>VFQN01004096.1_pt1 | contig 19669 bp, 23 predicted proteins | sample 3512371 | NCBI WGS metagenome assembly VFQN01 (sample SAMN10412370, study PRJNA504923) | tailings metagenome | isolation source: Replicate 2 from Balatoc abandoned mine | place: Philippines: Itogon, Benguet | collected 2017-08-28
GAATGGCAGGTTCAGGGCGGTGGCCTGCTGCACCACACGCAGGCCGCCGATGCTGGCTGGCATGGCTGCACTGCCCGGTGGCGCCACCAGCCGCACAGCCTCCAGCAGCTGCCGGCTGAGCGCTCCCCACCTGTCAGGCCACCTGCTTACAACGGTGAGAAGCGTGCTCTGGGAATCGTGTGGGTGAGTGGGAATGCGGTCCTGCTGCTCCAGCAGCCACAGTAGCATGTCCACGTCCGCTGTCATGGCTGCCGGCTCCCAGGCAGTCGGGCTGAAGGGGCAGCCGGCGCCCAGGAGATAGGCCGCCGTCTGCACGCTGCCCGAGTATACGGCAGCGTCCATGACCCGGGGCTGCAGGAGTGCGTCGCCGCCCTCGCGGTGCAGGAACCGCACCATCTCCAGGTGCCCGCGTCCTGCCGCTGCTCCCATCATCTGCACGCCGCTCAATGGGGATGGCATAATGTCCACCCCACGCGCCTGCAGCCAGCGCAGCCGTGCCATGTCGCTGCTCGCCGCAGCGGGGATGAGGACCCGGATGCTTGCCTCTGCATCTTGTGGGTCCGGCAGGGTGCACCCCGCCTGGTCCATTAGCCAGTCCGCTACCGAAATGCCCTTGGCCGACCTTGCCGACAGCACCGAGATGCTCTGGAAGGGGCAGCTGTGGTCCTTGAGCCACTGCAGGCGGGACAGGTCCCCGGTGCTGGCCGCCATAACCGCCGCTCCGTCTGTCAGCGCGCCGCCTCCCTTTTTTTTTTTTTTTTCCCTCCTGCAGCACCCACTGCATCTTTGCAATGGCATCGGGCGTGGGCGACCCGGCAGCTGCACTAAGCATGTCGCAGAATATCACCTCGCCCATGCCAGCAACTGTGAGCAGCTCCCACACCTCCTGCAGCTGTTGCAGCGTGCAGTGCTCCGCAGCAGCTGGCAGCGTCCTGCACGTGTTGACCATTGCCGGGCAGCGCTGCAGCAGCCAAGCAAGCGCCTCCACGTGACCGCCCTTGACCGCAGCAGTGCTAGGGTCGTCGAGGTCCCAGGTGTCCCCCTGCATCTGTATCCAGTAGAAGGCTTTCTCCTGCAGCCGCTCTGGGGACAGGCATGGCTGCAGTAGCCTCCACACCACCTCCAGGTTGGCAATGCTACCGGCTGCGGCTGCAACGGACAGCGTTCGCAGCTTGTGCCGAAAGCTGAGGCTGCGAAATGCCGCCTCCGCTGCCTCCCCCAGGGGCCCGCTGGCGGCGTGTGGCGGCAGCGGCTGGCCGATGGCGGCGGTGCGGTGGTGCTCCTCGGCAAAGTGCTGTGCGGCGGCCCTGCAGGTGCGGCGGCGCGCGCTGAGCGCCACCTCGTTGGGAGGCAGCAGCGACAGCGCGTCAGCAACAATGTCGGAAGGGATGTACAGAGACGGATGGGGATCCGCTCCGAAACTGGCACCCGGGGCGTCGCCTCCGCACAGCTCCATGGAAGCGCTTCTGGCACAATCGCGTGTGCGCCCTGCGAAGGCGAGGATTACGGCTTCGTGTCCGAGCAGTGGCCAACGTGACGGACTTCACAAGGTCAAAACGCTTAACGGTAACTGTATTCGCGATACAAGAAATGTACGCGTACCCTGTGCGCAGGCTTACTTTGAGGTCGGGGCGGGGCGTTCGCGGGCAAGCCAAGCGCCTCGAGTAACGCACGCCTTGATTGTGGGCCTCCGCGTATGGCAGGCTACCGTAAACTCAGCTTAATACAAGTAGTGCGCAAACCTGACCTCGGTGTTGCGAAGCGCACTTTACCACAGGCATAGGAGGCTACGCGTGACCCGTGATGCCGTACGGTGCGTTGGACGGCTCCGCTGGAGCTGGAGGTGACCCATGAGCCGACAGCGATACCGGTAGTAGCTTTGCCGACGCTGCTTGAGACCTGCGCCTAGCTGCACTGCTGCACTGTAGCCATCAAAAAGTGCACCAGGCAAAGTTGCTCGTCAACGGCCAGCGCGCATACCGGTAGGCGGCCATTGCAGCACCCAGCCGCCCTCCACCTGCCTTCCTGCCCGGATTACCGGTACGGTTCCCGCCCCTCAGTCACCTTGCCGCCCCGTCCTTGCGCCAAGCAAGCATGAGAAGGCTTGATCCCATTGCAGGCTTCCTCGCAGCACCACACCCTGCTGCTCTCTGTTGCCCATTTGCCACTTTAAGCTCAAACCCACGCATATGCCCAGAGGCCATGGCACGGCACGATGGCAGCGATCAGGCCGCCCCTCTGCCAAGTGATGTCCCACCAGGGGAGACCTCCCCTGTGTCCTCCCCTGGTCTCCCCTGTGTCCTACGTACTGCCGTGCCTACCTATCTGCTACAGACGCCTTGGCACAGGGTCAAGCCGCTCCTCTTCCGTGCCACGTGATGGCCCACTGCCGTACGTTCCGTACGAGCCACTTCTGGCAAGATACCTGGTGATGACAGCAGCTTCGTTGCCTGTGCTGCTTTCACACCCTGAGCCCTGAACCCCGTCCAGCTACAAGCAGGCGTACATGCCCATAGAACTAGCCTATAGAACTAGCCTATAGACAGGGCCGTACATCGCCCTCAATTGCCCCCGGGCTCGCCTCTGGCCAAGTTGCCTTCAGCACTGTTACCCCATCCATCCCTGCTGTACCGTACACGCCACCCGACCTGCGTCACCTGTGCCCCACCCTTACTCAGGCTGCCTGCGCTATGTGCGCTCATGCGCCCCTCAACTACAGCCGGTCCCCTGCCAGCTCTCTCCGCGTTCACTTCGCATTCGCCCGCCCGAAATGGCTCGCGCTTTCCAGGTAATCGCTTATTGGGCTGCGCTCTTAAAGGGGACGACAGCCTGGTAGCACACAGCAACAGCATGAGCAGTTGCCAAAAGTCACAATTGCAATCGTCATAATCATACGTGCTTCCATGTGCTCCCAAATGTGCTACCTAGGTGCCACATCCGACAAGTACGTAGCAGGATGCAGTGAGGGGAGGTACATCGCATGTATCAAATCAAGGCAAGCTCAGAAGGACTAAACAGCCGACAAGTACAGTCGACGACGCACTCCTGCTGCATCCTGCCCACACAACGGATCCGCGCTAGGACCTAGGCGTCCTGCCAATATACACAACCGCGTGCCGGCCCTACTTGGACACGTGCGGTCCGAACGGTCCCATCAATGCGCTGTGGCCAGAACGGGTGTGAAGGTATGCCCCTCCACAGCCCTCAGGCGCGCTCTGCGTTCATTCTCTGCAACAACTCCGTCATTCGCCGTTTGCTATCCGGGTCCCGATACGTAGTCGCCAGGCTGTTGGCCTCCTCCAGGTCCTGCTCGCTCCCTGGCCCCGCAGCCACTGAAACACAGGCACCGGCACACCGCCTGCCACCGCCTTCAGCAGTAACCCCTCGCTCCACGGCACCCCCAGGCGCCTGAGGCACTCCAGCGCTGCCAGGTTGCCGCGCTGCCCCGCCTCCGGCGACCAAACACCTCTGCTCCCACGACAACCGTATGTCATTCTAGTTCGACGCATGACTTGACGGACAAACGTAGCACCAGATAGCACACGCAAGCAGGATCGTCCCGAGGGCGGCGGTGACCTTCCGCTGCCCCGCATGCTGGGAGCCACTCTGCCCCAATGCCGTACACGCGTACAGGCCACAGCGCTTTGGCAGTCCACAGTCAGAAGCAAGCACATGGACGGTCTGTCGCCTTCCGAACGGATACGCAACCTGCTGCACCCTGCCTAGTATGCACTCAACTACAAGGCGCGGGCCATAGATGCAGGCGACCCCGTGCGCACACTTCAGCCAGTGACCATGCAACGTCAACCACGCACGTGCCCGCCCTCGACAAGGCACAGCCAGCCAGTCAGCGACCATCACCAGTAGTACACCATACTTCAGGCCAGGGTACAATGTTGGGCCAACGTCTGTAACGGGGGATGAAAGGAGCCGTCGCCCAGGCCTCAGTTGGCAGCAGCCCCCGCCAGCAGCGCTCCGGCCAGGCAGCCGCACGCAAAATGCCACACCACACAGCTACCATCCTTTGGTTTGGTTTAATTTTTTACAGGGGACCCCTTCCGGTCGGGGTGTCGTACCACACCCACCACCCCGAGAGGGCAACGAGACAGCCCTCCCAAAGCCCAGAAGCTCGCTCGCATCCTGCCAGGCCAGACTAAGCGGCCTTGCACCTACCCAAGATGTTCAGCCCATGCTGCTGCTACACAAGCAACGCATTCTTCCCCACCAGCGTAGGTAGGCAAGGCGGGATGCAGCACCCTCCTGCGTGCAACCTGCACTACTGGTCCAGTGCCGCACCGCCCAGCGCCTGGGTAAGCCCCGCTCCACCGCTCGCCATGCAGGCCCTGCGCCTAGGCCCCGCAGCCATGGAACCACTTGCAGCCCTCACTCCCTACCGGTATCCGGCGCCGCTCCACTACCTGGCAGCCCCCTGCAGGTCCTCCGCGTCGAGCCTGGCGCCGTGGCCCCACATCCGCTGCAACACCGGCAGCGGGCTGCCTGCGCTATGTGCGCTAATGTGCTTTCTACCGCAACCTGTTCCCGGCCTTCACGCCACCCTAACACTTCATACCGTACTCTTCTGCCAGAAGGTGTCACGCCGCCCAGGTCCTCGCTTGTTGGGCAGAGCCCGTGGACGAGACAGCGGGCCTGGTTCTACACAACAGCAGCGTGAGCAGATACCGACCGGAAACCACCACCGCGCAACTGGCTAGATTTGCAACCCCAAGTGCTCCCAACCGTCACCTAGGCGCTGCTGCAAGCGACGCCCTCCTGCACCACGCGCACCGCCCCCACCACGGACACGCGCTAGGGGATGCCCATCCACAACCCTCAGATGCCCTCTGCGTTGATGATCTCCAACAACTTAGCCGCCCGCCGCCTGCTGTCCTCCTCCCGCTGCGCTCCCGCCAACCTGGCAGCTTCCTGTAGGTCATGCTTGCTCATCCGCGCGCCCTGGCCCCGCAGCCAATGAAACACAGGCACCGGCACGCCGCCTGCCACCGCCTTCAGCAGTAACCCCTCGCTCCACGGCACCCCCAGGCGCCTGAGGCACTCCAGCGCTGCGAGGTTGCCGCGCTGCCCCGCCTCCAGGTAGCAGTCGTCAAGCAGCCGTGCCTCAACCCCTGCCGCACACCCCCGCTCCACCAGCCACTCCAGCATCGCCTCACAGCCCCCGCGTGCAGCCCCCGCTAATACACTTGGTCCCAGCTCGCCCCCCAGCTCCTCGTGCAGGTAGCGCAGGAGGGCAAGGTCTCCCCTGCGCGCTGCGTGCAGAATCGCTCGTGTAGCCAGGCCGCCACTGCTGCCCGGAGGCAACAGCAGCCGCAAAGCCTCCAGCAGCTGCCGGCTGTCTGCTGCAGTCGTGTCAGGCCAAGCCGCGATGACATAGGGCGACACTGAGCTGCTTGCAGGCCCACAAGCATGCTGCAGGAGCCACCGCAGCATGGCCTGACCACCCTTGCAGCCAGACTTGTACCAAGTGGACCATGCGCATTGATCCACAGGACAGCCTTCTCCCTTGAGATAAGCCGCCGCTGTTACGTTGCCCACGCTGACCAAGCGGTTCATGACGTCGACGTTCAGCAGCTGAGCGCCGCCCTCCATTTCCAGCACAAAACGCATGGCTTCGGTGTTTCCAGATCCCGCGGCATTCATAAGCAGCTGCTGCTGCTGCGCTGAGGACGAGACATTCACCCCGCGCTCCTGCAGCCATTGCAGCTTCGCCACACCGGTAGCAGCAGCTGCTGAGGCTACAGGACCTGCCGCATCTGGCTCCGGAAGCGGGCACCCCGCCTCGTCCACCAGCCACTCCGCCACCGACAGATCTGCGTGCCGCAATTCTGCCTCAAGGACCTGCCAGCTGTCAAGGGGGCAGCCGCGCTCGCGCAGCCACCGCAGGCGGGCGAGGTCCCCAGAGCGGGCCGCTGCAGCCGCTGTTCCCACCGTCAGCCTGCTGCCGCCCTGCTGCAGCACCCACTCCATCTTGGCGATTGCAGCGTCGGGCATGGGCGATTCCGCAGCTGCGGCCAGAACTGCGCCATCCAGCCGCTGGCTGCCGTCCGCTGCGCTAATCACCGCCCACGCCTCCTGCAGCTGCGGCAGCGGGCAGTGCTTTGCAGCTGCCTCCAGTGTGCGAGGTCGGTACACTAGGCCAGGGCAGCGGTCCAGCAGCCAGGATAGAGCCCCCACGCTGCCGCGCTTGGCTGCAGCCGTGCCAGGGTCGTCAACCTCAGGCTTGCCCCTTTGCAGCTGCTGCAGGTAGAAGGTCGTCTGCAGCAGCTCCTGGAAGATGCACGGCTGCAGCAGCCGCCACGCCACCTCCAGGTTCACGACACTGCCGGAGGCGGCTGCAACGGATAGCGTTCGCAGCTTGTGCCGGAAGCTGAGGCTGTGCATCGCTGCTTCCGCCTCCTCCAGGGGCCCGCTGGCGGCGTGTGGCGACAGGGGCTGGCCGATGGCGGCGGTGCGGTGGTGCTCCTCGGCAAAGTGCTGTGCGGCGGCCCTGCAGGTGCGGCGCACGCTGAGCGCCACCTCGTTGGGAGGCAGCCGCGACAGCAGGGTGAGCACCAGCTCGGGGGGCACCTTCGGAAGGGGGTCTGCTGTTGTCGCGGTGGTGGTCTCCGGCCAGACAGTGCCGCATGTGCTCATAGTAGTAGCATGTTGCTACTTGCGTAGGCAGCCTGTTGGCATGTTTTTTTTTTCAGGATACCGAGAGCACGGAGTAGGTCAAGGCCGGAACCCACGTGGCTGCAAGCACAGAGCGCCTCGGGCCGCTCGGAGTGCCAAGGTCCAGCCTGACGCCTGCACGAAACCTTCCTTGGGTCCCGTCAGAGACACAGAAGCAGGTAGCACCACGACCTCACTTCTAATGATAGTAATGTGGCCACTTCTTGTGGCCAGCTATTTCAGGGGAGCTGCAACTCCCAGGGGACCGACGCATAGTTGGCCCCTAAGCAGGCGGGATTAAACTGTAGTGTACGCTTCAAGTCTCATTATGTTGATGAATGTGCTGCCAGCGCAGTCTTCTTACCAAGTCCAAGTGGTGGCACACCACGCGATGGACCTATGACCCAACTGCAGTAACAATTGAATGTTGTACCTACTTAGCAACTTATAGTAGATATTACAAAAAATTTCTGTAACTGCAGGGTGCACGTGCGCGCGTCCTCCGCGTTTGTTCGGATTGGTACCGTACTGGACTCCCTTGCGCATGGTCTGCCCTGGGCCCCATGCCCCACCTGCAGACACTACTGGTACGTGTTGCCATGCAGCCAAAGTGTCCGAACTTGTTCATTACTGGCAGTCCTTGTAGCGCCAGTCAAACGGTATGGCCACACCAGCCCTTGCTGAAGCATGCCAGAGCATGCATGCGTGGCCTGCATGCATGTCTTTCCGGGGACCCACGGGGACACCCGTCAACCACAAGCCTGTGTCCTTGTTGCATACCGGTACCAGGTGGCATGGCACTAAGTTCTTACTGGTCCTAACTGGTCCTAACTGTCGCCGACTACACATTCATGGAGTACAGCGCCATGCGTGACGTCACCAGCGTGCTGCACAGAGACACGGAAACATAAAACATAACAGGGTGTGCAACACGGGCATGGGCATCGGCAAGGCACAGCCAGTCAGCGACCAACAACAACTGCACACCATACCACAGTACAAGCAGGGTGTAAGGAGTACCGCAGCAGTTCTGCCGCCGTGTCTGTAACGGGGTTTGGGAAGTAGGTGCCGCCACCCAGGCCGCCTTTGGCACCAGCGGCAGCGCTGCTGCCACTCAACCGCGTGCAAGATGCGTCAACACACAGCAGTTACCTTGCCGTACTAGGTCCCGCGGCCTTGCACCTACTTGCAGAGGGTCGGCCAGTGCTTCGGCTACTACAACAGGCATCCTTGACCCCCGCAGTTATCTGCCATAGCATACCAACATCGCGAAGTGCCCTCCTGCGCACCGCCTGCTCCACCGGCGCAGAGCCGTACCGCCAAGCGCCAAGGTACGCCCCGAGCAATACACCGCCCATCACGCACCCCCACTGCTAGACCCCGCAGCCATTTCCGCCACGCACCCGCCGGCCCCTGTCCACACACCGCTACGCTCCCGCCCGCCTGGCGGCCTCCTGCAGGTCCTGCGCGCCCACGCGTGCACCCTGACCCCACATCCACTGCGGCATCAGCAGCGGCACACCACCGGAAAGCGCCAGCAGCAGGAACCCCTCGCTCCACAGCACCCCTATGGCACCCCTATCGCACAACCGCGTGGCAAGGCTCCGCGCAGCCCTACCTCCAGGTGATACGGTACGCACCCAAACCACACGCCTCCCCCAGCCCGCTCCCTGGTCCTACGAACTCCTTCAAGCTTGCCTCGCAGCCCCCGCGTGCAGCAACCGCCAAGACATTTGTCAGATCGCCCCCACCTCCTCGTGCAGGAAGCGCAGCAGGCCATGGTCTTCCCTGTCCGCTGCCAGGCACAATGCCGTAACCGCCTCTTCAATGGCCCGCCCACCGCAGCATGGCCAGACCGCCCTTGCGGCCAGACGTCTACTACCCGTACCACACACCACATCCCACGGGGCAGCCCTCTCCCAATAGGTACGACACAGATCGATCCCCAGCACACATGGAAGTGCCACGCCTACCACATCACCAGCACAGCACTAACTGATGCAAAGCCGTGGAGCGCTCCGCAATGCACTCATGGCACCCAGTGCATCCGGTGAGGCCCAATGCATAAAGACCCGACAACCACTGTAGCGTGCACACGAGGCCGTTGGCCCCGCCGTACCAGTAGGGCTGACGTCAGTCGGTGCCCTCCCCCTACAGCTGCTCCCGCTCCCCCGTCCGGTAGCAGCATGCCTTGGCTCCCATGCACCAGAAGAAGCATGGTTGCTTACCGTATGCCACGGCGCTCACAAGCTACCGCGACCAAAACCGGCTTGCCAAAATGCGCCAATGCACCCACCCACACCGTGCACGTGCAGCCCTACCCTTGGCTCTCCTGCAGTGCAAGCTGCCCTCGCAGCCACTCAACCACCTGCCGCTTCTCAGCGCTCTCTTCCGGGCCCCTTCTCTCTCCCTCGTCACGCAGCAGCCCTTCGCTTATGTTTTCCAGCTCCTGCCGGCCCACACGTGCGCCCTGCCCCCACAGCCACTGCACCGCCGGCAGCGGCACCTCCCTCTGACGCACAGCCTCAGCCAGCAGCCCCTCGCTCCACGGCACCCCCAGGCGCCGCAGGCAGGCGAGCGAAGCCAAATCGCCGGCTGCTGCTGCGTTGATGTAGCAGCCATCGAGCTGCTCCGCCTCCCCTGCACCGCACCCCCGCTCCCCCAGCCACTCGATCGCAGCCTCGCAGCCGCCGTCAGCTGCATCCACTAACACATCCGGCCCCAGCCCGCACCCCACCTCCGCGTGCAGGTAGCGCATCAGGCCCACGTGTCCCCTGCAGGCGGCACTACGTAAAGCACCCCTCAGCATGCACTCGCTGGTAACACCCGATGACGCCACCAGCCGCACAACCTCCAGCAGCTGCCGGTCGTGCTGCGCAGTCTCCTCAGGCCACGTTTCAACTACGTCACATAGTACGTCGTCCATGGGCAGCTGTGCAGCCTCCACCAGCCATCGCGCCACCGCCACATCCCCCACGAGTCCTACGGCGATCCAAGCCGCGTGGCCCACCGGGCAGCCCGCCTCGAGGAGATACGCCGCCACATCCAAGCTGCCTGACTCTGCCGCCGCCTCCATCACCCTTTCACTGAGCACCCCGTCCCCTCCCAGGCGGTGCAGGAACTGTACGACCTCGAGGCTTCCAGACTCGGCTGCCGCTTGCATGACCCGTGGCTCATCCGTCCGGGCTGATAGCAGCTCGACACCGCGCGCCTGCAGCCAGCGCAGCTTGGCTGCCTTGCCGCTAGCAGCAGCGCCGGTGACGACCGCGGCCCTTGCTTCTGCGTCGTGCCGGCCTGGGCTGGGCAGGGGGCACCCCGCCTCATCCACCAGCCAATCCGCCACGGACAGGTCCGCATGCTGCAGTGCCGCCGCCAGCACTTTGAAGCTGTCACACGGGCAGCCCTGCTCCCGCAGCCACTGCAGGCGGCCCAGGTCCCCACAGCGGGCCGCAGCCGCCGCCGTACCAGGTGTTAGCGAACAGCCGCCCCGCTGCACCACCCACTCCATCTTGGCAGTGGCATCGGGCGTGGGCGACTCTGCAGCTGCGCCCAATACTACACTGTTCAGGCCCAGGCTGCTGTCCGCTGCTCTTAACAACCCCCACGCCTCCTGCAGCTGCGGCAGCGAGCAGTGCTTCGCCGCTGCCCCCAGTGTGCGGGAGCAGTCAACCAGCCCAGGGCAGCGGTCCAGCAGCCAGGAAAGCGCTGGAATATTTGCGGTCCTGGCGGCAGCAGTGCCCACATCCCAAAAGGTCTGAAAGGTTTCCTGCTGCATCCTCCGAAGGTAGAAGTCCGTCGTCAATAGCTCTGGGAACACGCACGGCTGCAGCAGCTGCCATGCCACCTCCAGGTTGGTAACGCTGCCGGACGCGGCTGCAACGGACAGCGTTCGCAGCTTGTGTCGAAAGCTGAGGCTGCGAAATGCCCCCTCCGCCTCCTCCAGGGGCCCGCTGGCGGCGTGTGGCGGCAGGGGCTGGCCGATGGCGGCGGTGCGGTGGTGCTCCTCGGCAAAGTGCTGTGCGGCGGCCCTGCAGGTGCGGCGCGCGCTGAGCGCCACCTCGTTGGGAGGCAGCCGCGACAGCACGGCGGTGATGAGCTCGGAGGGCACCTCGAGAGGGGCTTCCGCTGCTCCACCAGTGCCGATGACCCCGAGTTCGCGGCCACCCATGCCGTCAAAAGCGGAAACAGGCGTCATGCTTTCCGTCTGCGCCTGTGGCAAGGGATGGAACAAGGTTGCGGGAGGACGGGGAGTAGGAACATCTGAAGCTTGCTGTGTGTGAAGGACGCAACGGAGGGGTAGACCGGACACACGTGCACTCAAGTGCCCTTTAGCCCTCAGTTCAGCTGTTGCTCATCCGAGTGCAGCTGCATGTCATCAATCATGTGTTGTATGAACGGTGAACGGAAACGGCGAGCTGTCACCGTGTGCGCGATGCCGGAGCAGTCGCGAGAAAGGTGAACTGCAGCCTAAGACGCCTATCGCCGATCGGTAATACGCCTATGCGTTAAAGCGTAGTCATTTTTGTTGATGGGTTGTCAAGAGGAACCCTCTTACCATCCTGGCCTCGGCAACCACTCGGCAGCGTGTCGATGAGCACGTCGGCTACCGCAAATACACGGGAATTGCTGAGGCTCACGCAACAGTTTGTGCTATCAGTGGGAATGAGCACAGGGGGTGCATCCACAGTGTTACTTGTTACGATACTTCTGGCTTATTACCGTGTCGTACTGTCCTCCTGACACTTTCAGGGGAACACCTGACGGCACCTCGCAGGGTAACTCGCTAAGACCAGCCCTGCTCCTCCTGCCGGCTCGATCACGCAGGTTCTGACGCCTAAACCACAGCGTTTACGGGTACCGGCACCTCCCGTCTGCCCACTTGCCGTGTGCCCTTTTGCGGTCCCTCGGGCCGAACGTGCGCAGGAGGCAGTCACGTGGCCCCTGCACGTGGCGTGCGGTGGTAATGGTCACAGCAGTGCCGTGTGCGCGTTTGCCACTGTAGCACACACACCTCTCACATGCCAACAATCGTGTGTCACCACAAGCTACCGGTACGTCATCCTGAGCACTATCCGCACCGCCAGCGCCAATTGGCGCAACGCAAGGTGATGCCCGTCCACAGCGCTCGTGATGCTAACTCCGCTACTACACCCCGCAGCCACACAGGCACCTGCCGACCCCTTGCCGTGTTTAGCGCCACCGCCGCTTGCCGGGCAGGCTCCTGCAGCGCTACAGGTCTTGCACGCGCACTGAAGTGTGCGCCCTTGCCCCACAGTCCCACACCCACTGCAGCACCGGCAGCGGCAGCGGCACGCGTAACGCAGCCACTTCCCTGAGACACCCTCGCTGCAAGGCACCCCCAAGCGCCTCAGGCACAGATCTCCGTCCACACCACCCTGCGTCCGTGTAGCAGCCGTCCATAACATTATCCTCTCCTAGCCTGTACCCCGTGCCAGTGCCCGCATTCCGTCTGTCAGAGAGCCGAGCGTTGCTGCGCAGCCCTCACGCGCAGCGTCTGCCAAGGCGCGTGCATGATTCCAGCCTGCTCCCAACCAGCTCCTTTCGCAAGCAGCGAACGAGAAGGAGACCCAAATTCTCCCTGGCTGCTGCAATGAACACAGCCACACCGCTGCCTCTCGGTAGCGCCGCGCGCCGCACAGCCTCCAGTAGGTGCCACCCGTGTGACGTGTTCGTGTTGGGCGCATTAATGGGCAGGCCAGGCCATCGTACTATGCTGCGACGGTCTGCAGCGATGCGCTGCTTGCAGGCACGCACGACTCCCTCAGAAACCACCATCGAGTACGATAGGCTAACAGGTTGGCCTGGCAGCCAGTAGGATACCAAGCGCAAAGTACACGTTCTACGAGGACATCCTGCTTCGAAGCGCAATGAATGCACTGCAGCGACAAGCGGCCCGCAACCATACCGCAGCTGTTGCTGTATACAGCGTTCAGGACGGGCCCACTTCGTGGCACAGGGGACCACGATCCTCCTGCCGAAGCGCATCGTACACCCTAGAAACTCGTCTGCATACATGAAGCAGAGCAGTACTCAACCGCACTAGTGCGCTACGGCTGCCCTCAAGTAATCCAGTCAAAACTGCCAGCCTCTTCTCCAGGGTAATGAGATGCATGGTGCCAGCCTTAAGGCAGGCCCACTGGCCCAGCTCCTGCTCTTCAGCCGGCACAGATCCGTCTACGCTCTCTAGCACAACGATGCCGCATGTGTTGCTTGCTTATGCTGCAATGCGCCTAACCTGTGATACCAGTGCCTACGTCAAGGTTTTGAATCTCACACCAGATGCCCCTCCAGCCACTCCACCACCTCCACGCCCTCCTGCCCCGGCCGCACCTGAGCCGCCCGCCTTGCTGACTGCAGCTGCTGCCCGCTGATCCGTGCGCCCTGTCCCCACAGCCACTGCACCACCGGCAGCGGCAGCCCACTACCAATCGCCTTCAGCAGCAGCCCCTCGCTCCACGGCACCCCCAAGCGCCGTAAGCACTTCAACATGGCTAGGGGTCCACGCTTCCCTGCCTCCAGGTAGCACCCGTCCAGCTGCTCCGCCTCCCCTACCTCCCCGCACTGCCACTCCACCAGCCACTCCAACATCGCCTCGCTGCCGCCCTTCGCGCCGCTTACCAGCACCCCCGACCCCAGCCCGCACCCCAGCTCCTCGTGCAGGTAGCGCAGCAGGCCCAGGTCTCCCTTGGCCGCTGCTGCATGCACCAACTCCTCTGAGTTGTCCACGCTGCTGGCCTCCCGTGGCGCCAGCAGCCGCGCAGCCTCCAGCAGCTGCCGGCTATCAGCAGGGGCCACGCTGAGCCAGCTCCGAACCACGCTGCACAGAGCGCTGTTGTCAGAGGGCATGCGTGCCTCCTCCAGGAGCCACCGCAGCATGGCCACGTCTCCTGCCCTGGCCGCCCTCACCCAGATATCCTCACCCCATGGGCAGCTGCAGCTCAGGAGGTAGGTACGCCGCCGTCTTGACACTGCCAGAGCGGACGGCGGCGCTCATGACCTCAGGCTGCAGCACCGCGTCGCCCATCTCGTGGTGCAGGAGCAGCACCAGCTCCAGGTGCCCGTGGAATGCCGCTGCTACCAGCAGGTCGATTGCGCGGGCTTGCAGCCAGTGTAGCCGGGTGACGTCGCCGCTGAGTGCGGCGTGATAAAGAAGGCTTGACCATGCGTTGGCATCCTGCGGGTTTGGCAGGGGGCACCCCACCTCGTCCACCAGCCACTCCGCCACCGACAGGCCACTTTCCAAGCCTTGCATGAGCACTTGCTTGTCGGTCACGAAGTAGCAGCCGTGCTCCTGCAGCCACTGCAGGCGGGCAACGTCCCCGGAGCGGGCCGCCGCCCCAACCGCCGCACTTGGCCACATCGTCTCCTTCTCCTCCTAGAACACCCACTCAATCTTCTGCATGGCGTCGGGCGTAGGTGAGCCCGCTGCTGCTTCCAGCACGCAGCAGTCTAGCCATATCGGGCGGTTGGGGAGGCCCTGCAGTAGTAGCTGCTGCCACACCTCCTGCAGCTGCGGCAACATGCAGTACTCCGCAGCAGCTTGGAGCGTTTGAAATCTGCAAACCAGCCCAGGGCAGCGGTCCAGCAGCCAGGAGAGCGCCCCCACGTTGCCGCCTTTGACCGCAGCAACGCCAGCATTGTCAGGCGAGGCCGGGGGAGCTCCCATGGCGTACGCAGTGTTTGCAGCACCTAGCCACCCTCCAGCTGTCTTCCTCAGTACATACCGTCACATTTCCTGTCACAATGATTTTCTCCGCCCCACTTGCGCCAAGCAAGGATGTGTGGATAGCCGCCCGGTATCTCATAGCAAGCGCCCTCACAGCCCCACGCCCTGCTGCCCTGTTGCATGCATGCTCCGCACCAAGGCTGTGCTTGCCAGGATCAAATTCCAAGCCCCTGTAACCTTCTCACGAAGAAGAAAAGGCATATGCCCATGGCAGCTGGTCAGGCCGCTCCTATGCCACATCACGTGATGGCCTACTGCTGTACTTGTGGGTACCGGGCAGCCAGAGTACGACACGCGTGTTTTTGTGAAACGCTGCATGCGACCCCATACGTAACTGCCAAGCTTATCTTCAGCACAAGCCGCATCACTAGCTGCAACGGTCCGCTAGGCTTCACAGCTAGGCTAACGGCGAAGTTGTTCCAATTCCAGAATAGGTAAGAGCCCTGCTTCGGCGAGCCTTAACCAACCTATGTGACTAACGTTAAGGATATCAGCGTCGCATTTTGCTTGCGACTGCTCCGGGGCCAGCAGGCAGCAAGGCCAAGGCGCGCAATGTGCTGACAGCGCATAAGCATGCGTAAAACTGCGAAACCGCAAACACACTGTGTACCGGAATTCAGAAGTTTACGTTTGATGTACTAGCCCTTTCGCGACAACTGGCTAGTGGCAAGGGCGCCCCACAGACCCGTCGTGCTGCCACTGCGTGGCTTGGTCCTAGGTCCTGAGGTCGTAGGTCACAGAGGTTCTTGAAATTCTGTCCCTCCTCAGCGTCCTCCCGCAACCTGCTTCCCTTCTTCGCCGCAGGCAAACACGGAAAGCGTGGCGCCTGTTACCACACCTCAGCACATGGTTGGCAGCGGTCTCGGGGGCATCGGTACTGCTGCAGCAGCAGAAGCTCCGCCTGAGGTGCCCCCCGAGCTCATCACCGCCGTGCTGTCGCGGCTGCCTCCAAACGAGGTGGCGCTCAGCGTGCGCCGCACCTGCAGGGCCGCCGCACAGCACTTTGCCGAGGAGCACCACCGCACCGCCGCCATCGGCCAGCCCCTGCCGCCACACGCCGCCAGCGGGACCCTGGGGGAGGAGGCGGAGGCGGCGTTTCGCGGCCTCACATTTCAGCACAAGCTGCGCACGCTGTCCGTCGCAGCCGCCTCCGGCAGTGTTACCAACCTTGAGGTGGCATGGCGGCTGCTGCATCCGTGCGTGTTCCCGGAGCTGTTGACCACTGACTATTACCTTGAGAGGCTGCGGCAGGAAGACCTTGATATCTCCTTAGATGCGGGCACTGCTGCCGCCAGGAGCGCAAACATGTCAGCGCTTTCCTGGCTGCTGGACCGCTGTCCTGGGCTGGTCAACCGCTCCCGCTCACTCGAGGCAGCGGCACGGCACTGCCCGCTGCCGCAGCTGCAGGAGGCGTGGGGGCTGCTCAGTTCAGCGGACAGTAGTCTGAGCCTGAACGACGCAGTGTTGGGCGCAGCGGCAGAGTCGCCCACGCCCGATGCAGTAGCCAAGATGGAGTGGCTGCTGCAGCAGGGCGGCTGTTCACTAACGCCTGGTACGGCGACCGCGGCGGCCCGCTCTGGGGACCTCGCCCGCCTGAAGTGGCTACAGGGGCGCGGCTGCCCTTTTGACAACTGGGGGGTGCTGGAGGCGGCGCTGCGGCATGCGGACGTGTTGGTAGCGGAGTGGCTGGTGGACGAGGCGGGGTGCCCGTTTCCGGGGCGCCACGTCGCCGGTTGCCTGGTGTCTGCAGCAGCCGCCAGTGGCAGTGTGGCCAAGCTGCGTTGGCTGCAGGCGCGCGGCGTCCTTCCCGAAGGGCCGAACGGGATGCTCCTGGCGCCTGTGGCTATGGCAGGGCAGCTCGACGCGTTGCGTTTTGTGCACCAACAGGGCAGGGACATGATCGTGGACTCCATAGCTATCGGCCTGGCGGTCCGCTCTGGCGATGTGGGTTCTGTGGCATACCTGCTTGGCGCGGGCTGCCCTGTAGGTGAGGACGTGGTGTACGGGTGGTACATAACTGGCTGCAAGGGCGGTCTGGCCATGCTGCGGTGGCTCCTGGACAAGGCGCGTGTGTCTGCAAGCGGCTTGTCAGTGCGGAACGTCATTGAGTCTTGGCCCAGAACCACTCCGGCGGACAGCCGGCAGCTGCTGGAGGCTGTACGGTTGGTGGCGCCGCTGGGCAGGAGCAGCGGCGGGCGGGCCGCTAAAGAGGCTGTTGCGGCTTTGTGCCTGGCAGCGGACAGGGGAGACCTGGGCCTGCTGCGTTACCTGCACGAGGAGCTGGGGGGCGAGCTGGGGCCCAGTGTGTTGGCGGGCGCTGCACGCGGGGGCTGTGAGGCGATGCTGGAGTGGCTGGTGGAGCAGGGGTGCGGTGCAGGGGAGACGGGTGCGATGGACGACTGCTACCTGGCGGCAGGGGGGCGCGGCAACCTGGGGACGCTGGTGTGTCTTAGGAGCCTGGGGGTGCCGTGGGGCGAGGGGCTCCTGCTGAAGGCGGTGCAGCAGTGCCTGCCGCTGCCGGTGATGCAGTGGATGTGGGGGCAGGGCGCCAGGATCGGCCCGAGGGACCTGCAGGAGGCCGCCAGGCTGGCGGGGGCGCAGCGGGATGGGGACAGGGGCCGGCGGGTGGCGGAGTGGCTGCGGAGGGTAGGGGCGGAGTCTAGGAGCAGGGCCCGCACGGCGAGCGCTGTGGAGGGCCTCCTCCGAGCGCTTGCCGGTACGGTACTGCGCTGGTAGAGCAGGTGGTGTGCAGGAGGGCGTTTTGTGGAGGCACCTACGCCATGGCATAAACATGGGGGGCGTGGTCACTAGGAATGCGTGTATCAGCACTGGATTAACCCTCGCCGGTAGGTAAAATGAGCCGCCTGACTTAGGTCGGCAGGGCGGCTGTTGCGGGTGTGTGGCATGTGCTTGCGTGGCACGGGCGCTGCAGGTGGTGGGCCGACGCCCATGGTGGGATGGCAGACGGCCCCGCTTAGCCACCTTTCCACACACTTGCCCTAAACCTGGCGGCATACTTGCTGCATCTTGTGCCCTGGCTTGCAGTGTGGCTTATGCACGCTCATGGTCGTTGACTAGCTGTGCCTTGTCCAAGGGTGCATACACCAGTTTGTGGTTGGCATGGCATGGTGCTGGCCACGAGCCTGTTGGCTATGATGTCGCTATGTATGAACTGCGAATTGCGGTTGTGAATGCGTGCTAGATAGCTTGCAGGTTGGCGCCGGAGGCTCCAAATGGTCAATGTCAGGTTGTGCGGGAGGCTCCAAACCTGCTCCAAGCTGTCTGGTGTCCGACGAGGTACGGAGCAGCGGAAGGCAGGCCACCTCGGGCCTCTGGGCATTCCTGGTGTAGTTGTATGGTTTCCGCATTTGCGTGGTTGCCCAGTTGTGTAATTGTGATCATCTGTCGGCGAGCCTAAGGAGTACTATGACAGCAGCGCGTTTCCTTGTCTTGGTACGTGCAGTGGATGGTGACACCCTCTCCTGACAAGAGCTTATTAAGCTGCCTGACACGTGTTAGTGTGAGCATGCCCGTATGTACCGCAGCTGTATGGCTTGCTTCCCTCGGGTTAGCAGCTAAGCAGAGCGCTTGCTGATGTCAACGGCTTCAGTTCTTGCATCCGTGTGGGCCTCTTCTTCGCCTGCTGAGATTGGACGTTTCCTTGTCCCTGTGCACGTGAGCAGTTATGCTGTTCGGCATCATGCGCGGTGCAGCACTTCATGTGGATGGTCATCATTGGTCATCCCCTGTTTACACTGCTGTGCACACATGCAGTATTGAGGGGCCCGGTGTGCTTCGTGAGGGCTGCTTGCGTGTTTGGAGGCAGGTCCACTGACGGGTGCGGTCCATGGGGTCAATTCCTACGGGAAAGCGGTGCTGGAGTGACTGGTGGGTGGGCGGGGTGTTGTGGCAGGAGAGCTGTGTGGCCGCGCTGTCGTCCGTTCGGTGTCTGGTGAGTGAGGGGTTCCTGCTGCAGGCCGATGGAGCCGGCCTGCCGCTGCCGGTGCTGCAGTGGATGTGGGGTCAGGGTGCACGGACGAGCAGGAGGCTGCCAGGCTGGCAGCAACGTAGCGGGATGGGGACAGGGGGCGGCAGCTGGCTGAGTGGCTGCGGGCCCTAGGAGCAGGGGGTGCATGACGGGGGCTGGGCAGGGGGCCCTCCTAACGCGTCGCAGTACCGCACTGCGCAGTAGAGAACGTGTGTGGTGAGCAGGAGGGCTTTGCACTGGGCGTTATGCCGGTACCGGTACCTGCGCGCCATGGCATTAGCGGGGGCCCTGGTGTTTCAAGACGCGTGACTATTTGTATCGGTAGTAGGCGAGGGCCGTTAAGGGCTCAGGTGACGCCGAGCGACGGCCAGGCAGGGTAAGTTGTAAGACTTAGGAAAGGTGCGCTGTAGGGCCGAAAGGGCAGCAAGTCTACAGGCGAGCACACGGACGACGGAGGACGTGCGGGGCTGTGGGTGTGTCTATCAGCACGAGAGCACCTGCCCCTGTGACACTATCAGCGTACGAGGACGGTAGTGTCCGTAGGGGAAGGGTTTCTGGCAGCCAGTGGGGGACTGCTGGCACCTGGCAGCCTGGCAGCGGTCTCCGTGTGCGCCACGTGGCGTGCAGCACCGTTGCCGCCACCGCCAGGCGCCAGCAGCCTTCCAAAGGTACTGAGGCCCTGGCGGGAAGTCTTCAATGTCGCTTTAGGGCCTCTGGGTCTGGGCCTGGCATTCTGGCCGTTGACGTGCGGTTGCATGCCGAGGCAGCCAGAGTACGGAACGCTTGCTCTTGTGAACGTGCATGCAATCCCATATGTAACTGCCAAGCTGAATACCAGCACAAGCCGCATCACCGGCCGCAACGGTCCGCTAGGCTTCACAGCTAGCTAACGGAAGGTTGTTACTTTCGCGTTTCAGCCTGATTCCAGAATAGGTGAGAGCCCTGCTTCGACGAACCTTAACCAACTTTGTGACTAAGCTTAAGGATATCAGCATCGCATCTTGCTTGCGACTGCTCCGGGGCCAGCACGCAGCAATGCCAGGGCCCGCGTTGCGGGGCGCTGACAGCGCGCCGTCCTCACTATGAAGTATACAAACACTGCGAACGTACTACACATCGGTGTCAAACGATTTCGCGTTGAAAGTACTAGCCCTTCCGCGTGGCAAGGGCGTCCCACAGACCCGTGCTGCCGCTGGTCGGGCCTAGGTTCCAGCACAAGTCGACTGCGTCGCAAGGGCGTGCCCCTGACAGTTGTGGGTGTTGGCGGC
>VFQN01004097.1_pt1 | contig 19669 bp, 25 predicted proteins | sample 3512371 | NCBI WGS metagenome assembly VFQN01 (sample SAMN10412370, study PRJNA504923) | tailings metagenome | isolation source: Replicate 2 from Balatoc abandoned mine | place: Philippines: Itogon, Benguet | collected 2017-08-28
GCGCGGTGCGCGTCGCTCACGGGCCCCCACGCGTAGAAGCCGGCTCGGTAGCAAAAGTCGCACGCGTACTCTAGCTCGGTGCGCTCCTTGATGGTGGCCACCACAAAGCTGCGGTCGCGCATGCGCGCGGCGATCGCGTGCAGCGTCGTCTTGATCACGCCGAGCTGCGTGTGCATGCCCTTGTGGATGAGCCCGCGCGAGAGGCTCCGGTCGTCGCCGTCGGCGTCGCGCCACCAAAAGTCGTCGACGAGCAGGTCGCTCGGGGCGGTGCCGCGCTCGGGCATGCTCGGCGTGCCCGCGTCGGGCCGGAGCATCGCGGCGAGCAGCTCGAGCGTGTCGGGCCCGACAAACGCATCGGGCGGCGCCTTGCCCGCGTCCTGCTCGTCCCAGTGGCGCAGCACGCAGCTGCGCACGAGGCGCAGCGCGAGGCTCTGCAGGTCGGCGGCGGGGTTGTACTCGCAGATGAACGCCAGGCTGCCGCCGAGGCCCGCGCCGGTGCGCACCGTGGGCGTGGCGATGTGCGAGAGCGAAAAGTCGATGATCTTGGCCACGTAGCGCATGCAGTGCGCCGCCGGCACCCAGATGCGCGCGTCGGGGTAGTGCAGGTACTGAAGCGAGGCGCTCTCGGCGTACGACATCATGACGTTCTCGCTCGTGAGGTCGTAGTGCGTGAAGCGGTGCGAGAGGCCGAGCGCGAGGAGCGCGCCGGCCACCTGCGCGATGGCGGCGCGCACCACGTTGCGGCCCATGAGGCCCGGCGAGCGCACGAAGCGCCCGAGGCTCTTGCCGGCGGCCGCCTCCATCACGTTCGCCTGCCAGAGCGCCTCGCGGAAGCGCTCCGCGTGCGGCACGTCGCCGTTGCCGTCGTCGCGCGCGTCGGCGCCCGGCCCAAACACGGCCGGCCAGCGCTTGGCGAGGTTCGCCACGAAGCGCACGTTGTCGACGAGGCGCACGATGTTGCACGACTCGGGCGCCGCGGGCGACTCCTCGGCGCCGGCGCGGCACACCGAGTCGGTGAGCGAGCGGTGCACGACGAGCTCGAGCTGCGCGGCGCAGTTGGTGCGCATCTCGTTGAGCGCGTCGGTGTCGATGTGCTGCAGCTTGACGGCGTGCGCCGGCGGCCGCCCGGGGTACTCCCACTGCACCACGATCGAGTACGTGCCCTTGCCGAGCTGGCGCACGGGCGCGCCGTACGGACCGGACGAGTCGAGCAGCGCCACGTACTCGCCCTCGCCGAGCACAAAGTGGTCGAGGCGCTCGCGCGTCTGCACCAGCTGGAAGGTGCGCATCGGCAGGCTCGGCTTGGCGTAGCCCACGCGCCAGATCGTGTCAAAGAGCGCCTCGGCGCGCTCGAGCTTGGCGTAGAACGTGCCCGCCGTGACGCTCGCCACGATGGCGTTCATGATCTCGGCGCGGGCGCGCCACGCGCGGTCGTGGCGCGGCACCGTGTCGCCGTAGGGCCAGCGCGCCATGAGCAGGTCGTGGAGCAGCGCGGTGCCGACCGTGTCGTCGAGCCAGCGGTTGAGGTACGTGGCGATGGCGCTCACGAGCGGCGTGAGCGCCACGCGCGTCACGCCGGCGCCCTCGCCGCACCAGGCCTGCGTGAGGCTCGGGTCGTTCGGCCCGAAGCGCAGCCAGGGCGGAAAGTGCGCCAGCGCGAGCGTGGCGCGCACCTCGCGCAGCGCTGCGCCAAACTCGCGCCACAGCACGAGCGTAACGCCGGTGCGCTCGAGCGCGTTGTCGGCGAGCACATCCGCGCGCACGCGCACCGCAACGGCGGCGCTCGCGGCGATGCGCGTCATGCACTCGAATTGCTGCCGCGTGAGCGCCGCCGTGGGCACCGCGTCGAGCATCCGCGGGGCGACGCGCGCGGTGTACGCCTCGGGCGACGCGTCGCCCGACTGCGGCAGGAGCCCGTCCGGCATGGCGTAGCGCGCGAGCAGCGCGCGCTGCCAGGTCATGAGCGGCTGCGTGGCCCGCGTGCGCGCCAGCTCGTCGAGCGCCAGCCACGAGTCGGTGCGCGCCGCCGCGCGAATCAGCGCGGCGAGGTGCTCGCGCCCGACGGCCTTGCCGCTCTCCTCCGCCTGCGTCGCGGCGACGCGCTGGCGACTGACGAGCGACGATCGCGGCGGCGATGGGTCCGCGAGTTGCGCGTAGGGCCGCTTGTTGGAGGTGCACTCGGCGACGCTCACGCGCGCCATGACGACAAAGCTCCTCGGCGGCGGCGGCGGCGGCGCCGTACGAAGCGCCAGCGCGCAAATTTGCGTGCAACGCGCCTTTTCGTGCGCACAAATTTTTTTTTTCGCGTTTTCGATCACGCGTGGCGTTTTTACTTTCAGGACAGAGAAAGCGCCAGAGCGTGCACGTCGGCGGCGATGTCGGCCATCTCCTGGAGGCGGTCGAACGAGCTTACCGCCGGGTCGAACGGAATGGCGTTAATGAGGCGGATGCACCGCGCGCGCGCCTCGCTCGACGCCGTCTCAAACTTGAGATTCGCACGCCGGTCGACGGCGTAGTACCGCTCGAGCAGGCGGTAGCGCGCCAGGTACCAGAGAAGCACGCCGACGAACGCGCACAGCGCGACAAAGCCGGCGTTGGTCGAGCAGTGCTGCGCGGGTCGCTCGGCGGAGCACGACGAGACAAACTGGTAGAACGCCACGGTGCCCACGATGCTCGCCGCGATGCACGCGTACCGCATGAGCGTGGAGAGCGCGCTCGAGTGCACGGCGCGCGCGTAGCGGTCGTTCTGCTCGCCGACGATCCTCTGCACGCGTTCGATGCCGGAGAGGATCTCTTGGTAGCTGCGCTCAAAGTAGTGGTCGCTCGCGGCGCGCGAGCGACCGGTGGAGCGGCGCGCGCCGGCCATGGAGAGAGGGAATTTACTTTTTGGCACGCGGCTTCTTTGCTATGCGCAATTTCAGCCGCGCCGACTCGAGTATCGGCTTGAGGCGCGCCTCGATCTTGCGCTGCGCCTCCTTGCGTATCTCTTGCATCTCCTCGATGGCCGACACGTACACCTCGTCGTGCACCGCGCGTATCTTGGCGATCTCTTCAGAGATGCGCGCGTGCGGGAACGGTGACGCCTCCTCGTCAGAGTCGAGACCGTCGTCGTCGTAGCGACCTTTCGGGTCGAGACCGTGGGCGATGTGTTCGCGCATGTCGCCGTTGTCTTCATCGACAAATTCACGCAGGGCGAGTATGTCGTCGTTCGTGTCGGCCAGTACGGTTTCGTTGCCTACCACGCGCGGCGGCACGTACGGAACGAGGTCCGAGATGCCTGGCCACGCAGTGGTGATCACATCGTGAATGGTCACGTCGCTGTCGTCGTCTTCGAGCTTTTTGCGCGCCACGTACGACGCTGGCAGCGTATCCTCGGTGTGCGCGGTGCCAAAGTAGCGGCCGTTGATGCGGCGGAGCATGGAGGAAAATGAGCGCCACGGCGGCGTATTTTTTTTCCCTTCATTTGCCGCCATGCAGACACCCGCCATCCGCCGCGTCTACTGCCCCGAGTGCTCAACGACGGTACTGGCCGAGAAGAACCGCCCTTGGCACTGCCCGGGCTGCACCAAGCACAAGGACGGCTGGGTTGTGCGCTTCAACAAGGACAAGGAGGGCGCGTTCATTGTGACTGGCGAAGGCAGCAGCAAGAGGATCGTAAACCTTCAATTTGTATCAGCAGGCGCGCCCGACTTCAGTCGCCTGCCCGCCGCTGCTGCTGCGCCCGTCGCTGCACCGGCGCACGCTGCCGCACCGACCACCGGCGGCGGCGCCGATGTGGCAAAGCTAGCGCAAGACTATCAGCGTCTGGCGCTCGAGGTGGCCACGCTGCGCGCCGAGTTGGACGCGCTGCGTAGGGGGCTTGCCGCCGTGGCGACGCCCCCGCCACGTCCGTGAGATAAATTGGGGCACGCCCAAAAAATTTTTTTTTAGTCGCACTTTGCCTCTCTGATGCAGCCGCACGGCAAACGGCCCGGCGCGGGGCTCTTTGGCGGCGGTGGCGGGCTCCCGCCCAAGAAGCCAGCAGCGGCGTCGGTGTTTGGCGATGGCAAGTCGCCATCTTCGTCATCATCGGAGCTATTCACGCAGAGTAACGTACAGCTCGGCCTGCGCACGCGCAAGCGCCCGCCCGAGGAGATCGATCCCGAGACGGGCGAGCGCCTCGCGAGCAAGTCGCTGCGCGCACCCGAGGCGCCCACGCCCGAGGTGCTCGAGGGCCTGCTCAATCTCGGTCTCGGCGAGGCGTACCACGTGCCCGACTCGTTCGATAGGCTCACGCAGATCGAGGCGAACGCGGCGGTGCGCACCGAGCCGGCGGAGCGCGCGCCGTGGGAGGCGCTGAAAAAGTTTGCCGCCGACGCCAAGCTCGCGCGGCCGGCGCCCGCCGCCGACTACTTTGCGAGGCGCACCTCGGTCGACCTCTACGTGCTCACGATCGACTACAGCACGCAGGAGGCGTGGTACCAGAAGGAGACGGGCGGCGGCGCGCTGGTGCGCCTCTTTGGCATCACGAGCGAGGGCCACTCGGGCTGCATCTACGTGGAGCAGTTCTGGCCCTACTTTTGGGCGGACGTCTCCGACGTGCTCGCGCGCGACATCGAGAAGCACGGCGCGCAGGCGGCGCTCGACCGCTTCCGAGCGTGGCTCGACAAGCAGGCCCGCGCGCGCGACCCGCGCTACAACGCGCAGCGCGACGGCGGCAAGAGCTACGTGCGCAGCGTGACGATGCACGACAAGTTGAACGGCAAGGAGCTGCGCGGCGCGTACTACTTTCAGCGCGAGGGGCGCGCCTACCTGCGCATCGAGATGACGCTGCCGCGCTACGTGCCGATGGCGCGCGACGTGCTCGCCAAGCGCTACTTTGTGCGCAAGCCCGACGCGAAGGCGCACGTCGACGGCGAAGATGAGCACGACGTGGACACGGAGAACGGCGAGGCGTACCGCGAACCGACGCCCGAGGAGCTCATGGACCTCGAGCGGCGCCACCCCGAGGACAACGGCTACGGCACCGAGCCGATCCAGGTGTACGAGGCCGACTGCGAGTTTGTGATGCGCTTCATGGTCGACAAGAAGGTGAGCGGCTGCGGCTGGGTGCGCGCGCCCATCATACGGGCGCGCGGGGTGAACCTCTTTGGCAAGCCGATCGAGGGCGGCTCACCGACCGAGCTCGGCGCGCTCACGCAGGTCGCGCTGCGCATACCGTGCGAGCACCTCGAGTCGCAGACGCACCGCGCCGACGTGCCCACCGAGCTGCGCCTCCTGTCGATCGATATCGAGGCGGCCACGCACGAGAACCGCGTCTTTCCCGTGCCCTCGCTCGACCCGGTGATATGCATCAGCGTGAACTACTGTACGTTCATTTCACCATCTTTCTTTCCTACGATGAATTGCGCCGCTCGTTGCAACCACGCGACGAATTCATCGTAATCCTCCGTGCCCTTCGCCCAATTGCACCGCTTGCAGCACGGGTACACATTCCCTTGTACGTATCCGACGTTATTGTCTTTTCTATCGATGCCAACGTACGGCTTGCCAGTGTCCCCGCAGTAATGGCAACGCGCCTGGACCAAGGCCAAGACTTCATCCTTGCTCAATTCGTACGCAAGACCACGCTGCTTAGCCGCCTGGATATACGCATTCCATGGGCGTACTATCTTGGCTCGTTTCGCAATTTCTTTCATCTTTTCCGGGTTGCTATGCCTCCACGCCTTGTTCTTCTCTCGCTGATGTTCCTTGGTCCGTTGAAAATACTCCTTACGCCACTCCTTCGCACTTTCGGTTACCGCCCTGACGCGATTCCGGTCGTATAGGTAGTCCTTGTTCTTGGCCGCCCATTTCTTGTAAGACTCCTTCACGCGGTCCGGATGCAAACGACGATACCGCTGCGCTTTGGTCTCTTCAGCGGGAATCGCTGTGTCGCTGGTTGCGGGCGGCGCTGTCATACTTACACTCTATCTGCGTGTTTTTGATCTTTTAGCTAACCGTTCGGTTAATTTAGACCGGCTGAAAGATGGCGCCAAGACGCTCGCCTCGGTGGGCTTCTCGGTGGGCAAGTGCACGCCGATCGCGGCGCTCTCGCACAAGGTCGAGTTCACCGCCGACGCCAAGTACGACAAGGAGCGGCACGCGCAGTGGAGCCTCGAGGCGCGGCGCGACCTGCTGCTCGCGCTGCGCTGGTTCATGGCCGACTGCATCGACTTTGACTTTCTCATGGGCTACAACCTGCCGTTCGATCAGGCGTACGCGCGCGCGCACTGTCATTGGCGCGCAACCTAACGCCCTACTAGGTACAACCACAAGCAGGCCGATGTGCTCGGCATCGGGCGCTTCTTTCGCCGGTACTGCCGCACGAACGAGATGTGCGCGAGCAAGTCGACGTCGTTCTCGAGCAAGGCGCTCGGCACGCGCGAGACGCTCGCGTTCCTCTGCCCGGGGCGCATCTCGTGGGACATCCTCGAGCTCGTGCGGCGCAACGAAAAGCTGAAGAGCAACAAGCTCGCCACGGCCGCGGCGGAGATCACCGGCAAGCTGAAGAGCGAGATGCCGCACGAGATGATCGCGCCGCTGTGGATGACGTCGGACCTGGCCACGGACGAGACGCGCGCGAGGGTGCTCGCCTACAACGAGAACGACGAGCGCATCACGGCGCTCATCTGCTTTCGAAAGGGTTACATATGGCAGAGTCAGGAGATGGCGCGCGCCACGGGCGTCTCGCTCGAGATGCTGCAGTACCGCGGCGCCGGCGTGAAGAGCGTCTCGCTGCTGCTGAAGAACGCGCGCGAAGACGGCTTCCTGATGCCCACGTACCCCGATCGCCTGACAAAGAAGACCGTGGCGGGCTTTGGCGTCATACCGGAGGGCACGCTGCTGCAGTTCGAGCGCGCCGCCAACGAGCAGCTGGAGCGCGAGGCGGAGCGCATGCTCGAGTCGCCCGAGACGCTCGCCGACGCGCTGCGCGACAAGCTCTACGAGCGCTTCAAGATCGACCCGCTGCTCTTCTCGCCCAACGACGTGTGCTACTTTACCAACACCGTGGGCGGCTACGAGGAGCGCAACTATGGCGTGTCGCGCGAGAAGAACGTCTGGGCCGTCGCGCGCGGCGAGCCGACGCGGCGCATCGCCTAGGGCGTGGACAAGGCGCGCAAGCGCGGCGGCCGCCTGCTGCTCTTCTTTGTCGGCCGCTTCAGCGACACCGACTCGACCAAGCCGGGCAAGTTCTACGGCGTCGCGCAGGTCACCGGGCGGCCGCATGAGGCGCTCGGCGAGGCGGCCGCCGAGCGGCGCTTCGGACCCGAGGGGAGCGCCTCGCCGCACCTCGGCGCGCCGTTCACCGTGCGCTGGCTCTTCGCGCTGCCGGCCGAGTACAACGCGGCGCGCTTCAACCCCACGATGCCCTGGTCGCCGAGCCGGTGCGACACGACCGTGCCCATGACGCAGTTCCAGGCGCGCATGCTCATGGAGCTGTGCCGCCTGCGGCGCAAGTACCCCAACGTCGACCTCGACCTCAAGGGCGAGCCCATCGAGGTGGACTCGCCCGAGGCGATCAAGCGGCGCAAGAAGCGCCGCAAGAAGGAGGGCGACGAGGAGGAGGGCATCGATCGCGGGCCCGAGACGACCAACTATGACAGCGAGATCGACAAGGAGCTCGCCGACGGCTGGGACGACGAGGGCGACGACGACGACGATCGCTACGAGGGCGCCGTGGTGCTCGCCACCATCGTGGGCCTCTACAACGTGCCGGTCTCTACGCTCGATTTCGCGTCGCTGTACCCGTCGCTCATCATCCTGCACAACCTCTGCTACACCACCATCCTGACGCGCGAGCTCGTGGCCAAGTACGCGCTGAAGGAGTGCCCCAAGAACGCCGATGGCACGTACCAGACCGACGCCAAGGGCGAGTACCTCGGCGACTACACGATCAAGGAGAGCGGGCACATCGTAGCGAATCGCTCGCTGCGCGAGGGCATGCTCTGCCGCATCCTCAAGGGCCTGCTGGCGCGCCGCGAGGTCGCCAAGGGCTTCATGGGCTCGGCCAACGCGATCAAGAAGCTCATCATCGAGCGCCTCAACACCGAGCCGGCCAAGCGCGCGCACTACGACGCGCTCGAGCGCGAGCTCATCACCGGCACCGATGACCCCAAGACCGGCAAGCACACGCCGTCGTTTGTCGAAAAGATGAAGGCCAACGAGGAGACGTCGCTGCCCATCCTCGACAACATGCTCGCCATCTGGAAGCGCCTCAAGGACGTGATCGACGGCCTCGGCGACGCGTCGGCGGCGGCATTCGCGTCGGCCACCAAGCCGCTGCGCGACGAGCTGCTCGACGAGGCCTCCTTCCTCGCGCAGCTATTCGATGCGCGCCAGAACGCGCTCAAGATCTCGGCCAACTCGATGTACGGCTTCTCGGGCGCGCGAGTCGGCCGCTACCCGATGCGCGCGATCGCCGAGGTGACGACGAGCGAGGGCCGCCTCTCGATCAACAAGAAGCGCGACCTCGTCGAGCGCGACGTGCCCCTGCCCAAGCGCCACTGCTACGGGCCAAACATCAAGGAGTGGCGCAAGAACCCACTGGTGCCCGCCGAGGAGCTCGCCAAGGCCGAGGCGGTGTACGCGCGCGCCGGCCCGCACGGCAAGCGACGCCTCGACGGCGAGCGCGTGGACGACGCGCAGCTCGCCGGCGAATCTAAGGACCCGCTCGACGAGTTCAACAAGCACCTCGACGAGCTCACGCGCAATGGCATGCGCCCCATCGTCATCGGCGGCGACACCGATAGTATCTTCATCGTGTGGCCGCACTGCGTGCACCCCAACGAGGCGCACAAGCTCTCGAGCGCCGCCGCCGACTATGTGAACACCAAGTTCAAGGCGCCGCAGAAGACCACCTACGAGAAGACCTTCTGGCCGGCGATCTACAACGCGCAGAAAAAGTACGCCGGGCGCTACTGGGACCCGAAGGACCTCAAGCGGCCGAAGCAGGACCCGGTGCCGGGCGGCAAGGATGGCGAGACGCAGGACCACATCATGTGCAAGGGCCTCGAGAGCGTGCGGCGAGACTCGACGGCGGAGGTGAGCGAGGCGGTCAATCGCGTGCTGCGCTTCCTGCTCGTCGACGGCGACATCGCCAAGGCGGCCGCGTACGTCGCGGGCCTGGTGGAGGCGCACCGCACGAGCCGCACCGACCTCTCGACGCTGCTCATGAGCAAGTCGCTGTCGCGCGCGCCCAGGGACTACGCCACGCCGCCCATCCACGTCCAGCTGGCGCTGCGCCTCGAGGCGCGCGACGCCGCCACGGCGCCGCGCGTCGGCGACCGCGTGCCGTTCTTTGTGGTGAAGCCCGCCGAGCGCGACGCCAAGACGAGCGAGCTCGGAGAGGATCCCGCCTACTTGATCGAGCACGGCATCCCGCTCAACGTCGACTACTACCTCAACAAGCTCCTCCGCCCGGCGATTCGGCGCATCCTCGAGCCGCTCCGGCCGGGCATCATGAAGCGCCTCTTTGAGAACGTGCCGCTCGACAACGGGCGCATCGGCGCGGTGCGCTCGCTCAAGGCGGGCGGCGCCGGCGCGCAGATGGCGCGGCCGCGCGAGCTCGACGGCATCAAGGAGGGCCGCGCCGGCTCCGAGTACGAGCCGTCCAACGCGACGCTGCGCTGGGCCAAGGAGCGCTCGCACGTGGACGACTCCAAGATCGAGGAGGCGATACGCGAGACCGTGGAGCGGATGCGGCGCGAGATTGGCCGCGCCGACGTGCCCTACACGCAGGAGCTCTGGCTCGACCGCAACCGCTACCAGATCGACGCGCCCTCCATCCGGGCGGCCACCGAGCAGCAGGAGCTGCGGGCGGACCTGCGCGAGTGCGAGCGCCTCACGCGCCGCGCCGCCGACTATGCGGTCGAGCTGGCCAAGAGCTGCAAGGAGGCGAACGGCGCGGCGCCGAGCGCGGCAGCGCTCCAGCTGGCGGCAAACTTTTCGCGCACGATGCGCGAGTGCGAGGCGCTCGCGACGCAGTGCGCCGCCGCCAAGGCGCGCATCGCCAAGGCGCAGCCCGTGCCGGTGGCGCGCACGGGCCTCTCGGCGCTGACGCGCGCTCGGCGCATGTGCCCGCAGTGCAACCGCACGCAGCTGCCGCACAACCGCCCCGACGTGGTGGTGTGCGACGCGTGCCGCGCGCGGCCCGAGTACGGCGCGCTGCGCGAGTTTGCGGCGCGCGACTACGCCGCCTGCCGCGAGGCGCGCGACGCCGCCTGGGACCACTGCGTGGGCTGCGCCGGCTCGCTCGCGGGCGCGCGGCCGTGCACCGCCACCGACTGCGACAACTTCTACCGCCGCAAGATCGCCAACCAGAACCTCGCCTACGCGGCCGCCTGGGCCAGGAAGCTCGCGCTCGACTGGTAAATGTATAACAGTTGCGTCCATGAGCAGGTTCGATATACTGGGACGAATCCAGGAAAGGAAATTCTACGGGTTTTGGAAGGAGGTAAGCGCAAAAAAATTCAAACAATAATGTCACACAAAGCTGCTATTTTCCAATCTTGCCAGCCTTCGGCAGATCCCCCTCGGCGTCAAAAGACTTGGAAATTTTTTTTTCTCTCTTAGGGTACATGGCCTCGCCGCGCCTGCCCGAGCGCCTCGCCGCGCGCGACGCCAAGGCCGCCGAGGAGCAGGCGCTCAAGCGGCGCATGCGCCACGCGATGAATCGGCACGGCTGGCGACTCGTCTCGGACCACGTTCCGCGACCGGGCAAGGACTGGAGCTTCTGGCTCGTGGCCGACCGCGACCACCCGTCGGAGCGCAACCAGTGGCCCACGTGCGGCATCCGCTTCCTCAAGTACGAGGACAAGTTCACGGTGCTCGTTCAGAGCTGGTTCGAGGAGGAGCTCGCAAAGCAGTGTCGTTGTTCGCAAGAGGACACGTGAAAAGAAAAACATCAAATACATTCACTCCTCGACGAGCACGAGCATGACGCCGGGCGTGGCGCGCACGCGCCGAATCATGTCGGCGGTGCCGCGCGACTTGTCCCTGTGGAAGGCGACGGCGACGTCGGGGCGCGCGTCGGCGAGCATCTCGGCGTTGCGCCGCACGCCCGCGGCGCGCTTGTACCGCACCCAGTCGGCCACGTAGCTCTTCACGTGCCAGCCGCGGGCGCGCGCGTGCGCCGCCGCCATCTGGTCGGCGCCGCGCGCACCGCCGTGCACGAGCCGGATGGCGGCGCCCGCGGGCGCGAGGCGCGCCACGCCGTCGAGGTGCTCCTCGACGAGCGCGCGATTCGTCCACGCGCGCGAGCCCGTGACGAGAATTGTGTAGGCCATGCGCGTGGCCGAAATTGCAGAGATAAATAAGCGGAAACGCCGCGTGAAAAACGCATTTATCACCACCAGCATGCCGCGCTTCTCGATTGAACACCACCTCGCCTCGATGCTCTGCTTCTTTTTGGACCTGCACGCGTTCGAGAAGAACCCCGCGTCGGACAAGTGCGTCGGCTGCGGCGTCACGCTCAAGGAGTGCCTCGCGGCCAAGCAGAGCAGCCTCGAGGACATGACCTCGCGCGACCTCCTCACCGGCGAGCGGTGGCCGCAGCCCAGCGAGACGACGCGCCTGCTAGCGTAATGAAAGCCAGTAGTAGAAAAAAAACGGTTTTCGACCACTTTGTTTTTTTCGCCCGCCCGCCGCGCATGCAGCCGCTCGCCCGCGTGCAGTACCTGCCCGTCGCGCAGTCGGCCGACACGAACGCGTGCAGCACGATAGCCGAGTTTATCGCGCTCTACCTCTGCTACAGCAAGGCGCCGAGCGCGGCCAAGATGGCCGAGTACATCAAGTACGGCGAGCGGCAGTGGCTGCGCGGCGTCAAGCTCACGAAGCAGCGCGCGTGCGAGCTGGCGTCGCACGCGCACGCGCGCCACCCGGAGCTCGCCGCGCTGCTCAAGAGCGACGACACCATCATCGGCCTGTCGGTGAAGAACGTCCGCAGCGGCGTGACGAGCTTTGGCGGCGTGCCGCTCGAGCGCAGCGTGCAGGCGGCCTTTGAGCGCGTCCAGGAGATGGCCGCGCGCCTGCCACTGCACCACGCCATCGGCTTCTCGTTCTGCCGCAGCCTGTACCGCGTCGGCGGCTGCGCGCGCTCCGTGGGCAACGGCGCGCACGTCGTCTTTGACCTGGTCGATTCGCACCGCCGCGTGCTCGCCAAGACCGCGTGGATGCCGCCCGCGTCGCTGCCGAACGGCTCGGCGGTGTGGGTGCGCGCCGACAACGCCAAGCTACTCGCCGACGCGCTCGAGGCGATCTACCCGCCCGCCGAGGACGACTCGGACCTGCTCGCCGACGAGCGCGTCATGGACGTCGACGAGCGCAGCGTGCCCACGCACGGCGCCGACGGCGCGCCGCTCGACGCGCTCTCGCGCCAACGGCTCGGCGAGAAGGAGCTGCCGCAGGGCTACTTTGAGATCATCCTGTACAAGCCGCGCTACGAGACGCCCATGGACGCGCGCAGCGCCTCGGAGGCGCTCGCGCACGCCGAGCCCGAGGCGGTCATGGCTCTGTAAAGGACTTCACTCTCAGGCCGCCGGGGGATTCGCTGGCGTCGAGGGATCGGGGTCGTCTTGAGAAGCGAGCGCCTTGCGTTGCAGGTATTGCACCAGGTCATTGGGACCGAACGGACGCGGCTGGAACGCCTCTCCAATAAATTCGATCATCATCTCTGCGATGACAGCGAGATGGTGCTTGGTCTTGGGTCATTGCAGCCGCGACCCTTGGGACACTTGGTGGTGTCGCCGTCGCCAGCGGGTGTCGTGCGGTACTTGCATTGCCGCTTCAGCGGCGAGCGCCGCGCAGTGGACATGACGATTGTGGCCGTAAATCACAAGCGTCAAATTTCCGCTTATTTCTGTGTTTTGGGCGCTCGGCGCCCAAAACGCGGAAAAGTGCGGAACGCGGGTGGCTAGCTCCTTCCGCGGAAGGAGCTAGCCACCCCGCTGTGTAGAATCGAACGAGACGACTTTATAGGCCCATCACAAAGTAGACCGCGGCCCACGCGTGCGGAGCGAGCGTCGCCCAGGCGAACGCGCCTAGCGTGCCAAACACTGGCACGAGCACCCAGTCGGCGACGGGCGGCTGCTTGCGCCGTGCGGCGTCCGCCCTCGCCCAGACGCGCGTCTGCAGCACCACGCCGACGACGAGCGCCACTTGGAGCGTGAGCATCACAAAGCTGTGCACAAATTGCGCGAGAGCCGGCCGAACGACGGACGAGACGAGGTTGACGAGCGGCGCGACGTTGGCGAGAAACACGTAGGTGAGCGCCGGCGCGAGCGCCGCCCAGAGGTACTCGAGCGCGCCGAGGAACGCATGCGCCGGGGCGGTCATGTTTGTAGAGTGGCCGAAAAAAAGCCACCAGCCGCGAATTCATTTGCCGACTAGTAGGTTCGCGGCGCGCCACGCAAACGACGCGACGAGTGACCACACAGAGAGCTGGATACAGAAGATCAAAGCGGGCTCTATAGAATTCTGCGGCGCAAGGGCACTACTCGAGGCGTCGTAGAGCAGCAGTTGCCACCAACGCATGCCGTAAAAAATTGTTGCGACCTGTAGCGCGAGAAACGTGACGCCCCTTGCAATGGCGTCAGACTCGCGAGTCCGGATGGCGAGAATCACGTTGGTGAGCGGTCCAAAGTTGAGCACGACCGCCCACACGAACGCGTCCCAGAGCCGCACGGCGCCTCTCCAGAGCTGCTCGGCGCCGCCGAGCAGCGGCGCGTACATGTTTGTGGTGGGAAAAAAGGCGACTTCAGTGTTTTTCGGACCGATGGACGTGGCGGCGGACGCGGCGCGTCTGTGCCTCCTTGTGGGCCTCGTTGCGTCGTTGTTCTATCGCTTCGAACGACTACGTCGCCCCTTCCGGCGCATGTATTGGCTGGCGCACAGACTCGTCGTCGACGGACGCGATGCCACCGCGACGATATGGGGGCCGTTCCCCTCAACGCCGCGCCGAGCTAAACGCGGCGCCATGTAGATAAAACGCTCTCGACCCCGAGCGTGCGCTTCGTGTGCCACCACCCACTAACGCCCCCCTTTGCGCAGCTGTGTCGTTGTTTGCTAACGTGCCGTCGTAGAACCTCCGTGGCGTCGACTTTGACTGCGCGTTCATCGATGAGGCGGCGTTCGTGTTCCCGTCGCTGCTGCGCGAGGGCGTCTTCCCCGTGGCGATGAAGAAGCGCGCCGCGGTCGTGATGGCGACGACGCCGAGCGAGAAGCCCGGCTCGCTCTTCATGGAGCTGATCCGCGCCACCGACGAGCAGGGCCGGCCGCGCATGTACGTCGTGCGCAGCGGGCAGCCGTGCGACGACTGCATGCGCACCAAGGAGCCGTGGTGCGTGCGCACCGGTGACTCGCCCACTCACGCTGCAGGCTCTGCAAACACACCCTCGACGAAACCCCGCACTGGAAGGACCGCTCCAAGGAGGAGCGCCTGCGGTACCTGTACGTCGGCGCGCAGGCCACGTACGCGCGCGAACAGCTGGGCGCGGTGATCGACGAGGGCGTGCGGCCGTTCCTGCCGCGCTACATTGCCGCGTTCCAGAAGCGCCCGCCGGTGCGCGACGACCTGCCGCCCGAGTGCGTCTTCCTCTTTATCGACCCGGCCAGCGGAGGCAAGTGCGAGTTTGCCATCCTCGGCGCGTGCTTCCGCGGCGAGGTGATGGAGGTGCGTGTCTATTCTCCCGTTCTCTGTCGCCGCTGCCGCTGCTCGTGCTCCTCGACGTCGCGCTGGCGCACGCGCTTGCCGCTCGGGTAGTAGCGCGCCGCGGAGAGCCACGCGAACCGCTTGGGCAGCTCGTCGAGGAGGCGCGTGCGCGCCTCGGCGTCGAGCGCATCGGCGCGCGCCAGCAGCTGCTGGAGCTGGCGCGCGCGCAGCGCGTTGGCGTCGTACGCGTCGACGAGGCGGCGCGGGCACGACAGGCGGCGCTCGCCCGTGTCGATCATGGCCTTGTCGTCAAAGCCCGGGTGCGTCAGCACGCACGGCCAGCGCGCGACGACGCCGAGCACGAGCATCTGGTTGACGTGCGCAACGATGCTCGCGGCGTTGTCGGCGCGAAAGTCGTGCGTCTGCGCGTCGCACACCACGGCGCGCACAAACTCGCCCAGGCGGAAGAGCGTCAGGTCGGTGGTGCCGGGCCGCGCGCGCTTCTCCACCTCGTTCACGAAGCGGCGCACCTCGGGGTAGTGCGCGTAGAGCGAGAAGAAGAGGAAGCGCACGAGGTCCCAGTCGGCGCGCGCCTCGGCCCACGCGATGTGCTCGCCGAGCTCGTCAAACATGCGCGGCAGCTGGTGCTCGTCGTAGCGCGCCTCGCGCTGCAGCCACGCGATCCACTTGCGCATCAGCGTGCCGAGCGTGTGTGGCGCCTGGAAGGCGCGGTCGAATTGCGACTCGAGCGGCAGCAGCGTCGCCATGCGCGGCGGCAGCTTTTTCCTCGCGCTCTGCTCGCTTCGCCGACTTATCACTCACGCCACACACACACATAGATCGTCTACCTCGACGCGTTCTCGCACAACGCCGGCTCCATGGAGGTGCGGCGGCACCACATGCGCATGGCGGTGCAGCAGATCAAGGAGAACCCCTTCTTCAAGGACCCGCCCGTGATCATCTGCGCCGAGAACGCGCCCGGCCTTGCGTACGTTGCGCGCACACGCACGCCTCGCTGACCGCCACACAGCGGACCCGAGATGGCACTGCACGTGCAAGACATGCCCGGCGTGTGGTCCATGACCGAGTGGGACAACAAGGGCACGTACGGCGTGCCGGTGCGCAACGAGATCACCGAGGCGACGACCGTGGGGGTGGAGGCGCGCCTCGCTCAGGGGCGCATCGTGTTCAGCGACAACCTCATGGGCTACCCCACGTCGATGGGCGGCCAGCGCCTCGACGCGCTGAAGCGCTCGCTCGGCGTGCAGCTGATGGGCTGGGAGCGCATCGTCGAGTACCGCTCGGACAAGCCGCTCTCAAAGCCAAAGACCGGCTGGAGCGCCAAGCAGTCGGCGGGCAACGACGACCTGGCGCGCGCCGCGCTCATGAGCTGGTGGGGCAAGAAGGTGTTCTTCTCGGCCGAGCGCAACGACCGCTACGGCGACATCATCGAGCAGCACATCACGCCGCGAACGATCGCCAACCTCAACAGCGGCATCCAGCCGACGCCGATGCGCATCGACCCGGTCGAGACGATACTCTCCAAGCCGGAGGCGCCCGCGGCGCCGCTGGTGCCGCGCAGCAAGCGCCAACTCGAGGAATTCATGCAGCAATCATCCTCGGGCGACAAGCGCGCGGCCTTGGGCGGCGCACCCGTGGTGACGCGCATGGTGCGGTGAGTGCGCATCAGAAAACGCTCGTCTATGGCAAACGCTCTTTACCGTCGTTGGGATACGCGAGTCGTTTGAGCGCCACGTGTAGCTGCTCGTCGGTGGTGTCCCTCGGTAGGCGCAGCAGAATGCGGTAGAAGGGCTGCATCTTGGGCGGGATGCGCATGCCGTGCCGAACGAGCAGCGCATCGAGGTGCACGCCGTGGTAGTCGCGGTGCGTCGGCGGCACATCCTGCGGCACACACCTCCACTCGGCGCGTGCGCCGCTCTCGAGTAGCAGGCGCACGAGACGCGCGTGCCGCCGCACCATTGCGCGATACAGTAGCGGTAAGTTGGCGCGTTGGTTGTGTCGTCGTTCGTCGCCCGGCACCTCGGCGTTGGGATCGCCGCCCGCGGCGAGGTAGCACTCGGCCGCCTCGAGGACGCGTTCATCGCTTTCGTTGGCCTTGAGGCGCGCAAGGAGCTCCTCGAACGGCGTCCGCGCGGGCACGACGGGCGGCGCAATGCCGTACAGTGCGCAGAGACTCACGTAGGAGCGCTCGAGACCCTGCCGCCACGCGTCACCCATGCTGCGCAAGAAAATGCTCGTTTCATTCACACGGGCGGGGATTTAGTCGGCCTCCTTGATCTCGCGAACCTTTCCGTCGGCCTTGGCGCGCCTCTTGATCTTGGGCACCTTCTTGCGGCCGCGCGTGATGTCCTCGAGCTCGTCCATGAGGCGGTCAGTGCCGATGTAGTCGTACGTGCCGGTGCGCGGATTGATGGGCAGCGCCGGCGGGGCAGCGAGCGCCGCCGCGCTCTTGCGGCGCTGCTCGTCGATCTCGGCGGCCCACTTGCGCCAGCGGTAGCCCTCCTCGGGCGACGACGCCGCCGCCGGCGGTCTGGCCACGGGCGGCGACTCGGAGCGCTGGCGGCGCTCCTTCTTGCTGCTCTTCTTCGTCTTCTGCTCGGAGGAGCTCATGGCGTGTGTGACTGCAAAAAAGCGCGTCCGTGTTTCATAGCGCGGCCGGGCTCTTTTCGCTCGCATGGGGCAGAGCCTGTCGGCCTACATTGTGGCGCCGAGCGACGACGGCACGGAGGTGCGCGTCTTTCGCCACGACAACGCCTACCGCCGCGTGATCGACACCTCGGACGTGTCGCAGCTCGTCGAGATGAGCATCCGGCCGAACGGCAGCATACCGAGCGAGGTGCACGCGCAGTCGGACCAGACGTTCGTCGTGCGCGGCGGCAGCGGGCGCGCGCTCCTCCAGCCGCCGGGCGCGAGTCGCGCCACACAGGTGGCGCTCAGCGTGGGCGTCGTGCTGCGCGTGCGCCGCGGCTGTCAGCACGCCATCTACGCGAGCGCCGAGGGCCTCGAGCTGTCCACCGTCTACGCGCCACCGGTGCACGCGCCCGGCACGTACCAGCCGGCGCCGCCGAGTGAGTTGGCGTGGCCATAGATTTGTGTGCGCGGCGCAGAGCCGCATAAACTGCCTGTGGGGCGCGCCAAAAAGAGCGTCCGTCGTGGAGGCCTCGCTCGCTCAAAAAAAAATGTCGGACGACAGCGTCGTGGACGTGCTCCGCGAGCTCTCGAGCATCTGCACCAACGGTCGTCAACAGCGCGAGGTGCGGTTGCGCGTGCCGTCGCCGGCGGGCGGCTCGCAGATCCTCGTCCGGCGACTGAGTCCCGTGCCGAGCGGCGAGCAACTGGCGTGTGTAACTGTGCCAAACGAGTGAACAAGAGTGTGTGTGTATCTTTCATTCTCTGCTCAATCGCGCTTGGCGCCGCCAAACATCTGCTCGTGGCGGCGCGCGAGGTGCATGTCCTTGGGCATGATCGTGACGCGCTTCGAGTGGATCGCGTTGAGGTTCGTGGCCTCAAAGAGCTGCACAAAGTACATCTCGGCGGCCTCCTGCAGCGCCAGGATCGACGCGGCCTGGAAGCGCAGGTCGGTGTGGTAGTCCTGCGCGATCTCGCGCACGAGGCGCTGGAAGGGGCGCTTGCGGAAGAGCAGCTCGGTGCTCTTCTGGTACTTGCGGATCTCGCGCAGCGCGACGGTGCCCGGGCGGAAGCGGTGCGGCTTCTTCTGCTTGCCGTCCGGTCCGACCGAGTTGGGCGCCTTGGTGTGCTTGCCGATGCTCTTCTTGGGCGGCAGGTTCGCGCTCGTGCGCTTCTCCACGTCCATGGCGTCCGCCGCGGCGCTCGCCGCCGCGGCGACCTCGTCGATGGCGCCCTCGCCGGCCGCCGCCGCCTCCGAGGACTTGGGCATTTTCTGGGCGCGCTTCGGCGCCTTGAGCGCGCGACCGGTGATGAGCGGCGTCGTCTTGAGCGCCGCCTTGGTGGCGACCTGCTTGCGCGGCGCCTTGCCGGCAACGCCTGCGCGGCGACCGCGCGCAGCGATAGCGTCGTGAGACTCGGCGGTGTCGGCCATGCGTGGCTTGCGGGAGGGGTGCGGCTGCGCAAATGAGCCGAAAAGGCGGCTCGGAAGCGAGAAAAAGCTCGCCGCGCGCGCGCGTGGCCGATTTTCCCTCGCGTTAAGTAGTGCTTCGTGCTCAGAATTCGACGTAGCGCGGCTCGCCGCCGCCGCCGCCGTGCCGCCGCACTGCCAGACGATCGTCTGGCGGCGCCGCCGCCGTGGCGCCTGTGACGAGCACGTACACCTGCTGCGTCGCCGCGGGCGTCGCGTCGGCAGCACTGTGCTGCCGACGCGACTGCTCGGGCGGCAGCGGCGTGTCGTTGCGCCGGTCACGATCGTCGATGCAGTGCGGCGCGCGCATGTTGATGGTGCGCCCGTTGCGCCGGCACGCGTCGCGGCACACCTCAAAGCGCGGCTCGGCGGGCATGCGCGCCGCGCTGCTGTTGTGGATGCAGCACGCGACGCAGTCGGACCAGCGCGCGCAGCAGCGGTACCCGTCGGCGGTGGCCCGGCAGGCGCCGCACGACGCCTCGATCGGCGCACGGTCGCAGCAGAGCGTGTCGGTGTCGCGCAGGCGCTGCGGGCAGCGCCGCCCGTACCAGTCGATGCACCAGCCGCCCTGCTCGTGGCAGTCGACCTGGCAGTCGCGAGTTGAGGCGGGCGGCGCGCCGCCCGCCGCAAAGAAGAGCGCGTGCACCGCGAGCAGCGACAGCGCCAACAGCGCCGCGAGCAACGGCACGCAAGTGGCACGGCGCAGCGTGAATGAAGCCATTCGAGAGAGAAGGGCATGCAACTCTGCTTTTCTTTCGCGTCTATTTACTTCTGCTTCCTCGTCTGCTGATGCTGCTGCTGCGCATCCCACTCGGCCAGCGTCATCATGTGCGGCTGCGTGAGCGAGCCGTTCACCACCTGCAGCGCGCCGAGGCGCAGCGCGA
>VFQN01004098.1_pt1 | contig 19665 bp, 13 predicted proteins | sample 3512371 | NCBI WGS metagenome assembly VFQN01 (sample SAMN10412370, study PRJNA504923) | tailings metagenome | isolation source: Replicate 2 from Balatoc abandoned mine | place: Philippines: Itogon, Benguet | collected 2017-08-28
GAAGTTATCGGTAAAATGAGTCAGTGATTGTTCTCTCTTTTTCAGGTTTTTAGGATGCGAGGGCTTCTCTTTCAACACATCTTCGTGAATATGATGATGTTCTTAGAGCATCTGACTGTCTGATAAGACTCCTCTGAGCAACTTCCGATATTCACTGACTACAACCATACACAACACACAATAAACAACTAATAATAACACATATTAATACATAATCTTAAACCAATTCTGATTGACAGGAAGAACACAATTTAATTGCATCGAACATAACAGCCATTCGAAACAAAATGAAGTTAGTTGAAGCCTTCTTTGTAGTTTGTGTGATTATATTACCACAATGTTTATATTCTTTTTATTTTGTACCAATTCAAATGAATGTTCATACTGTTCCTACAACTTCATTATCATCTTCATCTTCCTTGTTGTCAATGTCCACTGTTCCTTCTTCAACTGAAACGAAGAAGCCAATGCCCATCCAACGCTCTTATTGGAGCGTTCGAAATGCAGTCAACTACAAGCTCCCAGACAAACGAAGACTCACAGACAAAGAAGAGATCTTTGCAGGGAAGTTATCAAGAATCGCCTTTGAACTCGAAAAGAAGAAGAAAGCATTTGAGAAGACACACGAACGAGACATGACACCAAAACAATGGGCAGAAGCAGCAAACCTCTCGATAGAAGAATTAAAACAAACTATTCGTTTATCACAACTAGCTCGAGAGAAATTGATCGCACATAACCTCCGACTCATTGATTATGTTGTCTGCGAACTCCTTGACAAGCGACCAAATTATTTTGCTGCTAATTCCTTTCAGATGTACTCGGGTCTCTTCCAACAAGGTGTTATTGGACTAAAGAAAGCTGCTGAATATTATGATGGACGTTATAAATTCTCTTTCTTCGCTATTCATTTTATTCGTAATGAACTTCATCGATATTTAACCAGTGAATCCGTTACAAGTCATGTCCCACATAAAGTAATGTTAACAGGTATACGTATTAATAATATGAAGAAACGATTAACAACAGAATTACAACGTCCACCAACTGATGAAGAATTAAGCAAGAAATTATCGTTCTCGATTCAACGTATTAATAAAGTATTACAATTTATTAAATTAAAATCAAATGTTAAATCATTACAAGCACCTATTGCATCATCACACGTGAATAATGGAGGTGATAAAAGTTATGATATGTTTACCTATAGTGATTCACTTGTTCGATCAACACCAATCAACCCACATATTGGTGAAAAGATTGTTCGAGATTATCTATTAACAAGTGGGTTGAGTAAAGAAGAGATCGAAGTTATTCTATGGAGATTTGGTTTAAGTGGTGATCGAAATAGTGTGAAAGGGAAATTATCTACTTTGCCATTAAAGGTTAAAATGAATCACGTACAATTACATAATTATATTGAGAAAGTATTAAATAAATTAAACTCTCTGAACCCTTTAAGAGAAGGAGATGAATTGATCGATCAATTATCATCAAAGATTGGATTTGTTACCTCTATGTCACAAGCGATGCTTGCATAGGAATTATTTCACCTCACATCACATCACATCACTTCATAGTATGTTCGCTATATTATAAACGACCATTTGCACTGATTAGTTTTCCTTGTCCTCGTTTCATTTGTATTTCTTTTCGTATGTACATAATATCTACGTATATATACATAGAGAAGCGTTCATTAATCATTATCGTTAGATGTGAGTAGCACGAAATATCGATATATTTATTAAAAAGTAATGAAAAAAAAACCTGCTACTACTACTATTACACTATTATAGATACTACAAAACTAATAATCTTACAATATCTTTCTTTCATTATATGAGTTCATCTGCGATAATGTTCACTCCTTTTCACGAGGTAGAATCACAACAAAACACAATCATTGCATCTTACATTATCCTTAATGCCAGGCAACATAGACCTTCCTTGTTCCAGTAAACCAAGGCGAGCGACCATGAGCAATACGATGATTGTCTAGAATCATCACATCATGTTTCTTCCAATCAAATATCCATGTTTGACGAGAGATTGCCTTCCGAATCTCTAAAGCAGTCTCAACATCAATAGGACTATCATCATCGGCGAAGATCATATTATGACCATATGGAAGTCCAAGTACATCATGACGTAGCCACAACAACGCCTTAGCAAACCATGCAATAAGTAATGAACCCTTCGATTCAAACACCTGTGCTGACCATGCATATGGTATCTCATACGTCTCCGCATGAAGAACATTGAAATGTGTCGCCCAAAACATCTGATGACTGTCAGGATGTTCTCTGATCACTAACTGTCGATGTTTTAACAAAAGATTATCATCCTTATCCCAGATTGGTGTAAAATGTTGTTGTAATGCTAGATCCGTTGCAATCGTTTTGTTCTTTGTTTGAAACATATTTTGCCATGATTTCGTTACCAGCGGATCAAAAGGTCTTAAAACCTGCTCATTGTGATAACGTCGTTCTATGATCATACCACGTGATAACAGTCTTTCCTTTGTTACAAATGATAGTTCTTTCTCCCATACTGCTCGGAAATCACTGTATGTTGTCTGTCCTCCTTCGCCTGGGTTGGGTTGTTCTGCATAGAAGTAAAGACGACGTGGCGGATTAGGAGTGAAAGAAAGTTCAATATGAGTTGGAATTGTAATAGGACGAGGTATATCAGATGCCGTTGAGACGTAACGAGTACCGTTGATCTTCTGTCGTGGTGCAGTGCCGAGGTAGATGCCTGTGCCTGACTCATCCTCATGGAAGAGTGCGATGAGTTGATCAAAGGCAGCAGCATCAACAACATCAAAATCACGTAATAAGATTCCTCCATACTTTAAAGTATTTGTTTCAAACCATTTGTGATTCTCGTGATACCATTTGCTGAGGAGCTGTGTGGTGTTGAAATTAGGTGAGGATGTTAAGGGACTGCGAGGGGAAACAATCAAAATAAATCCCAAAGGACCAACTTGAACATTCACTGACTCTCCTAGAAATAAGGTTGGTAAAGGATCGTAATATGGTTGTAAATTTATGAGGAACATTGCAGGGTAATCCTTTTCCTCCAACCGCATAGAGGGATGAAGGAGAACACTCACAGGTAAAACACGCCAAAAAATTGCCAAAACAACAACAGAGATTACACTATACCATGATAATTTTCCAATCAAAGAAGTTCTTGATTTCTTTTCTAATCCTTGCATGTTACTCATTTAATAAAGTTCATAAAGATCTGGTCACAGGTTATTTTGGATATAACACCTTTGTAATATGAAAACCTTGGCAGGTGTTTTTCCGACTTGAGAGTTGAGAGTTGAGAGGGTATCCCCATATATTGAGTTTGTTAATCATCTAAGACAACACAATAATGATGCTCTGGACTCTTACCATTCTATTTTCCTTCCTTGCATTAACCTTTGCAGAGAATAGTTTAAGAGGTAGCCAAAAATCAGGAAATTCAACACTAATTATTCCTTTTGAATTTCCATTGTTCAAGCAGGTAAATTGATCTTCTTCTTATATCTTCCTTGTTCTGATCATAAATAATTTTTTCCGCCAGTGCGATTCTCGATGGGGTGATGATTACATGGGCACAAAGACTATTTGTGATGTCGGATGCTTGATGTCCTCGACAGCGATGGGTTTAGCTGGTAGTAATATCCCCATCTACAAGGATCCATACACCGCCTCAGATCCTAAAACCCTCAATGTATGGTTGCGAGAGAATGGTGGATACTCGAACAATGATTTAATTGAGACTCAGGTCCCACTAATTGACCCAGAACGTATCTTCTGGTTAGATGATGCCTTCCACAAGGTAAATGACTTGAAGTACGAGGAAGTGACCGACTACTTGGACAAAGGTCGTATTGTCATTGCAAATGTCAATAATGGAGGTCACTTCGTCCTTTTGACTGGTTATTCCACAGATGGCGACACCTTTGCAGTGAATGATCCAGGCTACAGTCGCGACACTTACTCCTACTCCACCGACGTTGTCGGATATCGTATCTTTGATATGATCCGATCTGAGTCAAAGAAATAAATTGATAATAAGGAGAATAATATTTCCTTTCTTGTGAAGATTGTATTTTCTTTCAGTATTCATTCACAATAACATCAGGTGTCATAACCACATATCAACAGACAGATTAGAATACGAACTAAAGAATGCCTCTAGGTTGAGCTATGTTAAGATTTAATCAAATCGCTCAGTTTCATTTTATTTACATAACCAACTCAACTCAATCGTTTCGATAGGCTGAGAGAATCGTGGCAGAAGTGTTCTCTAACTGTGTTAAGATATCATTGATATCGTCAGATTGCTCTATAGTATTGGTAAGATTTGCTTTCTTACTCCTACTACTTACACTACTATTTTCTCGAGCTTTTCTCTTCTTTGGAGCATCAGAGACTGTTTTCGTCTCTCTTGGCTTCCTACTTCTCGCTTGCTTCGTCTGAGTGCCCGTATCACAGCTTTCAGAGGCAGTCTCAGACATAGCTTTCCTCTTTCGACTTCTTTTAGTTGAGGTGGAAAAAGAAGTGGCAATAATTTCCCTGGAACCAATTACATTCCCTACAACATCATTGAGCTCATTCACAAGGCTTTCAATATTCATTAATTGATCAAAAGGGATGTCAAGATCATCCGCTGCTTCAGCAATCTCTGCATCATCAGGTATTGCGAGATCTTCTTCATAGTTCATAATTATAGGTTCTGTTTCGCGACTCTTTTTCTTACTTGAAGCGGAATACGTATTCATTACAAAGTTAACCGATGCATTGAGTTGATTAAGTAAATCTTCGGCTAATGCTAATTGATCAGGTTCATATTCTTCTTCGTCTCCTTCTATGACTCTTTCTTCTTCTTCCTTATCCGAATCAAGATCATAAGCGAGATTAGATAATTTATTCTTGTGGAAATAGTTGTCATGATCATCTTTTCGCCTTATCGGAGTCATCGAGCGAGCGGAAGGAGTTGGTTCGGTTACTGTAGTGGTGACTGGCCTTCTCTGTATTACTGTATTCGTCTTTGGGGTGATAGAAGGTCTAGCTGTCATTTCCTTCATAATAGAATCCATAAAGTCATCATCACTACTGTCATCATTCTCATCCTCTAAATAAGTGATTGTTTCTTCTACTATCGGAGCGTCAGAGGTTCTCTTTCCTCTTCTTTGCTCTGATTTCATCGCACTCTGCTTCCTCACGACTGGGTTATTCTCTGACGGTAATGAAGTAATCAGACTTGTCAGATCATTTACCATGGACTCTAAGTCAGTGTTACTACTATTGTGATTGTTTGAGGTAAGTAAAGAAAGGATTCCTTTCCTTGATCGTGTTTTCTTTCCATAAATTTTTTCTTTTAATTTTTCTATCTTTTGTAACATTCTTTCTTTATATTTTTCTCTTTTCTCTTGCTGTTGTTGGAAATATTTCTCACGTCTTTGTGCAATGCTTTGTTTGACGGTCTCAGTTGATTCCTTGTTCATTATTAGTGTTGCTGAAGAGCTTCCCATGGAAGCAGACGATGAGTTAGACTCTAAAACGGAGGATGAAGAAGACGGGTCCCTTTCAATTAGCTTTAAATGGAATGTGGGTATGAGCATGTTTATCGTTGGGTGGATGTTGTCAGACTCCGAACCAGAGTCAACGGGATCAAAGAATTTCTTCCATTCATGGAAATCCTCAATAATACTCGGAGGAGCCACAGAGAACAAGGATTCGAGACCAATCGGGCCAACAGAGGAACTAATAAGAAATGCTTTGCTGTGTATGAGAAATCCTATGATTTGTGACACGTCATAAGCAAATTGAAACTTTGCCAAGCTTGAATGAGAAGAAAGTAACTCTAAATGAAGTTCTAATAGTTTATAATAAGATGATGTAATTCTGATTGGTTGGAGGGCTTGCATGGAGTGATCTTGTTGCTTCTGCGTCACGTATAACGTGTAGGTAGCAAAGACAACAAACACATTTACAAGCAAAATTTGAATATTTTTATTTATATTCTCAAGGAAAATTGGTATAACAAGGCTTTTATTCGATAACCTATTGAGAAGATCTGCATAAAAGAGTTGTAAATATTGCCAGTCATTGATTCTCTTCAAATTTAATAAATGAATATGAGAAAATTGTAGTTCTTTCCAACATTTTAAGAAACCCAGATATGTGGGATCTTGTTTCTCGATAAATAAACTCAAAAGAGTTTGAATATCAGATCGTAAACTCTCCAAAAGATGAAACTTTCTCCTTTTCAACATTTTCCAAAAATGTTTTCATGTCTTTATTTTACGCTATAGAAAGTTATTTATTATTTTACGCCACCAATCCTTCTTTTGTGTTGTGTAGGGTAAATAATCCTTTAATTAAGCATAAGCAACCGGCGTGCTGTTCCGAGTAGTTTGGATTTACTTACAAAGAGAGAAAAGAAAGCTATGAAAACAATAAGTTGGAGAGGGAAGGGAGAAGAACTAGAGGGAAGATGAGTGTTATTATCACAAAAATGCTATTGTAGAAAGTTTATAAAGAATCACAACAAGCATACAGCCATCAACAAGGAAATTATGAATATCGGAGTATTTTCCCCAAAGCTGCTTGTAACTCCTCAAAAGATTTTTCATTCATTTCTATCTTTGGGGACTGACATACAAGATATGTTGTTGTTGGTTGTGTGATGAGGTTTGTCAGTGTAAGAAACAAGAGAAAAAACTAACTCAAAACAACAACACTCTTGATAATAATCCTAACAACTATAATCAAATGCCTCGATTATGAATGAGGTAAAGGTATTTCTTGCTTGGTGCATTAAAGTAACATCATATTTTATCGGTTTACTTCAAATGAGCTTGAGGTGCATCAAAGTCTTCATCTGAATCAACTTCAGATTCTTCCTCTTGTAGTGATGCTCGTAAGGTAGCGATCATACCATTGGTTTGAACAATGGCGTCAGTTCGACCTTTGTAATCATTATCAGTAGAATCATCAGCCCATGCAATAATTGCTTCAACATCAACAAAGTCACCAGCTAATAAATGAGTGAATAAAAGTTCAATTAATTTCTTTTGAGTTCCTTTGATATCAACCTTAGGGAATTTCTTCGTGGCACAATATTCTTGAACAACATATAATAAAGTGACTTGTTCATCATCAGTACCATTGAAGGAAGATTTGACAACATCTCCGTATTGATCAGGGGAATACCACTTCAAAGTATAATCTTCTAATGAAGATAAAACGGCTTTCAACGCACCAGCAGCAACAAGAGAGCCACCAGCTGTATTCTTAGCAGTGGAGGTCAACTGAGTACCTTTTAATCCGGCTTTGATACCGTCAGCAACGGCGGCATAGCTGGAGGAAAGAGCATTTGCCTGTTCTTGGCGGGCTGCTTCTTCTGCTTCGAATCTAGCTCTTCGAGCTTCTTCTTCGGCCTTCTTCTTTTCGGCTCTCTTTTCAGCCTCTTCATCTTTCTTGTCATTCTTTGCAGGCTTTGGCGCAACAACCTTTTCCTTAACTAAGATCGGGATAGCAGCGGGTGGGGGAATAGTTTTTCCAGCATCAAGAGATGCTTTAGGAGCAGTAGGTAAAGGAGCATCAATAGAAGGCTTCTCACGGTCATTGTTGAATCGTGGATTTAAATCTCTACCGAATTTTCCAGCAAATCGAGGATCGCTTTCCCATTCGCGGTTATTATCACGACGACCACCACCTCTGCCTTCGCCGTTATACTGACGACGTGCATCACCTTCACCAAAATTACGTCGGCCTCCTTCGTAATCTCTTCTTTCACCAAAACCACGACCTCCCTCTCGAGGTGGTCGGTCTCCAAAGTCACGGCCCTCTCTTGGGGGTCTATCACCGAAATCACGGCCTTCTCTTGGAGGTCTGTCTCCAAAGTCGCGACCTTCTCTAGGAGGTCTATCACCGAAATCGCGACCCTCTCTTGGAGGTCTGTCCCCAAAGTCGCGACCCTCTCGAGGAGGGCGATCACCGAAGTCTCTTCCTTCGCGTGGTGGGCGATCTTCTCCTTCACGAGCACCCATTCTGTCGGCAAAAGTTCTTTGAGGTCTTTCAGAGCGAGGCTCGTCAGCAGATCGACCAAACCCTCCAGCTCTTGAGTTAATAGCTAATTCGCGTGCAGGAGGAGCTTGATCTCTAGCAACAGGTTCTGGTTGAGAAGATTTGCTGAACGCTCTTGACCATTTGTCATCAAGTTGGTCTGGCTCATCTTGTCTCTGCTGACGACGAGCATAAGTAGTAGTAGCAGCACCCCAAGTTGATTCAGTTCTTGGAGCACGGTACTTTCCAGATCCTGCATTGTCTGAGGTATCAGTGGCACCTCTCCATGCTCCTTCACCATCGGCTGCTCGGCGACCAACATCAGAAGCTGGGGGTAAGTTTGTAGCTAAGCCAGAACTCGCAAAGGAGGATCGGCTGTTATTGTTATCTCTGTTAAAGTTAGGTCTTGACATCTCTAATAAGTAGTGTTTGATTAAAAATCCTTTCTTGGATTTGAATTGAAGAGAGACAAAGGAATGATCGTGAGATCAAATCGAAATGAATGGAGGAGAGTAGAAAGTAGCTTTTCAGAAAACTTGACTTTTGTAAAAGCTAACATAAAAAAGGTCAGAAGTGTTTCTTTTTAATTGACGTTCATCTTGAACAACTTGTTATCTTGTTGGACTGATCAATTAAGTTGAAAATGGCTTTCCTTTTTCTTATCCTCTTGGCATGGTTGTCAACAACTTCATCGTTCCTTTCTCCATCAGTGACCAAACGATGTGTGGTCTCTATGCATTTCGAAGCAGTTACCGGAAACCCGCAGCTTTCAGTTGGTTCCCTTCCAGCAGATCGTTACTTAGCGACGAACAGGTTCAATGTGAGAGAGGGGTCCATGGCAAAGTTTGAAAAAAGATGGGCTGATAGAAAAAGTAGACTTGCACTTTTACCAGGATTCCGATTCTTTACTCTGCTGAAACGAGTTCCTGCCTTTGGAATCACTTATGACAGTGAAGAAGGGAATTACGTATCTTTTACTTATTGGGAGACAAAAGATAATTTCGACAGCTGGAGAAAGGGCGATGCATTTAAAGAAGCTCATGGAGGTGGAGGAATAGTAGACTTCATCCGCTTGATCACCACCGCACTCTTTATTGTGAAAGGTTCACCCAAGCCTGCGTTCTATGATGCACTGCTCTTCAAAGGTGGAGAAAGAATGGCTTTTGATGCTGTTAATGGCTGGCGTCAGGTCAATGCAGATGGAGTTAATCTATTGCCAACAGATATCTTCATGGCACAAAACAGATTTAAAGTTGCCTCGGGAAAAGAGGTAGAATTCGAGCAACATTGGGCAAATAGGGAGAGCAAGCTGCAAGATGTTCCCGGATTTTTGGGGTTTTCACTTCTTCGTCGAGATGCAGACAAAGCAGACGATGGATTCAATTATATTTCTTGCTCTATTTGGAAAGACATGAAAGCCTTCCAAGCATGGAGGGAATCAGAAAGTTTTGCTACTGCCCATTCTTCTACCTTTTCTGGAAATAGACTGAACTTCTACGCTGAACCACCAAAGTTGGCTTTTTATGAGGGTAAACTTAGTTTAGCAAATATTAACGGAATTTAGTGCTCCCATGCTTTTATTTTTACCAATCATTTATCTCTCCGAAGCTCGAGCAAATTGTATCTGAGAATCAATCACAGACAAATCGGCTGTTTAGCCTGTGCTGTAGTTTAAAGAAAATGATTACTTTTTCTTTTCGGGGTTTTGCATTTTCGAGAACGACAAAATAAAACTAGCCGCTGGATAACGGATCTACTGCCATTGTTCGGGCTTTCTGAAATATGCCCCAACCCACACTCCTGTAACAAACGACTCTTAACTGATTCGCTTATACTTTTCTGTTGCAGACGCTCCTACTCAACTCTTAACTGATTCGCTTATACTTTTCTGTTGCAGGTCGCTCCTACTCACACATTTGAGGGGTTTCTTCCACTAGGGATTGATTTTCAAGCAAAAGGATAGATAGAAGATATAGTGGGTTTGGAGCAAGCGCGAAGGAATCACTCAAGATGATGAACGTTGATCAAGCAGATGCGATTGACAATTTGATGAAACAAGGATTTACAAGGGTCCAAGCCATTAAAATCTTTTATGAACAATCTTTAGCGAAGTATTATAAGAAGCAATATCACGGTGAAGATGATTTAGGTTTTGATCAGGTTCGATTGATGATTTCATATTCTCCCATTTTCGCTGATCTTTCTTACCTAACCACAGACTGGTCTGGTGAAAAGCAACGTACAACACTTCAATGCATTGGAACAATCTCATTTAATAGAGAAACCTATTAATATTCTTGGTCGAAGATTCTCTAAACCGGGAGATCCAGGACATATCGATGGTGAGGAGCATTATGATGGTCTGCCTCCTCATCACCCACGAACATTCGTCCAGCATTCACATTCTGATGGGGACGGGGATCGATCTCCTTCTCCCTTATCGCTTGATGTAAGTCACTCTTCTGAAGTCGATCGAGATCTGTGCTAACTCACCTTACATATTATTAGTCATGCTTTAAGACGATGCCACAAACCGGTGAACTCCCTCACGACATTCCCGCGGAAATCGTTCAAACTCCTGCCCATGTACCGAGTCAAGATCATTTTATTGCATCATCAGAGGTAAAATCATTGTGCTTATGAGTTTTATTGAGCTTATCAGACATGATTAGGAAAAGCATGAAATCAAAGCCAAGACTGCGGCATCTGAAGACGTTTTCCCAACTGTTGAATTCGAGAATGAAGTTAAATATGAAGAAGAAGATAGTTTATGTGGGCCTGATCCAACAATTTCAAATGTTGCCAAATTTTTATCATCATGTGATTTTACAACAGAAGAAAAACAAGAATTTTTCTATTTATTAAGTCAAGGAATGAATATTGATGAAGCAAGCGATCGTATTTATCATCAACGATTAGAAAGATCAATGAATACTTTACCACCTGCAGCAAAGGGTAAATTAACGCAAGAAGTTCTATTAACAACAATTAATTATGATAAAACCAATAAAACTACTGCATCATCAGCTAAGTCAGTACGTCCACGATATCCATTAAGATTACATGGTTTTAGTGGTATTCGTGATGACGATTTACAAATGCTATTAGATCGTGGTTATACTATTGAACAAGCACAGTTTTTATGTGATTTCTTCTATGAGAATGGTTTAGATTTCTTTCAAAAGTTTTATGCAGTAATACCTGAAGTCTTAGGTGATCGTGCTCCGTTTGCTGCTCCTCACAATGAACCGTCGTTTGTTCATCTTCGAAGCCACTCATCGTCTCTTTCTATAAATACGGCTCCAACAATTAAGGCCGGAGCTTCCCTGGCCGGCAAGGAGAAGGCTGCTCCTGCCGTTATTGGAGATCAAGGAGTTGCTCACATTGTTGGAGGTGTCGCAGGAATGAAGGTTGGTTATCCTCAATCTCAATATCATCAATTCCAACCACCCGTCGAAGAAGAGGATATTATCGTTGATGCTGAAAGTGTCACGGCTGATACCTTAGTTCAATTGAAACGATTAAAAACATTTGCCCGCGGTGGATTCAAATCGAATTTTTCGATTGAGAATAATTGTGCGGTCTCAGAGCATGAAGCATTGAAGTTAGGTCTGATTGTCTCTCAACAGGAGGCTGATTATGGTATTAATATGTATGATGCTCTCATGCCTTCAGATGAACAACAGATTGAGAAGCTCATTCGTACTGGATTAACATTAGATGAAGCTATCTTAAAGGTTTTTGAAAGTCGTTTTGGTAAAACAAAATTAGATACATCAGCCTTAAGTCCAACGAACGGTAAAGGTAGTTACACTATCCTTAAAGATCAATCTCCAGCACCTGCTCCGGCGCCAGTCACGGAGTATGAAGCAGCGGATAAATTAGAGTCTGAAATCGCCTTATTAATGATGTCAGGATATACGAGAGAAAAAGCGGTGAAGATTCTACTCGAAAGGAAGAAAAAGGAACAGCAAGAGAGTAGTCACCCCTCGTCTGATGTTGGTTCGACAAGCTCTTTGAACTCCTCATCCGTTCCAAGAGGTAGTGATGTTGGAGGGATGAATTATCCTTCCTTAGCGAATGCGAATGTAAATAGTAGCCCTCAACGGAGATTGATCCGAGAACCCAGCCAAGAGCGTATGGAAAGAGAAGCATTGATGAGTCAACTTCCTCCTTCTGCGCAGAGGAGGAACGTGGCGAATTCAAGTCCGGTACAGAGGATGAGAAGCAGCGTGAGCGATGATCGAACTGAGGTTGGGTTTTCTCCTGCTCTGAATTTAAGATCCTCTTCCGGCACTGAAGCTCCTTCGACAAGTACTCCCAACCAGCGCTTTAACAGTGAATACGAAGCTATGATTCACCATCAATTATCAATGGATCCTTTTAGCGCATCCCGTGGGAGTCATAGTACCAGTCATCACAACATACCTTACATTCCAGGTGTCGATACCAGACGAACTGCTGCTCCCACTCAAGCATATGACACCTCTGCATATGGTGGAGGAGGAGCTGCCAACATGAGAACTCCAACAAACTACCGCAATCTTCCATCACAAGGCAATTATAACAGTCCAGACTATTATCAGCCACCTGTTCCATACCCAACCCCAATTCAAACTCATCAACCACCACTTCAACAACCAGTCAGTCATATTTATCGAAATGAAGAATATCGCAACTTACGTGATATTCCATCAGATGAGAAAGCTTTTAGAATAGGAGTCTTGATCTCGCAACAAGAGGCTAACTTTGGTACAAATATGTATCAAAGCATTCATACCGCAGATGCTGGAGAAATGACGCAACTCATTGCGCGAGGGTATAATGAGGATGAGGCAGCTTTAATGTTATTTGAAAGAAAGTTTGGACGTACCCCACCTGTTCCTGAGACAATGTATGTGCCACAACAACAAAGAAGCCCTCTTCCTCCTCCACCAGCAATCTATGAACAGTCCGGTCCTGGTGTGGTAAGAGTCCCAGGAAGTAATAGCAATGGTAACAATGGTCGATCTCCGGTGCGAGTGCCCAGCAGTAACAGCATGCCTCGATCATCAGGTGGATCGGGTACGAGCAGTGCGAATAGAAGTTATAATAACAGTCCAACGATTGTTGTGAATAATGCCTATGCTGCTCCGCCCAATAGTGTTGGGGTTAGTAGCAACAGTCCTCACACACCTGTGCGTGCACCAGCTGTCTATGCTCCCACCAATACAGGAAGTCCTTCAAGTGCAGCAAGACGTGGAAATCCTCCAATCCCTCCTTCTTCACAGCAGCAACCGCACCCTCAATATGCAAGATCAAACCTTGCACCAACCACCTCCCAACAAAACATGAGAAGAATCCCCTCTTCGCATCAACAAACAACACCGCCACCTGTGGGAATGATGAATCCTTCAGATATTAGTGATATTCATCCTAACGATCTTCATATGCTCATTGGCATGGGATTCTCACAGTTTCAAGCAATTCAAGCACTTCGATTAAAGAATTATAATGTTCAATTAGCTGCAGAATATTTATTAGAACATTAAAAGAGATGCGTCTTTTGTAATTAAGTTACTTATATATTCATTGGATGATATGATATGAAGAATGACCATGATGTTATTCATGTTCTTTACTTCGTTAAAACGAAAGGTTCATTTGTCGATAGAAAGACTCATTGTAGTGTATTTATAGTGATATTATAGTTGTTAGGTATTGTTTCTTACTTGCTCCCTTGATCATCATCAAATCATATTCCCTCCTCTCGCCTTGTGTTGTGCTTGTTTGTAATATCGCTTTTCTCTCTTCTGTTCGTTAATTTCTCCTATTCCATGTCTTATTTTCTGCTTTTTTGCTTCTCAATTACTTTCCACTCGTTCATACTATTTCTTCTACCACTTCTATTCATTTAGATAAGAGCGTCTGTGTAGAATAACGAGTGAGAGTAAGAGTAATGTGTGTCAGCAGAGCAGTTAATTTGATTTTAAAAAGGTCTAGCTGAGATTGATTAATAATAATTTTCACTGTTAATGGAGATCAATAATACCTGTTTTCTTACTCACAAACTCCATTTCTTCTTCTATGTTTATCTCAATGTCTATCTCTTTCTCTCATCTCAATGCTTTGTTGTTTCCTGTTCTTTCTTCTTAACCGATGGTTGATCAGAGAGTAATACTCCCTACCAGTCGTTTATCACATGAGTTAAAGAAGGATCACAAGTTATAGGTTATTGTGAGTAGTTATCTTATCTTATGCCTACTATTCCAATGATTGCATGATGCTATAAATATACTGATAAGACATATTAACTAATACACATTCATTCATCCTACTCTTCTTCTCAATAGCGAGACGTAGCCAGTGGTCGATGGGTACTATGATTATTATTATTGTTGTTATTATGATTATTCTGATCATTGTAGTGGTTTCTTTGATCATTGCCGATGTTGTTACGGTGATCTCTGGAATCCCTCCCATCTCTATTGTCTCTCTGATACTGATGATCTCTAGATCTCGATCTTCTTTCATCTCCTCCTCTTCTTCCTCCTTGATGTGAGGATGGTGGAGGACCGCGACTGCGCGAGCTGCTTCTTCCTCGAGGTCTGTCGCGATCCACGCCGTCTCGCTGTCTATCGTGTTCATAACCTCGATTACGTTGATCGCGGTGATCTCGGCGATCGTCATTGCGATGCATGTGATGGCCATTACCGCGAGTGTTATCAGTGAGCATAGGGGGGGAGTTGGCTTCGTCTAAGACATGAGGACAAAGTCCCCAGAGAATAATAGAGATTCTTCCTATTGTAACATCAACGTCAACCTTCATCTTAAATCTTTCTTGTTCTTCTTTCTGCTCTTCTTCAGTGGTGTAGTTCACACCATGTTTCCATTGAATATTGACTATGCAAAGACGCTCTAAGATGAGATAATGGGAATCAGAAGACTTACTTACCATCTCTACCAAAAGAGAACATCATCCCATTTGTTTGTGGAAAATAGATTTTAGTATTATTCTTCGCATGTAGAAAAGCTAATTCTCTAGTCACACCAAATGATACACCAACTGTAATATTTTGATTTCTCGCACGTTGTGGATTAAAAGCAGCAGAATCATGATGAAATGGTTTCCAATCAGCACAATCACGATACCAATTAAATCTAGTACCAACTGAATCATTTTTAATAGAAAAATAATCAGAAATTTTCTTTTGTATCATTTGAAATGTTTTTGATTCTTGTGGATTCTTTGATATTAAATGAGCACCTTCATGCCATGAGATCCATTGAGAATCTTTCACATGTCTTTCTTGGATCTCTCTCATTTCATGAATTAATTGATTATAGATACTCCAATCATCTTCATCACAGAGGAAATTTGGAACGACAACAACATCATCATGTTTTAAGACTTTTCCCCACTTCGGTTCAGTTGGCTTTCCGATGATCACTCGGAGGTCTGGACGGACTAAAGTACTACGAGGATCAAAGGATTCGGTATTACGACCTTGTCCTGACGACTTTTGAATTTTTCTTTGTGCGTTCGTCGCTCTGAGACGAGGATCTTCGATATGATTATTATTTGTCACATTCCGAGTAGTCGATTCCTTCTCATTAGATTTTTCCACTATCACCTCACGAGGTGATATTGTTTCCTCAGGATTCGAGCGGGTATCAATTTCGTTTGCTGTTGCTTCAATGGTGTCCATTTTGCTTGTTATTTCTGTTAGCCTGACAGACAACGAATAAATTCAAATTTGAAATTCAAAAAAGCGTTTTTTCTTGAACGTAAGATTCCTTAGTAAATTTACGTAGAGTTGACGACGATGAGAGATGAGACTTGAGGATCTTTTCCCTTTAATCTTTCCTCCATTCGTTCTCCCTTTTCTTGCAAAGGAAGATGTCGACCTTTTCAAACATACTTGCACTTATTTTAATGATGAAATAAATCAAATTAGCCCAAAATTATCTCTTCATGGCGAAAATTATAGGAGATACTTCATTGATGAGAATTATCGCTTAACAATCCATCAAAAACTTCAAAAAGAAAACTTATTATTAGTTCTTAATCAAGCACAGAAGACATTGTGTTATTATGGATGTATGATCTCGAAACCGCTAAATCCAAAGTCTTTTATGAATGATTTGAAGCTTCATCTCGACTTTAAGGATATTGCTATAAGTTTTCGTTTTCCTAAGAATCAAATTTTTCACCTATCACTTGATTTTGTCTTGTTTTTCTTTCTTTGTCATCTGCCGAATTATTTCCGAGCTAATGATTTGCGTTTATTTGGTTTTAGAGGTAATTATGGGATACAAATCGCTCAATGGATCGAACCTTATTTGACCCGGGCAACAGATAGTTTATTCCTTTCCATGTGGCCCAAGGAGGTGATTCCTCGATTTTGCTCGAGCCTTAAATATTTAACTCTGCATCAATGTGATGAGAGTATCTTCAACTCTGTTTTTCCTCCTCTGAAGAAGCTCGCTATTACTCAGACACAAGTGAAAGACTGGTCAAAGCTCCCATTCATCAAAGAGATTAAAGTTTGTACTCAATGTACCGATTCCTTTAAATCTATCAAATGCCAAAGATTGACGTTAGAAGAAGTCTATCAACTCAATCCGAGAGATTTCAATGATATTGAAGATTTAGCTTTGATCAATTGCGCTTTTATCACAGATTTTCGCGATGAGTGCTATGGATATCATTTAAAGCGCGAAAATAATACTGATGATGATCAAGATGATGAAGAGGAAGAACTACGAGAATTACGAGAACAGTTGCCAAATGAAATGAATTATTTTCAAAATCTGAAATATCTCACAATGGTATTTGCTGCCAGATCTACCACTTTGTACCTTGATCTATCAAAAAGCTCTACGATAAGATGCTGCAAGTTAGATATGAGCAAAGGCAGTTTTCGAGGACCGTTGGCAAGTGAAATGATCCCACCTTCGTTGGAGACAATGCATCTCACTAAATTACCTTTTGTTATAGACTTTCGGTGTTTTTCAACATTATTGTACATTTATCTTGTGAGTTGTCATGAAGTCAGTACTTTAGTTGGTTTAGAGAGAGTGCTATTCGTTTATTTGGAAGATATTGTGCCTTTACAAAGTCTTACAGGATTGACAAAACATAACAAGAGAGTCACTGTTCGCTTGTGTAATAATCTTGAAGACTTCACAGCGATTCGATATAATTCTGAAGTAATTATTGATAATTGCCACAAGCTATGTTCTGGGATTGGACTAGAGTTTGTCCAAAGCTTAACGATCAAGAAATGCAAAGCCTTGACAGATATTTCGATGCTGGGTAATGTTGCTTGCCTCAAACTGGAAAATTGTCCTTGGATTTATGGTTATGAGAATCTAGAGAATATTTCTTGTCTTATCATCGAAAACTGTGAGAATCTGACTATTAAAGAGCATGTAATAAGGAGAATTCTTGCTAAACCTCTCAGCGAATGTGTGATAGGCGAAGAAGATCTCTTTAGCTGTCTTCCTGATTGTATATACGCGGAAATATTCAAATTTTTACCACTGGAGAATATTTACAGTTTTCTTTCATCTAGTTCCAATCTTTATGTGAGATTCATGAAACAAAATCGAATGATTAATTTGTCAGAGTTCAGTTTTGGTGAGTTTTTTTCGAATCCTTCCTTTCGCAGAAAAGCATTGAACCGAATTGAAACTCCGGGGACCCAAATTCAATGTGAAGTTGATGTGCATTTTATAGACAATATTAATTGCAATGATCTGACTAATATTGAGTTTAAAAAATTGAGTCTTAATGGAAAAGTTCTTCTCGCGTTAATGGGCCAAGAGGTTTATTACAACGATAAGACGTCCGAAGTAACTCCTTATTCTCCTTATCACAACTATTCTTTCAATATTCTGAAGAAAGATCATCTCCTTCGAATATCAGACTTAATAGTAAGCTATATATGTGAGATAAAACTCTTGGAATATCTTCACAAGATGATAGTACAATCTTTAACTTTGAAGAATTGGCAAATCCCTTTACATGATCTCATTCTTCCAAAGACCTTAATTAGTCTCTCTCTTCAGGAATTTTGTTCGGATATGATCGAAATTTCCTCGCCTCTTCCCGAATTAAGAACACTTAAATGTAAAGGTTGTTTGATTAGCAATATTTCTGACTTTACAACGTTAGAGGAGGTTATCCTACAAGATCTAAATGTTGTTGATGTTGCATGCGTGAAGCACGTTAGAAAAGTTACATTATCTAATATCAAACAGAGGATAGAGAACCTGACAGCATTACAAGAGAATGAAGAAGTTAGTATATTAAAATGCCCAATTAAGAGAATTGATTGTTCAAGAAGTTTCTGTTATTCGAGAAAGATTACAATCTTGTTAACTTCTTTATCTTCAGAGATTGTAATGGATTTCTCTTATTATAAAAAGATGGAATTCATAACACTTATTGGAAATGAAACTATATTAACACATCCTGGCATTGATGAAAATGATGGCAAAGTTCTGACTCAGTTGAAATTAGTGTCATTCACTGGAATTGTGAACCATGATAACAATCGAAACCAATTCTGATGACGCATTGGCTTCAGTTCCTTCATTCATTCATTACAGTTCAAATAGGAATCCATGTGTAAAATTATTCGATAATAAGAGTCTCATTCTGTTTACAATTTTCTAACTGAAAGAAATGATCAATGATTTATGAACTATTAACCACTAGAATATGATCTAACGACTATTACTAACACACCAGGAACATCAATCTCACTCTTCATCAAGGAACTTGTCTAAAGATCTCTTTCCTTCTAAATACTTCACCATATCTTCGTATCTTGTTGGAATGATCTAATATGACAGTTCTTATTAGACAATACACTTGATACGAAGCCTCTTTCTCTTACCGTTGGTAATCGCTTCTCTGCATCCATCTTCTTGAAGATATAGTGCATCTGATTCGTCTTTGTTCGAACGATATTCAAAGGACTGATATCCACCGCCTCCACCTATATCATAATACATTACAATAATAATTATCATATTAAAAAAGAAGAGAGAACGATTTCACCTCTACAACAACATAATTATCTCTTTGATAGATGACAGAAGCAGTGAACTCAATAATAGAGCCTAACTTCACAGGCTATGTATGGAAAGAAGTCTGATGTTAATTCAAGAGATGAAAAACAAGGACTTCGTCTTACCTTGACGAATTGAATATCATCAACGAAGATAAATCTTGCATTCTTCTCTCCCATGTAACAAGCAGCAGCGACCCAACCTAACTCCAAGGCAGTTCTCATGATCCACCCACCAAACACTCGACCATAGACATTACGATTCTGTAAATGCATGAATTGAGTGTTCTTAAAGACTAATGACTTCATCCAAACACATTTCTCTTCTGGCGCAGATGAATTACATGGCTGAGTCATGTGTAATGAGACTAACTCATTCGCTTCTTGCACTCTCTTAGACTTTAAATACATGTCATGGATGATGTTGATCTCTTCAGGTATAGGAGGTTTTAATGCCAGAGAGGTTGCTGATTTCTGCTTTCTTTGCTGTAGTCGTTGCTTCCCTTCTTCGAATACTCCCTTCAACTCCTCTG
>VFQN01004100.1_pt1 | contig 19655 bp, 26 predicted proteins | sample 3512371 | NCBI WGS metagenome assembly VFQN01 (sample SAMN10412370, study PRJNA504923) | tailings metagenome | isolation source: Replicate 2 from Balatoc abandoned mine | place: Philippines: Itogon, Benguet | collected 2017-08-28
TCCTGCAGCAGCCCCTCCAGCTCCCTCACCCTCGCCTCCAGCACCCCGCACTGCTGCTGCTGCGCCGCCAGCGCCCCCCTGTGCGCATCGCGCTCCTTGGCCCCAGCAGCACGCAGCCTCTGCACCTCACCCGCCAACAGCGCGTTGTCCGCACGCGCACGCTCCAGCTGCTGCTGCTGCTGTGTGGGTCCGGGAGCCGAGGCCTTGGCCGCGTTGGCAGCCGCCTCCGCCGCCTCGGCGCGCGCTCGGAGGGAGTCCTGCCATGGCCGGGACAGGGTCAGCGTCTGTCAGCGCGTCAGCGGGCACCCTTGACGCAGATCATACGGTTCGATGCGCAGATTGTCCCTTTTCCCCAAGGCGTTAACCCACCAGGGCTTGGTCAGCGTTTGTCGCGCGTTTCAGCCACAACCTACTCGTCGCAAGTGCGACGCAGCGCATCGCCGGAACCCTTTCCCAACCCACGGCCCCTCACCAGCTGCTTCCGCAGGTCGGCCAGCACTGCCTGCCCCGCCTCCTCCCGTGCCCTCCACTCGTCCAGCTCGCGCCGCTGCTCGTCCAACCGCCGTCTTTGATCGTCCAACTGCCTGGCCTGCTCATCCAGCCGCGCGTTCCGCTCGTCCAGCTGCGCCCGCAGGTCGTCCAGCTGCTGCTGCGCCGAGGTCGAGGCGGTGGCGGCAGCGGCGGCCGACCCGACGTCCCACTCCTGGAGGGGAAGGGAGGCGGGAAAGACAGCCGAGGTGGTGCACAAAGCGCCCCGAAGTGCCCAACAACCACGGAGCGCACCCGCCAGACTCAGGCCCAAACGCCGACTCCTGATAGTTGCGTAGATGGCAAAGCATCCCACGGTGGTGAGCGCTGAGCGCCCAATGTGCCCCTACCATGGCCCGACGCACCTGCAGCCTCCCCAGCAGCTCGCGGCTCTCTTGCCGTGCCTCCGCCAGCTGGGATTGCAGCTGCGACACCTGCATGCACACAGCGGCACCGGCAGGAGCAATGGGCAGCAGCAGCAGCAGCATCATTATCATTATCAGCAGCAGCAGCAGCAGTCCCCACCGTGGCACGGGAGTCCCAGCCACAGAGTGGCACCGGCATCGGCGTCGGGTGGGTGGCCTCGTGCATCTTGCCGTGTCAAATGTAGGTTTGGGCGCAGCCGCACGGGCAGCGTACCTGTCCCAGCGACTTTCCCAATCACCTGCTGCCCATGTCTTTCCAGCGCTCCGCCAGTGTCACGTCGTAATGTGCTCCTGTGTCACCCCGGCGCTCTACCACCACAGCACACTCCGCACCTGCTGCGCGTGCGCCGTGCCCCTGCTTGCGAGCGCCTCCTCTGCCTCCGCCGCCCGCCCCTCCGCAGCCGCCAGCGCCGCCGCCAGGCCCTGCCCCCGCCCCTCCAGCTCCGCCACCTGCCGCCGCAGCTCGCCGCACTGCGCCTCGGCAGCCTCCAGCTGCAACCGTAGCTGCACGTGGGGCAAGACAGGTGCGGCAGTGCACGGCAGGTGTTGTACACTCACCGGTGCTTGTCGGCAGGTGCACGCAACAGACCTAAAAACAATAACGCGTGCCGGCAGAGGCCAGGGCCCAAGGCGGGCAGGCGTGCCCATCATTGCGCCCGCCCCTTGGCACTCCATCCATCCTTCAGTAATATACTGGACTCCACGCCAGGAGTTCCATGCTGTCATGATGGTGCCTTAACCACGCCACCATTCTGACACCGATGCCAAGTTGACATGCTGCCATGACACCAGTCGCCTGGTGCAGACGAACCAGCAACAAACTGATTGCGATCCGCACATGCGCACACACGCGCCGCCCTGACCACCTGCCCGCCCACTCCAAAGCACGCATGGCCCCCATTCGCCCCTCCCCCTCACCTGCGCCGCCACGCCCCCGGCCCCCGCCTCCCCCTCCAGCTCCCCCAGCCGCTCCGCCATGGCCCGGTTGGCGTCACGCAGCAGCGAGGCCTCCACGCAGGCGGCGTGCGCCTCGGAGCCTGCGCGAGGGCAGACAAATGTCAGCTTTCTATGTACTCATGCCAACTACGGTGTGTATCATATCGTTTAGTTGGAGAGTTGCTGCGCTCGCACGTGTCCTCCGCCACCACAAGTAACGACGCGAGCTGTACACTCGCACATGAGGCTAAACAACATACCTCCTTGCGCGACCCTTTTTCCAGCAGTCAAACCCTCCCCGTTCCGCCCGGACCGCCACCGGGCCCCATAATCATGTCAACTCATTCCGCATTCAAGCCCCGCAATAAGTTCCCCAGCCCCACTCGTTCCCCGGCCCACATGCAACCTCCAGCTTCTCCACAAGCAGGTCCATCAGCCGCCGTACATCCGTACGGCCCTCCAGCCGTATCCCCAGCCGCATCGCCGCCGTACCCGTTGCCGTACTCAACCCTGCTCCCGGCCCGGCTCTGCCGCCTGCCCCGCCGCCGTCCCCTTGCTGCTCTGCTGCTGCTACCACCAGCTCCCCTACTCCATGTTCATGCGGCCGCTGCTGCTGCTGCTGTGGCGTGTGTTGGTATGCATGTTGCTGGTGGTGGTGCAACTCTGTTGGTTGGCGGCTGTGCTGACCCGCCGGGCTCCCGTCCGGCGCCCCTCCCGCTGACGGCCGTGCCGATGGCCCTCCTGCCGTACCGGGTACGGCAACGGTGCCGTAGGGTACGGACGCGGAGCTAGCGGCAGCTGCCCCAGGATACCCCGCGCCGCTGGGCGCCCCGGATATGTCGCTTGCCGTACTGGCTGAGTCACCGTCTAGCCCGTTGCCGTACGCGTTGTACGGCAGGACGCCGATCTCGGAGGGAGCGGTGGAGCGGGCGGGGTGCGGGTCTGTTGCAAGGGAATGGGCTCCGCGGAGCCTGCGTTTGGGGTAGCACAAGCGGTTGCACGGGGATGTAGGGAACGATAATGTACAACGACTCCACACGTCCCCTCCCCCGCACGTGGGCCATGGTCCCATGGATTCGTCGTTTGCATCCACCTAAGCGCTAGCGTATCGCTACACCCTGCTGCTACCAGTATGTACACACAGACCAGCAGCGCAGCCCGTCATGCCACACAAACACACAGTACCCTTGGCCGTACCTCTGCTGCTCCACCACCTGTGCAAAAAACAACCTTCAGCACACAACCCCACATCCCGAAAACACGTACCTCTGCTGCTCCAGTTTCCGTTGCTGGTGCTGCTGTGCCCGCTGCAGCGCCCGGTCAAACTCCAGGAAGGCCTTCAGCTGTGTGCTCCGTGCTATGTCAGGGGTGCCGATGAGGCGCCACAGCCACTTCTCCAGCTCTGCCCGACGGCGTTCTGTTGCATCCCGACGATCCCCAAGAGAGAGGGGGTGCTTTGGTGGGGGCGCCATGCCCTTTGCGGACATGAGCGCCGGAAACGCTGCCTTGAGCTGCGGGGGTGAAAGGGCGGGTAAACGCAACCGTCGAGTAGAAGCGTACGTGGTTCGCGGTTCCGCTCGCCAGGGGTGCACAGTTGGAGGAGGTAGGCAATTACCTGATCGTGCAGGTGACGGAATTGGCTGTACCTCCGTAGCACAAAGAAAGGCGCCGAGTCGGAAGAGGGCGGGGCAGTGCCGTTCCCCGCAGCAGCTTCCATAGCATGCTGTAGGAACACGTTGACGCGATATAGCTGCAAGAGGTTGAAAACAGCTCAGTGTGTTGCTAGCCGTATGTTATGGTGCCCCTTGTGTCGGGCCAAGCACGCGCAACACCGCGGTGGCACTCTCGCCCGGACAACAGCCTTTGGAGCATTTCGTGATCTCACCACAACAGATTCCCCATGTTCATCTTTCCCGACGATGTGAGTGGGTATGTTGGCAGTGTATCGCCACGAGGCCATCGTTCACGCGGGTGAAGCCCTTGGCCAGATACGCGTGCCCCCTGAGCCCTTGATCAAAGCCAATTCAGTAGTTGCAAGTCAAGCTTCTTGTAAGAGCTTGGGGCATGCACCGAACCATTTGGTACTGGAACAAAACGTCGCTCAACGACAGGTGCGCTGCTCTGGCAGCCCTCTGCCACTGTATTCGGCCAGACCAACCACGGTACGAGAACGAGGCATGCTAGGGCACTTGCGAAGCCGTCGGAGCGAAGGTGGAGTTTGTACCCATGGGTCACTAGAGTGTCCTGCAATGTCCATGCAGCCGGGGTGACTCCTGACTCGCCCCTTACAGCGCTGGCAGCTTCACATCAATAAGGGTTTGCAACTCTATTAAGTAAAACGTGGCGGTGCAGCATACTCACACTTCGCGAGCCATTACTCAACACCCTGCGTAAAGGGAGTCCCATTAGGCCGTCCCAGTCGACATAACCGCTTTTCGGCCAATTCAAGCACTACTTCACCTCGTGTGAGCTCTTTGAATTACACAGTTCGACCATCAGCCCCTAAGCAACTGCTCAGCTGCACCGACGCAGCACCATGTCAGAACAGGTTCTGCTGCCTCTGCCGTCTCTACCCCGGAAGGTCCGCGTCTTATGTCTACATTCCTTTCGGACAAGCGGTAGCATCTTCTTACAGCAGGCAAGTCAACGGGATTCAGGGTGACCGGTGCATTGGGCACATGGCGAGGTGCCTGTTGCGTGCGTTGTGCCTCGCCGCACCTCGACGTGCAGATGCAGCCACCTTGGAGGGCAACTAGCTGCATACAAAATGGTTCAAAGAAGCTGATGGACACGGCGATGCCAAGCACCTGATTCCTGTGCCGTTGCTGGCCTGGCGCTTCAGTTGGTGACCTGTTGGCGACCGTGCCACCCACACGGCAGCAGCCTGATTGGTCGTACCTCGTACGACCCTGCGCTCTGCAGCTCTCTGCACAGGAAGCCCTACTCCTTTAACTGCAAACCTAGCCCAGGTTTCTACATGTTGGACGTCAACTCCTTGCACCCGGACGCACCCAGTTTTGGCTTGGGGCAAATCCACCTGTGCCGTTTGCCACCTGCTTGTGGCCGTGCTGCCCACCACGTCCCCATGCACATGCACATGCCGTGGCTACACCAAAACCACCAGCTCTGAGCGTAAGATTAACTGTGAGCGTCCCATGCACACGCCTCATCCCATGCCTGATAATAACGCCGTGTCCATCCAAGTTTCCCGTACGCCACTCGTAACCCACAGCTCACCAAGGCGGAGCTGGTCGGCCGCATGTCAGACCTGTGGGATCTGGTGGGTAGCTGCCGGGGTGGTGCGGGGTGGTGTAGGGTGGTGTAACGCAGCAAGTGGGCACGGAGCACGCAGCGGTGGCTTAGTCGGTGGCCACCGGAACAGCGGTGCAGCCCTGCAGGGCTCTGCCGACCGCAGCTAACACACTTTTGCCCGCGTTTCCTGCTTCCTTGGAGTGCTGCTTTGCGCTTACACCAAGTAAACCCCTACCCTGCCGTGCGTACGTTATGCTGCTGCATCAGACGTTCGCGGACGCCCCGCACGCCGCCAGCGGGCCCATCCCACGTGACGTGGCTCCATTCTTCAGCCCACCACACTACGAGTGGTTCACCGTGGAGTCCGTGGTGGGTGTGCAAGGCATGCACAGCAATCATCTTCGATATCCTGTAGTTTGCCGATTCCAGTGTGCGCGTGTGTCCCTTGTGCTTGTTTCAGACCCTGCTTGTTTCAGACCACACCACACCACGAGTGGTTCACTGTCGAGTCCGTGGCAGGGTACAGGGACGTCAGGGGGTTGGCCGTGCACGTCTGTCGAAAGCGGACACGTGCACCGTTGCATATGCACTCGCCGTTGCTTGGGCAACCGGATCACACCGCGCAGCAGTGTATGGGGTGTTGTTGTAAATGCGATGCGGGAATGGGACATGTAGAATCCCTTGCAAGCAGGCACATAGAAATGTGTCACTCACGGCAGTGTCCAGGTGCCTGGGGTGTATACCGGTAGCTCCAAAGGCACACGCAGCCGTGGATTCTACGAGCCATGCGCGTCCTTGGGGCCACGGGCAAACTACGACATGCATCCCCGGCCGCGTTCGCACTCCGCCAAAGCATACCGTATCCACAACGGCGGGTCCCTCTCCCCTGTCCTCCGAGCGAAACAGTTTGAAGTGCCCAAGCTAGGGGAAGGACGTAACATGAACGGAACACACAGCCGGCGGGACTGTATGTGCGCGCCCTTTCACCCCTACAACCCGTTCCCAGGGCAACCGGCGAGCCCAGGCTGGGGCTTTAACACAACGGAATAACACAGCTGGATAACGCACCGGGATAGCGCAACCGGATGTTCACCAGGACGCGTTACGCCTTATGCCCCTCTACCCAGGGCGACCGTCTGGAGTTCGACGAGCCCAAGCTGCGTGCCAGCGAGGCTCACGTGGTGGGCCTGCTGCGGGAGGCGGCGGAGCAGGGGAGGCCCTTCGACGGCCTCATGGGCTTTTCGCAGGTGCGCGCACGACTGCGGCACGTGCACTTGCCTGTGTATTAACAAGAGTGTAGTACATCTGAGGTGTACAACGGCCGCATGAGCAGCAAGGCCTCATGGGCTTCTCGCAGGTGCGGCGCTTGCACCCAGGAACCTAGGGACCTGGGGGTGTGGGTCGGGGCGAATATAGCATGTTAAGGAGGCACCAGATGTCCTGAGGCGTAAACGTTGGAGGCCTCGCATACTCGCTCCGCGCCCATTACTCGCAGGTGCGCCGCTTGTTGTTGGGGAAGTACGGGCGTGGGTCGGAAACAACAGATATCACGAGGAGGCACCTGGTTTTCGGGGGCAAACTCCTGGCGTGTTCTCTCATCCCGCGTCCATACCTATCAGTAGGGAGCTACGGACCCTTGCCCCATGCATCTTGCTTCCGCCTCCGCAGGGCGCCACAACGTCCTCCGCCACGTGGCACGTGCGGTGGCCCGTGCCTTCAGCCACACCTGACTTGTCCTCCCTTTCGCCTCTGCAGGGCGCCGCCATGTCGTCCGCCATCGTGGCGCTTCAGCGGTCGGGGGCGTCCCCCGAGCTGTCCGCGCTGCCGCTGCTGCGCTTCGTCATCCTGCTGGGAGGCCTGCGGGTGAGTGTGGGGCTGTAGAAGAAAGGGATCCACAACGGGTGCGTGTAGTGTAGGAGACGGCAACGGCTTTTGGGGGTGGTGATGGTGGCGGTGCGTGGTTTGGGTGCGCGCGGGGAGTGGATCGACACGAGGTTGGAGGGCCAACGGCAGCTGGGGTGGCGTGATGTGCTACCAGCACCCCCTGCGTGCCCCGCGAATGCCCTTTCCACAGCGAGGCCCAGTGCGTCTGACCTGTGACGAGTGTCGCTGTCATACACCGCCCCCCCTCATTATTATACACCGGTACCAACCCACTTGCATGCACATGCAAATGCACATGCACATGCCCCCATGCCCCGCCCAGAGCCGCTGCCCAAGCCACGTGTCGGCGTTCGAGTCTCTTGGCTTCAAGGTGCCCTGCCCCTCGCTGCACATCTATGGCGACAAGGACGCGCTCAAGAACGTGGGTGTCGCACCGACTTGCCCTTGGCTCCACACTGCGACAATGTACTCGCTTCGCTGGCTGGTGCCTGACTGCACCAGGCACACGCAGATTGTTGCGCTGGCCTTACTGCCGGCTGTTGTGTGGTAGTGTGGCTCAATAGCCTCGCTCTGTGGAAACACGAAACTGTCTTGCTGCGACTGACGCTCTGCCCACCGGCCCGCCCCTCCGCAGCGAGTAGTTGTATCATTCCGTGCGGCCGGCATCTGAAGAAGCGTTGCTGCTGACCCTGCTGCTGACACTGTGCTTATGGCGGCTGCCCTCGTCTCCCTCCGCAGCCGTACTGTGCCGAGCTGGCGGACTCCTTCCGTAACGCAACCGTGCTGCTGCACCAACGAGGTGGGGGGGCTATAGACCGCGTCACGCACAATGCCCGGGAGTCGCGCACCGGCAGAACAGTCAAGCAGCCCAGTGCAACTGTCGCAGCGTATCGATATGCCCCTTCGTCACCTGCCGTACATGCACAGCACATATGGTTGCAGGGCTGCCGGCATCACAGCTGGCGGTCCTGCCTCCACCCATGAGGGACTTGTGTTCCCACGTGTGCAAGGCACCTAACGCAGCCGGTGCCCTGCTCGTAACCCGCAATCCACAGGACATGTGGTGCCGGCATTGCCGCCCTCCCAGCTTGCGGTTCTGCGGGCGTTCGTGCAGGTGGGCGGATGGATGGGTGGGTAGCGATGCAGCTGCAGAGGGTAACGGAAGCATATTGCAACGCAGGTTCTAGACCAGGGCGATGTCTTGGATGGGTGGGTGGGTGGATGCATGGGGCGTAGAATAGATGAGCTGAAGCCATGGCGCTGGGTCGGTCACTTAGCCATGCACATGCACATGCTGCCACATAGCCTGGTGACGTGCCGTCGGACAGTTGTGCGGGGGGGCGTAGGAAAGGGGACAACCAGCTGATTTCATTCGTGTTGCCTTGAGTCCCTGTGATCTTGGTGTGCCGCGTTGTCGCAACCCTTCGTCGTGGATTGCTGGTGGCGTAATTGGCCGTCGTGCGGTCCTACGGGCAATCATGCATCTTGCCGACACGACAGCATCTCATGTCGTACTGACTACGGGAGATTGGGTTGTTACGCAACGCAGGGCGCTATGCAGCAGGACCCCGAGCCAGTGGGCCCGGCCAAGCAGCTGACGCGACAGCCCACTGCCGGCCGTGCAGCCAGTGGCAGCGACCGGCGGCAGGAGCAACAACAGCAACAGGAGCAGGAGGAAGAGCAGGAGTGGCAACAGGAGGTGGAGGTGTCCCGGGTGCTGTGCGGAGGTGCCGAAGGGCAACGCTCACGGGATGGAGGGGGCGCGAGGCCCATGGGGCGAGGGCGGGAGGGGGCATGGGCTGCTGGTCTTGGAGGTGGTGCTGCGCGAGCGCCGCTGAGGAGCAGGTTGTGAGCAAGCAGGGACCAGGGCTGACGAGACATGTATGAGTACGTAAAAGAGGAGCCAGATCGGTCCGGGTGCACTCGAGCAGCGTGCTCGCACCTTGACCTTGCTTGGCTGATACGTACGGTACGCTGCGCTGTGCTTTATGTATGCCAGGTCGGACCTTAATAGGACGTATTAGGAACTTATGCGAATCATTCAGGGCTGGAAGGTGACGGTTATCAGTTGCACGGGTGTGTGTAACAGGACGGCGAGCAGTAGGAGTGATTACACGCACGGCGTGGCACCACATTTGCGGCTGTGCCTCGGGCGACAAAGGGGGTACAGTACGGTACGGGCGCATGGCGTGCTGCAATGCAAAGGGGAAGGCAGCGTTGACCCCAGCGCGCGACTACTCTGCGTGAGCAAGTATATATACCGTTTTACCTCGGGGGCGTTCTGCGGATTGCTTTTCAACGGCGTTTGGTAAGAGCCTGACTGCTGGACGGACCAGCGGGCCTGGATCTGTTTGTTGGACAGCGCATTAATGCTCCCTTCCTTCTTTGCTGTGATCGCACATGGGCAGCGACGAGTATTGCCTGGTGCCGTAAGTGATGGCGCGGGCGAGGCAGCCCGGCGCAGCCTGGCACAGCCCAGCCTGGCGACTGCAACCGTCCTGGGCGCTAGTCGAGCGGCCAGGCACTCGCAGCCCCAGGGTGTGGTCTGATGCGAATAGCCGAAACCACGAGAGGCTGGGTCTGTGCAGCGGTACTGTAACGTGGTGCGTTGCGTACGGCTAGGACAGGGCGCACTTCGGTCTTCAGAATGCTTGACGGTGCCGCACACATGCTGGGCAATCCGCAGTGGCCAAGTGTCCTGACATGCGGTCACGTACCATGGTACCAACTACCGTCCAAACAGCGAGGCTTCACGCTTGCAGTTACCCCAACCACACCAACCGGCAACCGTTTCTTAACTGACTAGTTGTTCCCTATCCAATGCCACAGGTCCCAAACGATACGGCGACAATGTCAAACCTGACATAACCCATTGCAACGTACGCCAACCCTCCACTCGCTATGTTGCTGCAGCCCCGCCCGCCAGTAGCCCTTGCAGCCACGCCTCCATCTCCTCCACCGCCTGCTGACTCTGCACACTGCCGTATGCAATAACACTCTGCAGCCGCTCTTCCAGTCGCGTCAGAGCCTCTCGTATCTCCGAGCTGCTCCAGGGCGCCCCCTGCTCCACCAGCCACCGCAGGGCCGGTAACGGCGCCCACTCGCTCACAGCCGCCGCCACCAACCCCGCACACAACGGCACGCCAAGCCGCTGCAGGCATGCAAGCGTGCCAAGGTCACCATTCCTGGTAGCACCCACATACCACGCTATCTGCAGGTCTCTTCTATACTCCTCGTACACAACCTGCCCCACCAGCCACTCGAGCATCGCCTCGCATCCCATGGCGGCCGCACTTTTAGCAGCGCTCAGGTGCAGGCCCTGGGCGTGCGCGGGTAGCAGCTGCCGCAGCGCCCTCCACACGGCCCAGGGCTGCCCCCCACCAGCCGCAGCCGTTAGGGGATGCTCGCCGTCCTCGTCATGCATCGGCCAGTCAGCTGCCACAAGTAGCTGCACCGCCTCCAGCAGGCGCTGGCCTTCAGCAGGTATGGCCGAAGGCCAAAGGCTCACAACGCTCGCCAGGCCAAGCTCCCCCTGGGGACACCCGGCGTCCATAAGCCACCGTAACATGGGCACGTCGCCGGTGCAAGCTGCCGTCCTGTAGAAGGCCTCCTCCAGCCGGTAACCCGCTGCGTGGTGCAGCCACGACGCCGTGGGCACACTGCCGGACGCCACAGCGTCTACCAGCGCGCATTCCCCCGACAGGGCCCAATCCTCTTCCTGTGGGTGCCAGTGTAGTAGCAGCAGCTGCGCCGCCTCCAGGTTGCCAGCCCACGCCGCCATGTCCAACGCACCCTTCGGCTTCAGCTGCACGCCCTTGTCCGCCAGCCAACACAGCTTGGCCACTGCGTCCTTTTGAGCGCCAGCGGCTGCACGCAAGACAGCCTTGCTGCCCCAGGCCTCGTGGCCTGGCGGGGGCAGGTAGCCGCCCTCCTGCTCCAACTGCTGAATGAAGGGCAGGTGGGCGTGACGTACGACAGCCGCAAGTGCCTCCTCTGTGCGCCACGGGAAGTCGTGCTCTCGCAGCCAGCGCAGCCGGGACAGGTCGCCAGACGCAGAGGCCGCGCCGCACACGTCTTCATGCCGAACACCAGGGCCAAGGATATTGGTGTACCGGCTTTCCTCCAGTATCCACTCCATCTTGGCTACAGCGTCAGGGGTGGAGCTGCCAGCTGCTGCAGCCATCGTGCGCCGCCACACCTGACCCGCCTTGTGAAGGAACAACGTGTTGTACTGAGGCGTATCTGGTTCGGCGCTGATCTGCTGTTCCAAGCTGCTGTCCAGCAGGTCTCCAACCGCCTCCCACGCCGCCTGCAGACCCTCCAGGTCGCAGTGACGTGCCGCCGCCTCCATGGTGGCACCCGGGTCCACTAGCCCCGGGCAGCGCTGCTCCATGGAGGGCAGCATGTGGGACAGGCCGGACGCCAGGGCCCTTTGGGCAACGAGCAGAGCGGCCAAGGCCGCAGAGCCCACGTCCACCACCGCATACCGCTGAAACTGGCCGTAGCGACGACTGCCATGTGGCGCCAGCTCAATGGTCACATCTCGCTCACGTAGCAGCAGCTCGCGGTAGTGGTCCGTGCGCAGCAGCTCCGGGAACAAATGCGGCTGCAGCAGCTGCCACGCCAACTCCACGTTGGCCTCGCAGCCGCTGGAGGCCGCCGTGCTGAGCAGCAGCAGCTTGCGCCGGAAGGTCAGCTGCCGTAGCGCCGCCTCCGCCGCCTCCATGCACCAAGGGGTGGTGGCAGCATGCCCTGGCAGAGGCTCCGCCACACGGGCAGTGCGCTGGTGCGGCTCACTGCAGCGGTTCGCAGCGTCCTTGCAGGCCAACCGCCAGCCCAGGGCCAGGTCGTTGGGTGGCAGCAGCGACGCAATGCGCTGGCGCAGGTCGGGAGGAAGCTCGGGCACGGGTGTGCCGCTGGTGCTGGTCTCTTCCATTTCCAGTAGATAGCAGCTATATTACTTCCTGGCCTGGTACGCTTGAACCCTTCACTGATGGTCCCGTGTCCTGGGGGCCAGGAAGGAAAGGGGCAACACAAGAAGCGAGTCGCTTGAGTGCAAGAAAAGGCCGGGCGGGCGTTAGCATAGGTCTAGAACGTTTCCGACTTCTCCAGCTTTAGGTTACGGTGCAGAATCTGGTCATTTGCGAACTGTACACTGTTTTACTGCAGGAGCGCAACGTGCCTCGTTAGCAGCGTTGCGCCACGAACAAGCAACCTACCGTAATCCCGAGAGCTGCTAGCTATGGGAGATGCTGCTTATATAGACACATGCATGTACGCAATTGTGGCCGGCACTGTCAGGCGCGCCGCGGGAGCGCGAAGAGCCCGGTGTTATGCCTCTTGGTCGGTCGCGTCTTAGCTTTCCCAGCGCCTTTAGTGGCACGACCATGAAGCCCATATGAAGTGTGTACGACGACTGCAAGTAAATGGCTCTGTGCGGAAGTGCCGAGTTGGTTGGGCGTTCAAATAGTTCACAGCCGCCCCATGGGTCAGGGCTCAGTCCCAACCCTCAAGCGTTTGACTTGCGCTGCCATGAGCCAGGCCATGCTGGGCCCTCCACAACTTGCAGATGCAACTGTGGACAGCCATAGATGTGCCGCTGAATTTCTACCACTGTGCCACACGACAATACCGTACCAAGATACTTGCCGTCTGGCCACACGCATACTACCCTACTGCTGCCGTTGCTAGTTACTTGGTACACGGCAGGGCATGTCGTCATGTTCGGGAGGCCTTTCCTTTCCCTGACTGCCTTTAGTTTCGTGGTGTTGCACCAAACACCATTTAGCCATAATGGCCAACAGCTCGCAAGGTAGCCACGACGGATTACCGGCAACACATGCAGGGCAGAACCGTGTGGCCACAGCATCTGGAATGTAACACAAAATCCGTGCCCATTACCTGCTGTCCGCATACACCACTGCACACAGCGTCAAACTGCAGCCGCTCTTCCAGCCCTATCAGAGCTCTCGTATCTCCAAGCTGCTCCAGGGCGCCCCGTCCCTCACCGCCGCCGCCACCACCACCACCACCACACGCAGCAGCACGCCCAGACGCCTCAGGCAGGCCAGCGTGCCCAGGTCGCATCTCCTAGCAGGCACCCACGTACCACCTGGTACCACGCTGCCGGCATGTATTTCCTGTCAGCTTCGCACACGCCTATGCCCACCAGCCCCTCCAGCGCTGCCTGGCATCCCGTTGCAGCTGCTTCGTTCCTTGGCTACTTCCAGGTCCATCTCTTGATGCTCCACGGACAGTAGCTCCCGTAACCCACACAGCGCCCACCATGGCTGCCCCTGCGTGCCGCCATTGCAAGGGGGTGGTCGCCCGCCTTGTGTCTGTGCAGTGGTACTGTAACGTTGCTGAAGACTAGAACAGGGCGCACTACCACACTTCGCTTTGTTTGCAGAGTGCTTGACGTGACGACGTGGCACCTCCGCTCACTACCGTGCCGGTATGTGCTTGCTTCATATGAGTAAGGTTATCGGCATGATGACGCCGAAACCCGAACGGTGGGTCAACGCGGCACTCGCATTCATGAAGTGGCCGCAGCCCTTCTCGCATTCAAAAGGAAAAGCGCCTTAAGCTGGGCCTTACAACCAAGCTCCAGAGGGCCCCGGGCCCCGCCCCCGCGTCCCGCTGCCTCCATGCGTGCTCCCGCCGCGCCCTGCACCCCCGCCTCCACCATCTCCCCCACCACCTGCCCCACCACCTGCCCCTCCCGCCTGTCCTCGCCCTTGCCCACTGCTGCCGCCACTACTAGCTGGCCCCCCTACCACACCCCCAGCAGCCGACCCTGCCATGAGTGCGCCGCCACCACCACCACCACCTCCCGCACCACCGCCACCTCCCCCTCCCCCCGCCGCCAGCACGCGCCCTCGCCCACCGCTTCCACCAGCCGGCCCCCCTCCCACACCCCCAGCAGCCGTCGAAGCCGCCCCTGGCATGGGTGCAGCTGCAGCCGCCTGTGTATGCACAGGTACATCAGAAGCTGGACGCATCAGGGCCTCAAACACCTGCCCCAGCGCAACCGCCAACGCACCCACCGGCAGCGGCCCCAGCTCGTGGTTCCCATAACTTCCCCCTCCGAACCGTATCCCGCCCCCGCCCCTGCCTGCACCCTCGCTCCCACTCGTGCCTGCATTTGCGGCCGATGCCACGCCCGTCTGTGGGCCCCACACGAGGGTCCCTTGCTGCCCCGCCCCCGCCCCCGGCCCTCCTTGCCCGAACGCCCCTAGCAACCTAGACAGGAGCGACTGCTGCTGCTCCCCTTCCCGGTATGCTGCATCAGCACCAAACAGCCCCCTATCCGCTCTCAATGTTGCTAACCCACGACTGGGCCCTGCCAGGCCTGCAAGTGTACTGCTGCTCCCGACACGCCCTGCTGCTGCTGTTGTCCCCCGCAGCCCAGTTTCGAGGTCCAGCACCCCCGGGCCGTTCGCATCCCCGGGCCCTTCGCCGTCGTCTGACGAGTCGTACATGCGCTGTATCCGTACGTACGGCATGCCTAGGCGGCCCTCCTTGATGAGGCCGTAGCAGATGCCTGTACGGGCAGGGCCAAAAGCAGGCGGCAGCGACAAAGTAGCGTTTGGTGTGGCAGGGAGCAGCAGTACAATCCCTAGTGTTAGCATGAGCATGAGCACTGGCATAAGCTAGGGACCGCTAATGCCGCCCCTAGTAGGCACGAGCTGGTTCTCTGTAGTTTGCAACACAACCATCCCTCACAGCTGCGGTGGCACCCGCCAAGGACCACAGGGACACTGCGTGCTGAGCAGCTCGCACCAGCCCTACTGTGTGTCCAGCAGGGTACCTTGCCGTTTGGGCGCCAATCGGAGCACGCGGTTGTTCCGTAAGCTTGGATTGGCACCTCGCAAGCCAGCACTGCATGTGCCCCGCACCCCGCGCAGCCAAACACGACCCACCTATGGCCACCCACGTGCACACGCACAGTGTCCAGTACGGCGTCAGCCAGTCCAGCCAGCCCGCCGCCAGCACGCTGCCCGCCGCCATGCCTGACACGTGCCCCAGCAGCGACGCGTGGGGCAGCAGCAGCTGCGTCAGCGCCAGCAGCAGCAGGGGCGCCACGGCCATGGGCACGGAGGTGAGGCCCAGGATGCTGAAGCCGGGGCGAGGGCTGCCTGCGGGTGGTGGGGGTAGGAGTGGGGCGGGGCGTTTGCGCGAGGCTGGAGGCAGGAACGTGGCAGGCACATTGGGGCGTCGGTTCGCGTGGCTGGCAAGGCATGCAGTACCGGTGCCTAGTGGGTCGTGTGGCCGCCGCAGCGGGGAACCCGCCCGAGGGGTGACCCAGATGCGTGCCGGTGGTCGTTCCACGCCTGCCTGCATTACCGTAACGGCCCGAACCCTCTGCTTTTGTCCCTGCCGGCCCGACCCTTCACCCGGCCGCCACGGCAGCTGTGCCCTCCCGCCCAGCCCCCATGGCCCTCACTTTCTCCACCTGTCCTGCCTCCCTTGGACACCGCCCGCCTCCCCCTCCCAAGCCCGGCATCAGCCGTAGCTAGTTCGTTTAACAATAGCGCATCCAGCTCTCCAGGGCTCGCCGTGCCCCGCCCCGCACCCACGTCAGCTGTCTTGAGCACACCCCCTTCGGCTGTCACCTTGTCCAACATCCATGCCAGTTTGGCAGGGACCGGGTTGGGTCTGGGCAGTGGTTCCAACATGCTTTACGAGGGATTCCCTCAACGCGGCACACCCCTGCTGCCACACTTTGCTCTCACTTCGCTGCTCCCCACCTTGCCCCGCACATCTCTGCCCCAGGTCCCCACCTGCCCCGCTCCACCCCGGCCTCCACGCCAGCAGCGTCATCCACCCGAACAGCACGCACGAGTAGCCCACCAGCAGCTGCCCCCGCAGCCGCTCCTGGCGGAAGGCGGTGATGGCGGCGTGGTGCAGCGCCAGGCAAACCTGCGGGCAGGCGGGGCAGGTGTGTGTTAACGGCGTGCGTTGAATACGGGCAGCAGGTCTGCCTGGCCCTGCACCACGCGGCTGCGCTTGGCAGAGGGCGGTGATGGCAGCGTGGTCCTGCTCTAGGCAAACCTGATGGGGAGAGGCCGGGACAGGTGTGTGTCAACGGTGAGTGTGGGGTACGGGCAGCAGGTCTGCCTGGCCCTGCAATCCGCAGCCGCTCCTGGCGGAAGGCGGTGATGGCGGCGTGGTGCAGCGCCAGGCAGACCTGGCAGGGAGAGGCCGGGACAGGTGTGTGTTAGCGGCGAGTGTGGGGTACGGGCAGCAGGTCTGCCTAGCCCTGCACCACGCGGCTGCGCTTGGTGGAAGGCGGTCACGGCAGCGTGGTGCAGCGCACGGCACACCTGCGGGCAGGCAGGGCAGGTATGTGTTAACGGTGTGTGTGTGTGTGGGGGGGTGCCGGCAGCAGGTCTGGCGCTGTGCCGTGCAGCCGCTATTGTGCGGAAGGCGGTGACGCAGCATTGGGCAGCGCCAGGTAGACCTGATGGCGGGACAAAGAACCAGTAACATGGTCTGTGAGTAACACCACCACGCCCCTAGCATCCACAGCAGCGCTGTATTGGCCACGTCAACCAGACCTTGCAGCTACGTGAGGTTGCATGCAGCACTCCCCTAACACCCTCCCACCTAGCACCGTGCCTGGCACCCCGAACACCCTGGCAGCCGCAAGTGCAACAACACCCTTACACCATAATGCCCTAGACCCTTGCCCAAGAAACACCATAGTACCTCAGAATCGTGCCCCAGAACGAGAACACCCCAGCACCCACCGCAGCGCTGCCCAGCAGCAACAGACCCTAAAACCCTAGTCTTTTCATACCCTAGCCCATCAACGACCTTGGCACCTGAATGCTGTAGCACACGAACACCTAAGAACGCCAACACCCCAAGCACCCTAGAACCCACCGCCGCGCTGCCCAGCAGCATCAGGGCCGTGGTGCGCAGGTAGTGCGTGGAGGAGCCGGCCACGCCCGCCGGCTCGGCCAGCTGGGCCAGGGACCACAGCGAGGAGACGTTGATGACCAGGTGTATTAGGTCCAGGTGGCAGAACTGCGTGGGTTGGGGAGGGAAACGAACAGGGGCGTGGTGAAGGGGTGTGTTTGGTAGGGGTACGCGACGGGAAGCAAAGTGGGGCATCGACTGGTGAGTGCCAGGTGCTGGCGAGCAGTCGGGTGAGGACTGGGTGCGCTGCGACGGTTGAGGCGGGGAGAGGATGGGACAGGCGTCGGGCGGGGGGCCGGCGCGACACACGGCGCGCCAGGCTTGGCGACAGAATGGCACTATGGCAGAGGAACTGCCTTTAGGTCCTTTGTGATCCTGCCAGCATGTCTCGTCCACCAACACCCGTTCTCAGTGCAGCGTGCACACACACCTGCGCCGCTACGGCGCGCCACCACTGCCGCTCCGCCCGGAACAAGTGATAGCTGAGTCCGCAGTCGGCAGCGGTGGCGCGCACATGCTTAAGCCACAGGAACACACACACGTTGGCGGTCACCATCAGGCTGCTGGCTGGGTAGGCCAGCACCTGGGGAGGCAGGGAGCGCCGGGAGAATGTGAGGGCGAGGGACACGGAATGGTAGAAGGACGGGGTTAAACGACCGTACGGTTTGGAACAAGCCAAGGTGAGCAGGTGGCTGTGAGTGTTGCGGCAGGCTTGAACGTGCTGGGTGGTGGTGTTTCTATGGTAGATTGAGCAGTTTTTGTGTGGGTATACGTCTTGTTCGCATGGCAGGCAAGGGGGCTGTGGATCAACCGAAGGGGTGCTGTCACGTGCTACGCGGGACAGCTTGGGGAGCTGCAAGAGCCAGGGCATGACAGGTCTCGCTACGGGAGGAGGTTTACATCGCAGTGCAGTGCACCGGCATCTTCATGCATTGTTATAATGTGGTGGCTGCTTGCTGATGCATGCCGTGGGCGCGCAACCGGCCTGCAGAGTGGCCACGAGGACACGGGCAAGGGAACACGGTACCGGTAGCGGCGGCCACGGACCCCGCCCACCCCGCCTGACCCTGGAGAAGGCCAGCAGGCTCCTCGAGCAAATGGCAGTTGGAGAGCAATGTTTGTCGATGTACCGTGCGGTTACGCTGGGGCTAAACTAACCTGATGATGCAGCGGGGCGCCCATTCTGAGCGGTTGCCGGGAGCAGGGTGGTTGCGTGGTGGTTGCTCTCGCGGCACTTTAACTGCGCGTCCTAGGCATGACAGCGAAAGTATATCTGGATTGAGCAGGTGGCGTGTGCAGGCACTCGCTGAATTCCGCCCCGCTGAGGAGCAGGCAGTTAAACCAGGTTGGACGAACACTGGCAGTGACACCAATTGCCGTGCACATAAGCTACAGCTTGCGAACGTAGGTTTGTTTGAACATGAACACAAACACAGCGAGAAGTGATTCCCCTGGAGCGATGAAACATCAGCATCGCAGCATCGCACTGCTGGAACGAATGAATATGTTTGACATGTGCGTATCTCATGTGACTGACAAGCAGTAAAGCGGCTACACCGGCTTGTCGTCGGTGGTCCACGGGTCGCCGCGCAGGGCAGGAGAGCATGTCCCTCGGCGCCTAGAAGCGCTGCACCTATAAACCGCTTGAGTATGTCCTCGCCTCGCCTCCTCTGGGGCGCTAAAAAACAACGATGCGGAAGAAGAAGACCTGGTGGGATAACAGCGGCGACCATAGGCGTGCCCAACGCCAAATTGGTTCACAGCTGCTCACATGCTTCTCGCTGCGCCACCAGGATGTGCTCCTTTACCACCAGGATGGTTCACAGCTTGGCGCGATGGCCTACCAGAGGACCTCTACGGCGCTTCCGACACCGATGCCCAGGGTAGGAGCCTGCAGCATCTAGGCGCAATAGCAGAAACGTAAGATGTCAGCACATCTTTTACCACGCCTCTCCTGCAGGGCTGGGCACGGGCAGCGGTGGCGGCGACGGCCAGTCGTCTCCAGTACCGGATCCGGGCGGCCAGTCGGCTCCGGCAGCTGTGGCGCCTCCCGTCCTATCCCCTGAGCCGGAGCCCCAAGGTAATAGCGTCGTTCCGCACTTTACACGTTGCGTCGCATTTTGCATTCAGATTTGTGCCTCGTGAGGCAAATGCCTGTGCCGCGTGAGGCAAACGCGGCAGCTGCGCGCCAGCTGAGCCTGCCAAACGCGCTTTCGGTTGCAACGGCCCATACGCAGGGCTGGCACTGCCTGGCATCCCGTTGCTGACATCGCTTGGTGCCGCCCCTCAATCGCCGCCTGCTACACTGCCGGCCCCCACTGCCAAGGGTGCCTGGGCAGCCCGCAACTGGCATCAGCGGCAGCGGACCGGCGTCCGCGCTGGTGCCGCCCCCCGGGGCTGCTCGTGTTGGGCAGGGTGCGACAGGCGGGGCGCTCAGCAACATGAACCCCAACCTCAACCCGTACAACCCTCTGACCAGCCTGCTGCCCCGCGGCAACTCCTTCGCCCCGGGAGTGGGAGGGCCCGGCGGGGGGTCGTTCACGGGGGCCATGCTGGCACCGCCAGGGGCCGTGCGGCCGCCGCCGGGTGTTACGCTGGCCCCCGGCGGGGCAGGCGGCGGGGCAGGTGGGCAGGGTGCGACAGGCGGGGGCGGCGGGGCGCTCAGCAACATGAACCCCAACCTCAACCCGTACAACCCTCTGACCA
>VFQN01004101.1_pt1 | contig 19653 bp, 23 predicted proteins | sample 3512371 | NCBI WGS metagenome assembly VFQN01 (sample SAMN10412370, study PRJNA504923) | tailings metagenome | isolation source: Replicate 2 from Balatoc abandoned mine | place: Philippines: Itogon, Benguet | collected 2017-08-28
CTGTATGGATCCTGCAAACAGTGCACAAGGAAAGAAGAGGATATATAGGACGTGATTGGCATGGATGTAAACCTTTCCACAGGAAAAAAATGATATGGAGGGCTCATGTAAATTCCAGGGTGAACCAGACTCCCTACTGTACCGGTAAGCTTTGGTGTTGCAGGCTGTCAGACTCTGGCGGGCGTCAAGTGCAACGTTCACCCGGTCGTTGGTGGGGTCTGCAGTGGAGTCAACACAACAGGAGCTCCTGCAGTGAGCCAAGAGTAATTGGTGTGGCTTGGCTACGATATTGGCAGCCACTTCTGAAGAGGCTTTCTCCTAGGAAGAAGTCTCGGCACGCACTGCACGCGTGAGACCGTGTTTCAACCTAGCCCGGCCTGTGCTTGAAGGCAGGGGAGCGCATCGAGCCTGGGCTCGTGTACGGTACAGTACCCAGGCGTACCGCAAAACGCACGCAGCCCTTACAGCAGCAGGACACCACATGCAGCCACAAAACTCCTGAACCAAGCACCCTATCATACCTACACACACGTGCCGCTATATCGGTCGCTTAACCTCGTGCTTCACCGCAACAACACCTATTGCTGTAATAGTGGACCGTCCTACGTTCCGAGTCCTACCAGTCCAGAACTACTCACGTCGAGACGGGTGTACATTAGTGTATATGGTCTAGCGTCCAGCATGCGTGCATGCCCGTCAGCAACAGGCGTCATGCCAACATTGCGTGCTGGCGTCATGCCAAAGATTTCAGCGCTGCCTGCACTCATACGATGCCTGGAATGCGTATCTGCTAGTGCTAGTGCATGGCAGTTCAAGTGTCGATGCTTTCACAGGGCATTGCGGCCCTGGCACCCAAGCAGGTCACTGGTCCTTCACACGCCTGTCATGCCCGCCGAGCGCGTGTGGCTAGGCTGTGACGACATGACGACAAGCGCACGCCTCAGGCCCCCGACTGGACCAGTATCGTTTCTCGTGCTACGCACGACAGTTCGGCAGCTCGCGGCCTGGCCGGATCACGCTCCCTCTGGCCCAAATGCGCTACGCCCAATGCGCAATAAGACGATCACCGCGTCATTTTCTGCGTTGTCTCATTCGTTTGGGCTGCCCAGTACTTCCATAGCAAGCTACCTCATTCCCCTGCCAACCTGTCATGTACCTTGTGCGCCCCACACCGCTCGGCAACCCATCACGCGCTCTTCTCCCCCTTTTCCCCCACACCCCGCTCCCCCTCCCCACCGCGCGCTTCCCCTTGCCCCGCCCCCGCCCCCGCCCCGCCATCCAGCGCCTCCCCGCCCGCCATCTGCCGTATCCGGTGCCGCGCCATGAAGCCCCTCACCGCCGCTTGCACGTACAGTGCCGCGTGAAAGTGCGCGGCGGTGTACTTGGGGAAGCTGGCAGCAGCCGCGCCGCCGCCGCTGCCAGTTCTCTTCTCCGCCGGCAGCTTCCTGCACAGGCGCTCAACCAGCCAATCCTCCTCTATCTCGGGCAGCTCGGTGCCCGCTATGCGCCCCGACAGCGCGTGCAGCGTCTCGATGAACGTCACCTGCGGAGCAACAGCAACAGCAGCAGCGCAATCTCACGTCAGCACCGGTGCTTCTCGACGTATGGTTGCCGGTAGCCCGGTACTGACATATCGGTACTGGTACAGTGTAGGGCCCATGACAAGCACCGGCCCTCCCCACGCCAGCACAGCCAGTGCGAGACTGCAAGGCACGGCTTGTGTGCACCCAGGTTCTACGCCCCGGCCTGCCCTCACCGTGTTGTTGTCCCGCACGGGAATGTCCACCGACATGATGACCGCCTGCGTGGCGGCGCGCGCGTTGGGCTCCCCGCGCGTGCCCATGGGCGGGTCCACGCCCATGACCACCACCGCCAGCTGCGCCGCGTGCACGGTCCCGCTGGCCGCCGGGTCCACCGTGCTCCACGCCTCCACCAGCTGCCGTACCATGGTCTTGGTCACCGGCAGCCCCTCGTCCGTCTCCGACACGATCATGTTCTCCAGGATGACGGCGATGACCAGGTTGAGCAGCACGAAGCCGCAGATGATGACGAAGGTGGGGAAGTACACCACGGCCGCAAAGGGGCTGAGCGAGCACTCGTCGTCAAGCAGGGCGGCGGCGAGGCCGGCAAGCAGGGGATCCCCCGGGTCGAAGTAGGCGCCGGCGGGCAGCGAGGCGTTGGTGGCGGGCGAGGTGGCGGGCGCCGTGAGCAGCACGCAGCCCTTGGTGACCATGCAGTCCTGCATGATGCCGTCCCACGACTCGCCCGTCACCATCCTGCGGGTGCCGGGGAGGAGGAGGGCAACCAACCGCAACGAGCAGTGAGCAGAAAAGGGCAGGAGGCAATGCAGGTGGTCTGGTGGTCGCCTCTAGCGTATAGACAGATCCGGGCATACCCCAAGATAACCGTCAGCCCTTGAGGCCATCGGGCGCGGAGTCCCGTAGCTTCGCACCCACCTCATGAGCACCAGCATGGCGTTGGGGAAGTTCTGAAAGTTGGCCTGGCGGTTGAGGAAGTCGCCGTGCTTTATGCTGCCGAAGAGGTTCATGCCGATGATGGCGTAGATGAAGAAGAACAGCAGCATGACGCCGCCCACGTTGGCCAGCGCGGGCAGCGACTGCATCAGCGTCACCAGCAGCCGCTGCAGACCCTGGGCCTGCGGGGGCACGTGGACGAGCGGGCGACAACCGTGCTAGGTAAGCGCAGTGTCCAATGACGGCAGTCGAAAGTGCTCTGTATGCGGGCCGGAGACCGCCGTCAAGGAGAGCGCCTCGAAAGGAAATGGCGGTCCAGCTCACATGCGTAGCATAGGCGCTTCACCCCTGTTGTGTGCGTAAATGGCTTACCCGTCGTATGAGCCGGAACACGCGTACCACCCGCAGCACGCGCAGCACGGGCATGAAGCTGAGGTTCTCCGTGTTGCTGAAGTCCAGCGCCACCGAGGCGATGGATATGAGCACCACGAAGAAGTCGAAGGCGTTCCAGGGGTCGCGGAAGTACGGCAGCGGGCCGAAGGCCGCCAGCTTGAGCACCGCCTCCACCAGGAAGACGATGGTGAACAGGAGGTTGCTGTACGTCATGCAGTCCTGCGGGCCATCGTCACAAGGGGCGTGTTGTCAGAGGCAGCCACCGGGCAAGCAACCGCCTCTTGCGTGCGGCTCGCCGTACGTGAGGAGGAGCAGCCGGACTGCTGCAGGTCACCGCCGACAGCCCATATGCCCCAGCTTATCCTGCAGCCCTGTGCACAAGCCATCCCAGCAACCCACCTGCCACCCGGGGCTCATGTCCGCATGCACCATGGCCATGAACAGCATGTTGACCACGATGGTGGTGACGATGAACCCGTCAAAGGCGGAGCTCATCACGAAGTCGTACAGCCGCTCGCGCGCCGGCTGCTCCTCGGGGCGCGGCGGGCGCAGCTGCATGCTGGTGCGCAGCAGCATCTTCTGCACGTCCACCCACGTGCTCTGCTGCTCCGTCACGAACAGGCTGCGCGCCTGGGCCGCCTGCTGCAGCTCCGCAAACTGCAGCGGGCAACGGGCATCGGCAAGAGTGTTTAGTCATGCATGAGCATGTAAGCGAGCGAATCATCCTTGTTAATGCAGTGTCCACTCTGTGCAAAGACGAAGTTGTTACGGACGCAACCTTGACAGCCGAGGAAGACGGCAGGTAAGTTGACGGGCCAAGGCCTGTCAGTACAGAGTTCAACGGTCTAGCCTTTGGTGCGGCTGACGCAGAGACCCACCTTGTCGAGGGTCACACCGATGAATAGGTTCAGTACGAAGAATGCTCCAACAATGATGAAGAGGACGAAGAACAAAATGACGACGGGGTTGTGGTTCCACACGGGCTGCTTGTTTATCCCCGTGGCGTCCACAGCACTGAGGACAAGGATTCAGCAAGGCGGGAACAGGTCAGCAAGGACGTGCATTGCGGCCGACCAGCACCCGTCCGTTCCTCACAATCCCCAAGAGTCAATCGTCCTGCCCTTGTGACCCACGCTCCCCAGCACCCCTGCGGCTTATGTTCCCCGCCCGCCCGCTGCTTGCCGCTAATGCGATGCATTCTCACATCGTGGCTTGCCGCACCCACCTGAACATGATGTCCACCCACAGCTCCAGGCTGGCAACCTGGAACAGCGTCAACATGGCGATGCCCACGTTGTCGTAGTTGGTGTGCGGGTTGACCCACCTGCGGGCAAGCCGGATACGGTAGCAAGGGAGCTGGTAAGTGGAAAGCCCCTTTGCAGCACCGTGTTGCCGGCTTGACCTGTCCGTGTAACGCAGCACTCAAAGATTACGGCCTGCCGTTGGCATTGGGGCACCACAGTCAATGTGTGGTAACGAGAGCAGAGGAATCAGCACGCTGCACTGGCCCAGCACACACTCACTCGGTGGCTATCTCGTACGCCGGCAGCGAGATGTTGCGCGCGGTGTAGTAGTCCGAGGCGGTCACGTTGACGGTGCCCTGGTCGCACCACGACCGGTCGATGGCGCCCCCGGGCGGCAGCACGTAGAAGGCATCCAGCCGCTCGCCGCTGCCCGCGTCCACGCAGTTGTACATGCGGCCCTTCCACAGGCTGACGGCCAGGATGGCGAAGATGATGTAGAACAGCAGGCACACCAGCGCCACGTTGAGCATGGAGGGCAGCACCTGCCGGGGTAGGGTAGGAATTTGCGGTTATTGCTACCTGTTGCGCATCATGCTTGGCCACGGAAAGAAGAGTGCTACCGAACTACAGCAGGCTGCTACGACGGGGCGCTATGCGGTCGGGTGTGCTGTTTAGGGAGGTGATGAACGGGCCGTTTGACCCACCGCAAAGAGCGCGGTGACCACCACCTTGACGCCCTCGACGCGCGAGGCGGCGCGCAGGGGCCGCAGCGCGCGCAGCGTACGCAGCACGCGCAGCATCTTGATGTCGTTCTGGCTGGCGCCCGTGGCCTCCACCGCGATAAGCGCAAAGCCCACCAGCACGATCAGGAAGTCAAGGATGTTCCAGCCGTTCCTGTGGGTTGCGAAAGCGCATGGTTGCCATGTTCGTTTGTTGCAAAGAATACGGAACTACTAGTGAAGCGGCTGGGGCAGGATACTGGTGATGCCACGGATCTCACAGGTGCTGATGTCTGCCTCTATACCCACGCCCTGCCCATTTGGACACATGCCCCCAGCCCCTCGGCCCCCACGCCTTCAACTACCACACGCACCTCAGGTAGGCGTGCCTGCCGGTGAACAGGAACCCGAACGTCACAATCTTGAGCAACGCCTCCATCGCGAAGGCGCCCGTGAACACGTAGTCCATGTAGCGCAGCGCCTGGCCCAGCCGCGAGCCGGGGTCCAGGGAGGGCGTGTCCAGCGCCAGCGTGACGGACGAGGCCAGGATGAGCAGCAGCACCACCTTCTCAAAGTGTGTGTTGTGCACCAGCCGCGCCGCGCGCCAGCGCACCCAGTGGTCGGGCCCGAACAGCAGCAACGAGCGGCCGCGCATGGACTTGGCGAGGTGCTCGTTGTGCTTCACGTTGCGGATGGAGCGGATGGAGGACGCCATGCGGTGCAGGGAGCGCTGCAGGCTGGCGCCCAGACCCCTGCCGCTCTTGCCCCCCAGCCCGCTGTCCTCCCCGCCCCCTGCCACGCCCCCATGCGCCGCCAGGAACGAAGACCGCCGCGTAGCAATGTCCGCCGCAAACGTTACCCCCTGGGGCGACATCGGCCGGGCGGTCTTGGGCCTCGAGCTCTTGGGCCTGCTGCCCGCAAGGGCGGACACCGGCCTCCCGGTCAAGTCCACGGGCACCACCTTGGCCCCTGCACCTTTCACCAGCCCCAGCGTCAGGTGCAGCCCCACACGCATGTCCGCGGCGCTGTCCGAATGCCCGTTCGCCTGGTCCTTGGGGCCATTCCTTGGCACCGCCGGCGAGACGCCGACGTCTGGCGGGCGGGCGAGGTGCCCGTCGCCCCCTGCGCGGGCGGACGCAGACACGCGCAGCGGGTGCAGGTGCCCCGACCCCAGGTTGCCGTCGTCCTCCTCGTCATCGCCAGGGCCGTCTCCGTCGTCGGACCCCTTTCTGCCGCGCTCGAACGCGGCGGCCTCGGACTGCATGCTGTCGTACGAGTCGGCGGAGGAGTCGCTGCCCGAGTCGGAGGCGCGGCGCTTGCCGGTGCCGCCGGCGGAGGAGGCGTCGCCGTCGCGGCCGTCCGCGGCGGCGGCGGCGGCGTTGGTGAAGGTGCCGGCGAAGTTGTCCAGCAGGATGGCGATGAACAGGTTGAAGATCAGGTACGTGCCTGCGTGCAGTGCATGCGGGCTGTCAGTTGCAATGACCGCCACGCCGCAAAGCATCCGTTTTTTCCTTCCCGGTACTCTAAGAACGCAGTCGCAGTAGGCTGGATTAAGCGGGCAACAGCACAGTTGGTCCTGCGAGACATGCGCGTCGTGGACAAGCACGCAGACCGCCCGCGCTGCTCACCTATGAGCATGACGACCACGAAGTAGATGGCCGCCCAGGGCGACACCGTCCGCATGCCGTCGTACATGACGTTGTTCCAGTTCTCCGTGGTCAGCAGCTGGAATACCGTGTACAGCCCCCACGCCACCGTGTCGAAGTGCGCACGCGGCACCTCGGACTTGCCCACCATGGCCAGGTACTCGCAGCCCCCCGCCGCCGCCACCGCCTCCGGCCCCCGCCCCGCCTCCGCCGCCTCCGCCGCCTGGTCGCTGGCGCAGAAGCGCTCGCACACCGCCACGCCGTTGAAGCGCGAGCCGGGGGCGTCCACCAGGCCGCCCGCCTGGTCCTCGGCGCAGGGCAGGTAGCAGTAGAAGTGGTCGGGGCAGTCGCCCCACACGCGCTGCCCCAGCGGGCACACGGGTCGCGCGCCCTCCACGTAGTCGCAGAACATGAACCTGCGCAATACAAGACAGGGGAGTAAGGTATATAACAACGTCCTTGGTTCACTTTATTGTGGGTTCAGGCAGCCATGTACCGATTGCATGCTACGGGTGCCCTCCGCATAGTCGCAGAACGTGAACCAGTACACGGTTGCTGGTGGGCAAGGGGATGACGTCTTTGCCGTACGCGCTTCACCCGCTGACTACCGGGAGCAGGCAGGTGAAGAGGAACGGGTAATGCGCGTCATCGCCCCGGCAGTTGTTGACGTAGATTTATACAGCAACAGTGCACTCACTTGTACCCGAACAGCTGCATGCCCATGAGCGCCGCGATGAACATGAAGAGCAGCATGAGCAGCGACAGGTAGGCGGTGCTGGCCACGGACTTGAACATGGCCTTGATGATCATGTGCAGCTCCTTCCAGGAGCGCGCCAGGCGGAAGATGCGCAGCAGGCGGAAGGCGCGCAGCACGGACAGCGGCCCCAGGCCCGACACGGACGGGATGATGTCGAGCACCATCTCCGTCACGGAGATGGCCACTACCAGAGCGTCAAAGCAGTTCATGCCGTCGGAAAAGTACCTGATGGGTTTGAGGGCGTAGACATTGAATTCAGCTTGACGTTTGGTAACCCGGCGGCAACATGAGATCTTGTCGGGTTACTGTGCGATCCGTGCGGAACCAGCGCACGGCAGGTTGCATGCACTGCAAAGCCGCTAGCTAGCTTGCATCAGTGCATGAGGACCCGCATGAAGGCCAGTGCCTACCGGCCGCTGGCGTACATCACTGGTAGCTGGTAGTGCCTACCTCTTGAAGCCGAAAGCCGTCAGCTTGACGACCAGCTCGATGAGGAAGTACACCGTGAGCGCGTAGTTGATATAGTTGGTGGCCCGCTCCACGGAGTGCGGCATGCCGTACCAGTTGATGCACATGACGATGGTGTTGGCGATGATGAGCGCCGCGGTGGTGTACTCGAGCCACTTGCTGACCGCCACGCGGTGCAGGCCGCGGCGCAGGGGGCCCAGCTCAGCCACCTGCTCGGCGGGCAGCCCAGACTGCGGCACGGGAACACATAAAGGAGGCACAGTTTGGTGGTTGAGGTAAGCAACACGGCTTCACACTTTAAGCGCGTGCATGAGCCCGCAAAGTGACAACGTCACCTCAGACATAGGACGGCAGGGCTTTTGGGTAAGAACCAAGGAGTCAAGGCCGCGTCAGCCGACACTGTACTGCCCAGCACGAGCAGGATGAGCAGTACTGTAGCACCAGTCCACAGCTATCTGGGTAAGCGTTAACAACCCTGTAAACTTTCGGGGGCTTACCGTCGAAATGGTGGGGCTTGGGTTGAGGGCCCCCGACGAGATAGCTGGCTGCCCGCGCAGACCGCCGCCAGGGGGCCCCATGTCACAGTCGCTGTCGTCGCCGCCGCTGCCGTCGCTGGCCCGCCGCCGCCGCTCCGCCTCGGCCGCCGCCGCCGCTGCTGCCGCGTCCTTGTCGTCCTGGTGGTTGTCGGTTGAGAACTGGAGGAACAGCACCGCCAGCGCCAGGTTGATGATGTAGAAGGAGCCGAACACCACCAGCGCCACGTAGAAGGGCCATACCCACCACGTGATGGCGTCCTGTGGGTTTTGTCAACGACAACGAGTTACAGACTTGCCAAGAAACGCTGAATTCAGATTGTGGTAAGGAGTAACAAACTTCATGCCGTACAAAGCGGACCCCTTTGCCAGCAGGAAACGTTGTGGTTGTGCCTGGGCCAGGAGCTGGAGAGTGACCAATAGCCTCCCTATGATTCTTTTGGGCCCCTCCAGCCCGGCCGCACGCTGGAAACAGCAGGGGTCTGCCACGACGTTTAGGCATGCAGCACTCGTGTATGCACTGCACTCGCCTGCGTGTAGTACATAACGTCGGACCAGCCCTCCTGCGTGATGCTCTGGAAGATGGTGAGCCAGGCCCACAGGATGTGGTCGTGGCTGGTCATGCCGTAGTTGGGGTTGCCCCACTTGAAGCAGTAGGTGCCCTCGGGGCACACGAAGCCGCCGCCGCGAGGGCCGGGGACCGCCACCGGCGTGCCCGTGGCGTTGGACCACCGCGTGTCTGCGCGGGCACATGAAGGGGCGTTCATTATGAGCGTCTTGCTGAGGTAGGCACATCAGGGCAGCAGCCCTTGCTTCCCGCGCCATTGATGCAAGGTAGTCAGGATGGGTGTTTGCAGGTAATCCCCCAGGACATGCGGCTTGCTGCCGTCAACCTAGCGCCCCCAGTACTACCTCTTCCACCTCCGCTCACCCATGGGTCCGCTGCACGTCGTCGAGTCGTCCACCACCTCGTACGCCACGCCCGCCAGCCAGTCGCTGCCATCTGGGGCAGCGTACGCGTCGTCGAACACAGGGGTGCCGCACCTGCGGGGCACACCAGCCCATGGGATGGCAGATGTCATGGCAGCACCACCTCGGGACCAGCGCCGCCATGAACACACGGTGCATTTGCTACGTGCTCCCTACATGCTTTTAGCTCGTGCCGGTACAAGGTTGTCACGTTAAGTAAGAATCATTTACTCCCGGCCGTGTAACGCTGAGCGTAAACATGCTGCGCGCCCAAGCAAGCGCGGCCGTGCCGCAGCGCACCTGTAGCGCAGCGCCCCAGCAAACAGCTGCACCGCCACCAGCCCAAAGATGAAGAATGTGAAGGCGCACAATATGAACACGTCGATGAGCATGGGCATGGACTCGATCATGGTCTCCACCAGCACCTGCACACGTGAGGCAGCGGTCACACGTGAGGCAGCGGTTGCGACCGGTTAAGTGTTGCTACCCAGCAGGTAACGTGCACAGCATGACCAATGCCACTCCAGACCGGTACGCAAGGGGAGGTTGCCCAACGAAAGCCAACAGTGCTGTGGCCCATGCGCGTAGCAAGCTCAGCCAACAACGCGTGTTGGAGCAGCGGCGAGCAGGACCGTGGCTAGGCAATTACTACCGGAGGCCATGTTCCATGTGCAAATAAGAAGGCCCTCCTGCTCCTCCAGGGCAAACCAGCGAACGCCTCGCAAGCTGCTGCGGTGCAGCTGTCAAGACGCGATGCCACTCGGCCATCCTACTTTGCTGTACTGCAGTGGCCCCGCTAGCCACCGCACATGGCTCGACCCCCAAGTCGTGTGGGCTCCCGCGCCATTGGCTCAGCCTCGCCCGGCCCGGTGTGGCCCGGCCCCGCGCCCTCACCCGCATGCCCCTGATCCGCGTCACCGCCCGCAGCGGCCGCAGCACCCGCACGGTCCGCAGCGCCGTCAGATTGCCGCTGGTGAAGATGTCCACAAAGCCCAGCACCACCACGCAGAAGTCCACGATGTTCCAGCCTGCAGCGGCGGCAAAAGGATCACGTCAAGCAGTCAGGTGCAGTTGCAGCTGGCGGCTGCAGCCATGGGCAGCGTGCCGGCGGAATCGCCAACCTGCGAGGGGTACGGCACTCACCGTCTCGCAGGTAAGTGCCAGGCGCCAGAAGAAACCCCATGGCCATGATCTTGAAGAGGGCCTCCGCTGTAAAGATTCCGACCCATAGGTACTCTGTGACCTGGAGAGCTGCCCCCAGGCGCGTCTTGTCGAAGTCCTGTCTGCCGCTGGACAGTGCTAAGGTCACGCAGTTGCAGAGGATGCAGGCGAGGATGAACCAGTCGAAGAAGCGGTTGTGTGAGATGTAGACGCACGCCTTCCGGAGCGGGTTGGTCTTCCGAAAGAAGAACAGACTCCGCTCAGGGTACAGCAGCGTGACGGCCTGCAGTAGCACCACCATGTTATCAGCTGCGCCCAGCATGGCTTAGGGCTATTCTTGCACATCATGGTACAACATCGCGTGTCGAAGCCAGACAGGGAGAGGCAGGCAGCCTGCACGTCAGTTGCACGCCACCATGACCTGGGCAGCAAAAGCTGGGTTTGGTTGGCAGGCATGGGTGGCAAGTGCCACTGGGGACTGCAGAGGGGCCAGCCAGGGAGCCAACCTACCGCAAGATGTACTGACTTCCCCGCAAACGCAGGCCGCCCCCCGTCAACGTGCGGGTTGCTGGGTCCGCTGGGAGCTCCCAGAGAACCCATGGGAGAGACATCGCCATCCCTGTCGCCACCTGGCTCTCGACTTTCGCAGAGCCCAGCAGGCGCCCGCAGCGACAGCCCTCCAAGACCCGGAGGACCGGGCCCTGCCTCTGACGCCTGCTCCGCCAGCCTGACGGTGCCCTGTGGCCCGAACGAGTTACTGCCCCATGACGAGTTACTGCCCCACACTCGCCAGGCTACACCCTAGCAGTCCGTGCAGTATTATTATAAGTAAAGGAATGGCCTGTGTTTTAGTATGACTTAGCAGGTTTAAAGAAAAGGCAGTTCCTGCACGAGGGTCTTCGACAATGAAGGGACCGCTGAAAGTTCGCTTCAATAGTAACATACAACTGCTAGGTTTACAGGTAAGGGCTGCGACAGTAGGTTCGTGCGTGACGCTGGACGCGACATGGTACTCCTCCCATGCGAGTCTTGAAAAACGGGAAGAACGAAGGTTGGGCGCAGAGCATACTGTTGTGTGACGGTACATTCTGTTTCTTCTGTTACTAATTCGTGTTACCTCAGGAAGAGGCCGAACTTGCACAACCTATCCGCCTTACGAGAGCTCACGTCCAAAAGCCACTGCTATGGAGGGCAACGGACTGCCATTCCAATCAGTTCCTCATGACGCCCTTCGCTTAGGACTAGCTGCACTGAAAGAGGACACAGCGGTAGCCCACCCTGTTCAGGCGATCCAGCATGAGAGCCAAGCCCGCGCAGCAGCAGGCCAACAGCAAATGATGCGCGACCTTTACGGGATTGCAGCACCGGCCAAGATGCAGATTGAGACGCAAATCTTGAGCAAGTTCACACGGCTGCCCGGGGGCCTGCCCTCATCTATGCTGGGGCTAGAGGCGCTGACAGGGGAGCTGGACGAGTTCCGCTACGAGTCATACCTGGGCATGCCGGAGATGTCGACGCTGCCCCCCGTGGACCTGCACTCCCAAATGGAGCAGCGGCTGAGCCTGGGCGCTGCGACCAAGCCGCTGGCACGTGGGCTATTCTGAAGGGGGTTGGTGCTGCCTGGGTCTGCGCGTGCATCGTGGGTAACACACCGCTACCCCCTCGTGGCGCACTTGGTCCGCATGGTTTAGGTGGTTGTCCAGACGGGCGAGTCCACCAGGGAGATGGTCATGGGCGCATGCTACTCTTGCACCGGTTGCATGGGCGTGGCGATGCGCCAGGTGCTTTCTTTTACCTACGACTGTTCGAGCTGCAGCACGACGCGTGTGCTGCTTATGACTAATTGTTACGGCGTTTAGACAACGGTCGGCTATCTTTATAAAGATGTGTGGCGCATGGCGGCTAGCGCCAGCGCTGGCTTTGCGAGGGGCTGGCACGCCGTGCGATATGTAAAACCCGTTGAGGAGACCTTGCGCGGTTGGCAAGCGTGGTCGGTGGGGCGAGGTGTTTACGTGGCGAAGGGCCCGTCCACACTGAGGCCGTAATACACTGGGGAGGTGCGGGTCCTAGCCCATGTTGCCACAGGACTGAACATGCGAACGGAGCAGGGTTCACACGACAGTAAGCGTGTGACCAACGAACGACCGTCCCTCCTACTGATTGCTGTGCTGGTTGCTCATGTAAGCTGTGCGCAGAAACATGTCCTTGTGTGCCGGCTCCCTGATTCCTGCTACCCAACAGTCAGCGGCTCTCATGTTCCTGTGGTGCCACACCTGGCAGCCTACGTGTCCCAGACTAAGCCAAGTGCTGTAGTGTGCACGCCGTAGCAGCCTTGAGGGTTGAGGCCATCCTCGTGTATACTTGCTGGATCAATGATACAGCGTGGCAGTACAGTCAAAAGTGCGGAACTAGGAAGAGTGATCAAGGGTTACACTGTGGGCAAAGGCCGGGGGTCCATAACCGGACCAAGACACAGCGATGGCCTCTTGGGCCTTAGGCACGAGCCGGGAGGGCTCAAAACATGGGACTACGCCCGACAGCACACGCGGGGGTCTACTCACCTAGGGCAAACCACGGCCCCAAGACGGCACATGCTAGAGGGCCGACCCAACCCGCACACACAGCGCCAAGAGACTAGCAACAGGCAGCACGCCAAGGCAGCAGGCAGCGCAAACCAAGCAGAGCACAAGGGCCGGGATAAGGAGCTGTCCTGGACACCTGAGCCACGCGCAGCACGGCAGCACACCAATCGCCAACCCACAACGGCGGACCTGGGCGGAACACCCCAGGCCAATCCCTCTGGCCGGCGCAGGCAGGAGGGGCGTGGTCTGACCAAAGCAAGCGAGTCCCAGGGCCGGGCACTTTACACTCGACAAACTTTTTTTGACAACTGTCGTGTCGTGTTGCCCAGCTACATGAGTAAGAGAGCTGCTGGGCGTCAAGGTGGTGTGCATACCGTTATCACGCTGTGCTCTTCTGACGAAGGCCAGCCCAAAACCCAGAGCGCTAAACCGGGCAAGCAACGAGAAGTGTCGGAAACGCTGAACGGCAGGCCTTAAACACCGACGCCACAACGGCGCAAGGGTTGCGGGCGTTGCAAAGCTTTGTTGGGCCATGCCAGGCCTGGCCATGCTGATACAAACTGGCACTGCACCAGCCCGCTGGCCTAAACAAAATGTTGTAGGGGACTGCCGGCGGGGCTGCAACGCTGCATGCGGCCGCCACCTCGTGCTGCCCATCAGCTTTTATGTTACGTCATTACCGCCACACTACCCCGTTACACACCGTGTGACCTGCGTGTGACAGCATGAGTAGAGTTGTATCCATGAGCACGCTGATGAGGTTCCTTCTCCACTGCTTGTGACCCTTGCTCCCGTGTCGCCTGCCCCTGCTGCCGCCGGAGCTGGCCCTTCGCCCTTCCAGGCCCTTCCCTTCTCCTCCATCCGGTATCAGGTAAGCAGTACGTGCTGCAGGGAACGCAGGCTGAAGCCACACAGCGCCATACCCTACGAGTCCAAAACGACACGGCTTATGTCCCAAATGCAAGTCCATTGCAACCTCCCGGGCCCTTTGATACAACCTACAAGTGCCTGCGGCTGCAGCTGTGGCGCTGGCAATTTGCCCTTGGACCGCTGGACGCGGGGGGCATAGCTCTCGTGATCTCAGGCTTTTGCGGGAGTCGCCACTCGTCAGATGGCACACCAGTGTCAGCCAGCACCTTCAGTGTCGCAGTGAGGCATCATTCATTCGTTGCAACGAATAGGCTTCTGTACAGCATGCTGTTCGATTCGTGCATTCCATGTAACAGGAACGGCAATGCAGCCTGTGTCTTGGGGTCCGCCACCGCAAAACGGAGGTCCCATGCCCTGCAACTGAACATGCACGACCACAAAGCATGCCGCCAACGAAAATGAACTCCAACAAACACAAAGCGACTTGAACCCGTATGCGGTGCAGTTCCCGCCCGGTATAATTCAGCTGGCATGAATGCCACACGTGTGGCGTTGCCGGCTGCCTTGCAAACAAGTGCCAAAACAAGAGGCCCGCACAGGCAGCAATCTTGCAAGGCGGCAAGATTGCTGCCTTGCACGCCACACACGACAACATCCCAGTTTGGCCTAACGACGGCTCCCTGGGGTAACATGACCACCGCTGACGAAGCCTGCATGCGGAAAGGCTAGCCCGGCAACCCATGCACAATGATCCAGGTGACGTCCCGGAAGAACGTCCGGCATTGCTACAGGATGCTACGTGTACTGCAAACCGTCCAAAACCTCTCCAGCAACCGGTGGTGGGCAAGACAGAATGCCAACACGTCCAATCACCGCCACAGCCCACAACAAGGGCGCCATAAGTGAAGTACTTGCACTCGGCACCGCTTTCACAGCAAAGCGCCTTATGAGGCCCGGTCGGGCCTTCCCCATACACCTATACGACTTTGGCACGACACGCCAAGCTTCTGTCAATGCCCTATATGCGCTCACCATCCTCCAATGCTTCTTTCTTTGTCGACTTTTGGCCTTCCGGCAGACCGCCCATGCAGCCTGTGCTAATGCGTTCCTTTCCGTAAGGCGATGCGCCGTTATGCAACCCGTCTGCCCCACACCTTTTCAGAAACACACACGCTCCTCCAATGAATCTCCGCGCAACCGTAGACTGCTTTGCAGCTGTAACACACTTCAGAGTCTTACCGGAGTCTTACCACTAAGGCAACCCCACGCTTTGACCCAAACTACCCCCTGACGCAGCACCTGAGTGTGGCTCCCCCCTGTCGTTCGCAAGAATACTTGTGCCCGGCAATGACCACTGCCAGCTCGCACTCCCTGCCAGTACCCTCGTACAGTACGCGGCGACTCCACCGCCGCGGCCTGCTCAACGCATGGTCGCTGCTTCCACGGATTGCATGCCTTCTTCAGGAGCAAATGCCCAAGCACAGTGCATCGCCGCTGTGACACCCAAGCAGTTGGTTGCCCATGCAGCACACGTCCGTACCACTGACCCTCCACCCACCCCGCAACCCATCGTCCACGCTCCCACACGCCTCGCGCCCCACCGCCCAACACGCGGCTCAGTTCTCTGTTGCCGCCACCACCGCCGCCAGCACTGTGTGTAACCAGCTTTCTCAGCAAGCTCACTCTCTGGCACATCCCGCCGCCTCATCGCGGTCCCCTGGCTTCCCGCCATGCTCCGCTGCCTCCGTTACAGCAGCATCCGCGCATCCCTGCTTTCCCACCCAACCCCGCCCGAGGTACGTGCGGCCCTCGCCTGACGAATCCCACGCCGCCGCCCATGGTTCCCCCTCGCCCTCAGCGCACGGCCGCTACTGGCGCCGCCGCCGCCACACCGGCCCCAGGGGTGGACGGGGCCGCCGCCGGCGCCGCCGCGGCGCCGACCGCCGCCGCCACCCCCGCCGGCGCCGGCGCAGCGGCTGCCGGCGCGGCCCCTGGCGATGCAGCTGGCGGCGGCTGCGCCTGCGCCGAGGCGGTGGTGAAGGAGGTGAGCATCTCGCTGAGGCGCAGCAGCACCTGCGTGAAGGGCGGCCGCGACGGCGGGTCGTTGTCCCAGCACGCCTTGGCCAGCGCCGCGTACTGCTGCGGCACGCCCAGCGGGAAGATGGGCCGCGCCTTCTTCTTGTACACCCTGCGGGGCAACAGCGAGTAGCACAGCGTGCACATTACGATGCCCTGCCTCCATGCAGCAGCGGTTGCCTTCTTGCGTGTGTGACGGGGCTAGTCCACGCACTGCATGCGGCCAGTCACGTGTTCTTCGCGTCTGTATCCCCATCTCAGTCACCGTTCCTGCCCATTGCGTGTGCTTGGGCGGCCAGCATGCCAGATGCGTGGAAGGGTGCTGTGGCAAGGAATCACTGTCCAGGCACCAGCCTATTGCGTAAGCCGGGGGATCGAGGCCTTGCGGGCTGCTGCTCACACCGCACCACTGCGGACCTGTGTGCCGCATCCGTTCATGCGCTGCACAGACCGGTGCACCCGCTGACCAGGACAACAGCGTTTTTGCTATCCTGAAAATACCTTGGCTTGCTGTATCGTGCTCACAGACGCACGGTACGCACCTGTCGATGATGGCGTCCCTGCCCAGCCCGCCGTACGCCCGCTGCCCCGTGTACAGCTCCCACATCATGATGCCTGTACGGCAGGTACGGACGTCAACGACAAGTGCATGTCAAGAACCGAACGCTCCGGGTAGAACTGTTATAACACACTGCTATGGAAGCCGCAAACAGCGACACTGCCATTCGCAGCAGTTCAAGCGGCAACACGCTGGGCATGCCCGGCTGACAGGAACAGTAACTCCGCTCGCTTACCGAAGCTGAAGGTGTCCACGCTGGTGGTCAGCTTGGACCCGACCTGCAGCGCGAGGAGCACCACACCACCGTCAGCGCCTCAGCCCCCGCAAGCGCAACCGGATACCAGGAGGCGCGCCAAGCCCCAATGTGAAGCCCTCAAACCGCCCCTTGTAAGGCCCTTCACAACTCCTTCCCACACCCCGCCTGCCTGCAAGCGAGCGGCCAGGGCCCCCTCCTATGGGCAAATCAATACGCCGGTCGCCCACTAGCACTCCGCCGCCCCCCCCCCCCCTTGCCCGCGCACCGCCCGCGCCGCTGCCCCCCGGCCCACCTGGAACAGCTCGGGCGCCAGGTGCGTGACGGTGCCGCTGCCGCTGCGGTTGACGATGTAGTAGTTCTCGCGCAGCAGCTTGGCCAGCCCGAAGTCCGACAGCTTGGTCACGAAGCCGATGGGCTTGGAGCCGTCCGACTTGAGCAGCACGTTCTCGGGCTGCGGACACGGAAGGGAGGGGCAACAGTAAGCTCGGGTACCGTGGCATGCCGTACACGGGTTTTGTGATGTTCAGCCATGGAACAAGTACTCGCGTACGTGCAATGGAACGGGCTGGTGGGTATCGCTGTGAAACCGGAAGACGCGGCGCAGGGGGCATCACGCTCGGTGCGCATGCAGGCTCGCACCTTGATGTCGCAGTGGATGAGCTTGAGCGAGTGCAGGTGCTGGATGGCCTGCGCCACCTCGATCAGCACCTGCACGATGGCGCACAGGTCCACCGCAACGCTGGTGTTGCCCAGGCGCTTGTGGAACACGCCCTTCTTCATGGCGTGCCGCAGGGACGCCTGGGAGGGGAGAAGGGAAAGGAAGAGAGGGTGGTTTATGGCAGAGGGGTTGCGCCATGAAAGGGAAGGGTGCGGTGGGGCCCTGAGGTACCGCGGTGCAGCAGGCATGGATAGACGCACAGCTGCAGCAGGGCGGTTGTATGTGTCAGGAAGCGCCACGCAAATGCTGATGCGGCGCCACCAATGGTTAAGTAGGGCCGCCTTCGGCACACAAGACACCTGCCGAACAGTGCGCCCCCACCGGCATTCTGTGCCCTTTCATGGGGCACAGCGCCCCTGCGCCGTGTGCTCCGCGCCGAGCAGCCACACCGAGCTGTCGTCGCACGGGTACATGCCGGGGCCTCAAACCACTCTCCCCGTCGCCCGCCTTTCAACTCTTCCCCTGTACCCTAGCCCCCATTCCGTACGCAAGTTCTCCCGTACTGCGAACAGGTACCCGGGCACTGCACAGCACAATCTGCAGGCTCCAGGCTACACGGCCTTCCGATCATCCGCTGTACTCCGCGCTGTATGTTCCCCGCCCCCCACGCCTTGTCGCTGTACAACGTGTCGCGGTGTGATGATCACGCCTCCCACCACCCGCCGCTGCATCCCTCCCCCATACCCTGATCCCGAACTGCCTTCGGTGCACCCCTCCACACAGTGTTGTGTGACAACAAATGCATCTTGCGCTCTGGGTTCCCAATTTATGCCCTTCTACGTCCCCTCCTCGCCTGACGCGTTACATGGCTACCTCGCGTTCCGCGCGTACCCCCTACCTTTGTCGCAGCACTCCATGACCAGGACCGTGAGTTGGATTGTGGATCGACCATAAGTGCACGTCGTGCTTCAAATCCCCTTAGTGTACTCGATGCCCATCTACGCCCCCTCCCCCCTTACCTTGTCGCAGTACTCCATGACCAGGATGTTGCAGGTGGCCAGTGAGCGGTCCTCGTCGGGCTGCAGCCGCCGGAACCTGGGGGCAGAAGCGCAACAGGGGCGTCGTACGGGTGAAGCGCCTCTCAGCCATCAGGGAGGGGGGGCCCGGGGCACGCACGCGGGCCAGCCAGACGCCCCGTCCAGTGTGGGAGGGCTACCAGTGCCCAAGGGCCTTGTGCGGAGCAACTGTGCGACACCTATGGTTCACACGACCGGCGGTAGCATTTCCAGGACCAACTCGTACAGTGCGCATCTGGCCGACAGGCAGCGTTCGTGAGTGGCGCCTGCATACCGCGTACATACCGATATGAACGAAAATGCAACAGGCGCACCGAAGGCATTCTGTGGTGCCAGCGTTAGAGATGTACTGGGACCCGATTCATGGTGCTCGCGTGCTAGCGCCTCCGCCCGTGCGCCCGTGCCCCGCCGCACCTGACGTTGATGCGCCCCTCCACGGGGCTGGGGCTGTTGGTGCCGCTGGCGTCCTCCACCATGTCCGTGAAGCAGTTGAACACCTGGATGATGTGCGGGTGCGATACCTGCGCGGAGCAAAGCCACCATCATGCACAGTGTCTGTGTTCCGCTGTAACGAACCAGCGATGGGTTCAGAGACCAAATAGCGGGTGGTGGAAATGCATCAAGCCGGCTTGTGGCAGGGCAGTTCGTTTGCCGCGCCCACCTAACGGCATCCAGCGACCCCAGCGTTGGTCCAAATCACAGTGGCAGTAGCATCGCCACACTTGACTTGTGCACCATGGCCGTTCCCCGTCGCTGTGTACCCCAGCGTATCACGCTTCTCCCCTGCCCCGCCCCGCCCCGCCCCGCCCCGCCCCGCCCCGCTCCGCCCCCCACCGTGGTAAGCACCGCCATCTCCAGGGCGTCCTTCATGGCCTGCCGCTCGTGCTGCCGCGCGTACATGACCTGACACGCAGGGGAGGGTGAGGCTCAGCAGGCAGAAAAGCTCCGGTGCATATCCATGTCTGCATTGGAGTCCATGCCATGCTCCATCGCAACGGAGCTGGACGTCGCGCTGGTTCCTGCTCCCCTGCCCCGTCCCCTGCACAGCGCCCTTGCTCAGCTGACCTACCCTATCTGGGACCCGGGTGTGGACCCCCCCCCCCCCCCCCCCCCCCCCCCCCGGCCCCCTGCCCCCTGCCCCCCACTGCCACAGGGGGTGGGTTTACAACCTTCCTGGCGCGGGGGGAGCCACTAAGGCAAACACCCGAGGCC
>VFQN01004102.1_pt1 | contig 19652 bp, 14 predicted proteins | sample 3512371 | NCBI WGS metagenome assembly VFQN01 (sample SAMN10412370, study PRJNA504923) | tailings metagenome | isolation source: Replicate 2 from Balatoc abandoned mine | place: Philippines: Itogon, Benguet | collected 2017-08-28
GAACCAGAAGGTGACGGTGGTCAAGCAGAAGGACGGGACCACGTTCAACGACACCGTGGTGCAGGTGCAGGAGTTCGACCGCCTCGCCCGCCGCGAGGTGGACGAGATTGCCGCGGGCGACGTCTGCGCGGTCGTCGGCATCGACGACGCCGACATCGGCGACACCATCTGCGAGTTCGAGAAGCCGAAGGCGCTGCCGCCGCTGACCATCGACGAGCCGACGCTGGACATGCTGTTCAAGGTGAACGACTCGCCGTTCGCCGGCCAGGACGGCAAGCCGCTGACGAGCCGCGAGCTCCGCGACCGGCTGGAGAAGGAGCTCCAGCACAACGTGGCCCTGAAGGTGAAGCCGGGCGACCGCGAGAGCGAGTTCATCGTGAGCGGCCGCGGGATGCTCCACCTCGGCGTGCTCCTCGAGACGATGCGCCGCGAGGGCTCGGAGCTCGCCGTCGGGAAGCCGCAGGTGATCCTCAAGGAGGTCGACGGGAAGAAGCACGAGCCCTACGAGTACCTCGTGGTGGAGGTGCCCAACGACCACTCGAACTCGGTGATGCGGCTGGTGCTGGAGCGGCAGGGCGAGTGCGTGAAGATGGAGGGCGGGCACGGGAACAGCACGCACATCGAGTTCCACATCCCCGCCCGCGGGCTGATCGGCCTGCGTACGAAGATGCTGACCGGCACGCAGGGCACGGCGATCATGCACCACAACTTCCTCGAGTACCGCCCGGTGAAGGGGCAGTTCCCCGGCCGCGCGAACGGGGTGCTGATCAGCACCGAGACGGCGAAGGCGACCGCCTACGCGATCGAGGGGTTGCAGGAGCGCGGGCTGCTGTTCGTGCGGCCGATGGAGCCGGTGTACGAGGGACAGGTCGTGGGCGAGAACGCCCGCGACAAGGACATGACGGTGAACGTGACCCGGCTGAAGGCGCTGACCAACATGCGCAGCGCCGGCGCCGACAAGAACGTTCCGCTGAAGCCGCCCGTCGAGCTGGCGCTGGAGGCGGCGCTGGAGTACATTGAGGACGACGAGCTCGTGGAGGTGACGCCGAAGGCGCACCGGATGCGGAAGCTGTACCTGAAGGAGAGCGACCGCAAGAAGTTCGAGCGCGGCCGCCCGATGAGCTAGCTGAGTTGCCGCTGCGGCTTCGCGCTGTCAAGCGCGAGGCCGCGAGCGGTGTCGTGAAGAACTCGGCTCCCGGTTTTCAGCCCGAAGGGCTGGGAGCCCTCAGCCCAGGGCCAGCCGCGAAGCGGCGCCGCCCTGGGGCACGCGGCGCAAATCACCCCGCAGCCTAGGGCGAACGCATCTCGAAGTTGTTGTGAATTCTAGGGTTGTGGAAGTGAGGGTAGTCAGACCGGCCCGTTTCTCGACAGCAGTTTCCGTAAACTCAAGCAAGTTCACATCTTCGAGATGCGTTCGCCCTGCCCTGCAGCCTGAAGGGCTGCGAGCCGGCTCGCAGCCCTTCAGGCTGCAACTTCCACACGGCCAATACCCAGGGCGGCGCCGCTTCGCGGCTGGCCCTGGGCTGAGGGCTCCCAGCCCTTCGGGCTGAAAACCAGATGACGAAACATAACGTTCTGGTCACTTCCCGGGCACGAAATCTGACCCCAATTCCCGATACCATTCGGCCAACTTCCCGTATTTCTCCCGCGCCCGGTCCGACGCCGCCCGCAGAACCACCGGCCGTGGTGCCACCAGCACCGCCACGTCGACGGCGTCGAACCGTTCCAACAACCCGAACGTGAACCGCTCCGGCGCCGCGCTCACGGGGATGTTCTGCTCGATCACCTCCTGGAAGCTCGCCCGCGGGTCGTGCAGTTCCAGCGCCGCCACGGCCGTCGGGTTCAGCGCCGCCGTCACGAGCGCCACTGTGCAGGCCCGTGGGCCGACGGCGACGAGCTTCACGCCGCGCCGGTCCGGCGACACCGCCGCCTGTGACCGGCACACCGCGTCAAGTTGCGCGGCCATCACGCCAAGGGGCCGCTCGCCGACTGTCGCCAGCATCAGCCCCCACAGCCAGTCGTGGCTCGGCGGTTTGCACTCGCCGAGGCCGAACACGTCGGTTGCTGCTGTGCGGTAGCCGTCGCGCACGAGCGCGCCCACGTGTGGCGCCGCGGCGGCGCGGCCCTTGTCGCACAGCACCACCGCAGCCCGCTTCGCCCCGCCCTGCTCCACCGCCACCACCGGCACCGTCCACGCGCCGGCCTTCACGGTCCGAAACTCGGCACGGTACGGCCCGCGCTCGTCCAGCTTGTCCACCCCGCCGACACCGCGCTTCAAATCCGGGAACCGGACGAGCTTCGCTAGGAGGTCGCGCCGCTCGGCCTGCCACGCCGCGAGCGCCGTCCGGTTGCCCTTCGGCCGCCCGGCACCGCGCGGCAGGTTTTCGGCAAGCCGGCGCGCGAGGCCGTTGAGCGTCAGGTTGTCCGGCGGCAGTTCGACCGCAAGCGCGGCGGGCACGCGAACGTCGGCGGTCGGCAACTCGTCACGCGGGTAGTCCTTGCTCCCGGCGTAGAAGTGGTCGCCGATCATGCGGTACAGCGCCTCGCGGTTGTCCTTCTCGAAGTTGTGGTCGCCCGGGTCGTCGTTGACGTGCGTGCGGAGTGCGGCTGCGGCGCCGCGGAGTTTGAAGAACGGTTCCGCCGCTCGGACCAGCGGCGGCAGGGCGTAGCCGCTCTCGAAGCAGCAGTTGTCCTTCGAGTTGTACGTCAGCAGCGTCACCCGCGGGGCCATCAGCGCCGTCAGGTGCGTGTAGTCGGCGACCGTGGCGAGGTCGGTCGGCGTCTGCTCGGAGTCGCCGAGATCCTTGAAGTGCCGGGCGCGGGTGAGGAAGCTCGAATACCCCGCGACCGGGTTCGCCAGCGTCACCCGCGGGTCGAGCGCGCTCACGAAGATCGTCTGCCAGCCGCCGCCCGACAAGCCGGACACCGCCACCCGCTTGGCGTCGGCGTTCGGGTGGGCGAGGAGTACGTCGAGCCCGCGCGTCATCGACAGGTGGAACACCGACAGCCCGCTGGTACCGCACAGGTCGAGTTGGTTCATCGCGCCGTGCTGGTTACCCGGCGCCGCGAGCTGGCCCATGCCGACCCACTCGGCGTTGAACACGATCATCCCGCGGCGGACGAGGTTGATGCACAGGAGCTGCTTGTACCGCGCCGCCGTGCCGGCGCGGTCGTGGCCGTTGAGCGCGAGCATGACCGGCACCCGCGCCCCCGCCGCGAGCCCGGTCGGGGCGTACAGCACGCCCGACGCCCAGAACCCCGGCACGACCTCGTAGCGGACCATCCGAATCGCGTACCCGTCGCACGCGGTCGGCTCGCCGACCACGACCGCCGCCTTGCGGTCCTTCCACGCCGCAGCCTCGCCGCGGAACACGACTTTCGCCAGCACCTCGGCGCGCAGCCGGTCCGCCTCCTTCTCCCACGCCGCGGCCGTCGTCGGCTCCGGGAGCCGCGGGACGCGACCGTCCAGGAACTCTTGCGTTTCGAGGAGCGTCGTCCGCGGCGTGAGAACCGGGCCGTCGAGAAGCCGGCGCAGCGAGTCGGCGTCGTCGGCCCGCGCCGGGGCGGTGAGGAAACCGAGCGCGACGAGCGCGAGGAAGCGGGCCATGCGGTGCCTCCGGGTGGTACGCCCCGAGGGTACGCGGGCCGGCGGCGCCCCGCAACCGGTAGAATGGCCCCATCATGCCGCTGGTCGAAGTGCCGTATCCCGACGACGACGCCCCCCTGCCGCCGGACGTGCGAAAGTTCCTGCGCGACGCCGACCGGCGGATCGAAGACTTCCTCTACTCCGCGCGCGTGCCGGCGTTCGTCCCGTCGGACTACCCGTCGGCCTACCGCATCCTCAAGGCGCTGGACGAGAACCCGGTCGCGCGCGGGAACCGGTTCTGCGAGTGGGGGAGCGGGTACGGGGTGGTGACGTGCCTCGCCGCGATGCTCGGGTTCGAGGCGGTCGGCATCGAGATCGACGCCGGCCTCGTGGACTGTGCCCGCCGCCTCGCCGAGGACTACGGCCTGGAGGCCGAGTTCGTGGCCGGCAGCTTCGTGCCGAAGGGGGCCGAGGAGCGCGTGTACAAGGCCGGCGAATACGCCTGGTTCACGACCGAGAGCGACGACGCCTACGACCAGCTCGGCCTCGACCCGGCGGACATGGACATCGTGTTCGCGTACCCGTGGCCGGACGAGGAGGTCGTCACCGACACCCTGTTCCAGAAGTACGCAGCAGCCGGCGCGATCCTGGTGACGCACCACAGCGGCGAAGTGTACCGCGTCCGCCGCCGCGTACCGGGCAAGAAGAAGCGCTAGCTACGGCCGCTTCGGGATCGGCAGCCCCTGCGGCAGCGGGAAGAGCGGCCGGTTGCCGGGCGGGGTCGAGGGGCCGCCGGGCATCGCGCCGGGGAGGAGGCGTTCGAGCTCACGGTTGAGCAGGTCGCGGCCGACGTCCTTCGCCGAGTCGCGCGCGACTGCCGCGACAGCCGCGTTGAAGGCCCCGCGGTCGATCGTCGGCTTCGCCATCGTCCCGCCGATTGGCACCTTCACGACCTTCCCCTCCAGTGCCTTTTTCAGCGCCGGGTTGTTCTTCAACCCGGGGAACGTGCCCGGGATCGGCACGTCGGCGACGACCGCGAGCGAGCCGTCGAGCCCGACCGAGCCGGTCGTCTTCACCGCGTAGCCGTTCACCGTGAGCGTCAGGTTCTCGTGGTGGACGCGCCCCGCCTCGACGCGGACCGGCACGGTCATGTCGTTCGCCAGCACCACCTTCGGGGCCGGTTCGCCGAGGAGTTGCACGATCTCGGACACGACCGGCCCGGCGCTCACCGCCGCGCGGTGGACGAACACCTTGCCGCGGAGCGTGGCGCCGGTAAAGTCGGCGAGCGGTATCCGGTTCTCGTCGAGGTCGAACGACACCTCGCCCTCGGCCTGCGCGGCGTTCGCCACGACCGGAAGCGCGTACCCGACCGCGCCCGCGCACACGGCGGGCGTGAGCTTCGCCTTCTCGACGATCCGCCCGCGCGCGAACGACACCTCGCCCGGCGCCGGGTCGAGCTTGACCGTGGGCTGGAGGCTCACCCGCCCGCCGCCGAACGTCGCCGAGACCGGGCTGACGGTGCCGACGCCGTTCGCCACGCGGGCGTTGAACTCGCCCGGCCCCATCTCGAACCCGTACACGCGCACCGCGTCCCACGCGAGCGCGCCGTTCGCCGCGAGGCCGGCTGCCCCGCCCTTCGGCGAGTTGAGGCTGCCGCGCAGCGCGAACGGGCGGCTCCCCTTCCCCGCCGCGTCGAACCCGCCGCCGACCGCGCCGCGGAGTTCGGGCGTGAGGAGCTTCAGGTCGTAACTCATCGTGCCCGACAGGTCTACGTCCTGCGTCGAGTCGAACTTCGCCCACGTCCCCTTCCCCTCGACCGCGAGGCCGGGCCGCTCGACGCGCGCGGCCGCCAGCGTCAGGTGATCCGCGGTCTGATTGTACTTGCCGTCGAGATCGACCTTCAGCCGCGGGTCGCGCACGGCCGGCCGGGCCTTCGGCCCGTAGGCGAAGTCGGTGGCGTCCACGGTGCCGCCGAACGTGGTCGTGTCGCCCTGCCAGCGGAACCGTACCGGGCCGACGCCGCGGCCGTGGAACGAGTCCGGCCCGTCCGGCGCTGCCTGGATGCGGAGCGTGTTGGCGAGGCGGTTCAGGTCCGAGTCGGCGACCCCCTGCCCGGTGATCGCCATCGGCGCCTTCTCGAAGAACTCGAAGACGAACCGCCCGTCGCGGACGTTCAGTGCCGGACACACGACGGTGACGGGCGCGAACGTGATCTGGCCCGATTGCCGGTTCAGGTTCATCGTGCCGGTCGCGTTCAGGACCGGCTCGTTGATGTCGAGCCCGGCGCCGCGGAAGCGGGCGTTCGAGATCGCCACGGACACCCGATCGCCCTGTAACGTACCGTCTTCGAGTGTGAGCGCCGCCGAGGCGGTGACCGTGCCGCCGAACTGGTAGTCGGGCGGGACGCCGAGAAAGCCGCGCGTCCGCTCGGCCCAGCGCGCCAGGTCGCCGGTCAGCCGGATGGCCGTGCTTCCCTCGCGGGCGGTGCGCACGTCACGGATCGGCGTCGTGAGCTTCGCGTCGAAGTGGTCGGCGCCGGCGGTGAGCTCGGCCGAGGCGGTGTCGAGGCGGATTGGCCCGTCCTTCGGCCAGGCGCCGACGACGGACGCCTTCACGCTCAACTGCTTCTCCGCGAACGGGCGCACGCCGGGCTTTGCGAACGAGAAGTCCTTGAGGTCGGCGCCGGCTGCGGCATTGAACGCGCCGGCCGGCGTGCGCGTACCGATCACCCACGCCGACGCCTCGCCCGAGAGGGCCACGCCGCCGAGGTCCACGAACTCGCCGAGGCGCTCCGCGAGCCGGTCGAGGTACACATTCGCCGCCGCCCGCACCGACTCGGCCGACCCCTGGGCGTTGAGCGCGATGAAATCCGACTTGCAGAGCAATCGGTCGAACACCGGCAACTGCCCGGCCGGAGCGCGGGCGGTGAATTCGACCGACAGCGGCTCCGGCCACTCGACCGCCTTGCCGTCGCGCACGGCCTTGAGTGCCGTCGTGCGCACTGAGCCGTCCCAAACCGTGCCGTCCTTGCCGCCCTTGCTGACGAGCGACGCGACTAGTTTTCCCTCGCGGACCGCGACGCCCTGGTGGAGTTGAAGGACGTTCGGGAGGATCGCCGCCAGTTTCGCCAGATCAACGTCCGCTTCAACGGTCACTCCGGGACGGTCCAGGATGCGCTCGGGCGGGTCCGACGAGTCGAACGCGCCGGCGGCCGAGAGTCGGCCGACGTCGCACGTGAGTTCGGCCTTCTCGACCCGCACCGACCGGCCGCGGCGCTCGGCCTTCAGTGGCAGGTTGGCCGACGCAATACGGATACGATCGGCACCGAACCACGGCCCGCCGACGTCGAGCCCGCGCACGCCGGCCGTCCCCTCGACGCGCGCGACCGCGCCGGCGTCTTCCCAGCCGGCGGACAGGTCGGCGGAGAGTGTGCCGGCGAGCGTCGTACCCGCGGCGACGCGGCGGAGGACGGGGGCGAGCGCTGCGAGCGGGAAGTCGGTCGCGCGCAGCTTTGCCGCCCCGCGGTCGGCGAGCGTGACCTCGGCGTTAAGCTTCCCGGGCGCCGGCCCCGTCGTGGCAAGGCCGACTGTCGCACGGGTCGCCCCTTTCCCGTCCACCGGCACCGATACGTCCGCCGACACGTCCGCGAACTCGACCGGGTTCGGGTCCGCGACCGTCAGCCGGCCGCCGGTGACGCGGACGTGGGCGACACCCGCGGCGAACTCGGCCTTGAGCGGCAGATCCGCCGCGGGCACGACGAGCCGATCGCCCTTCAGCGCGGCACCCGAGACGTCCAGGTTCCGCACGCCGGCGGTTCCCTCCACAGCCGCGGTCGCCTTCTCGCCGGTGGTCCACCGTGCCTTCAATTCGGCGGTCAGCGTGCCGGACACGACCAGATCGGGCACCGCCCGCCGCAGCACCGCGGCCAGCGATTCGAGCGGGAACCCGTCCGCCTTGAGTTCGGCCTGTCCGCCGGGACCGACCGCGCCGCGGGCGGCGATCGTTCCCGGTGAACCGCCGGCCGCCGCGGCCGCGACCGAGAGCGCGACCGGGGTGCCACGGTCCGCCGGCACGTCCACGTCGGCACTGACCGCGTTGAACACCGTCGCGCGGCCGGACGTCCCCTCGCGCAACGTGACGACCCCGTCCGTGACGCGCACGCGCACCGCCGGCCGGCGTGGCGACGGGGGCGTGCCGTCGTCCTTGAGGTAGGCGGCGAAGGCATCTTCGAGGTTGGTCGAACCGCCCTCGCTCACCACGTCCACGACCGGGCCGTGGACATCGATCTCGCCGAGGTCCGAGCGGTCACGCAGGAAGCCGAGCAGCGATTTCGATGTGACGACGCGGGGGACCGTGACCACAGTCCGACCTTGCCCGTCGGTGACGACGACATCGCGGAACTCGATCGCCGAGAACCACCCCGCTGACAGGCCGCCGACAGTCACTGTCCCGCGCACGTCGGCGGTCGCTGCGGCGACTGCGCGGTCCCGCAGCACGGTCTTCGCCACGAGTGTCGGCGCGACCCACACGACCGCGGCGAGGAGCACGGCGAACCCGAGCAGCCGGCGCCGCCAGCGCCGCGGGGCGGGCGCGGCGGGATTCGGCGCGGGCGGAGCGGAGTCGGGGGTCATGCTCGGCGTCCTCGACGGGCCGGGTGGGCTCGGCCGGGCCGGCGAGGATTAAAGCGAGAAACGCGGTCGGGCGGCAACCGCAATCCGGTTCGCGTTACCCGCCGCACGACCGGACGGCGTGCTCCATCGCGTCGGCAATGCGGGCGAGCGACTCGTTCGAGGTGCAGAGCGGCGGGAGTGAGTAGAGGACGTTCCCCAGCGGCCGGAGGAGCACGCCGCGGTCGATGCAGGCCCGGCGCAGCCGCCCGCCCACGTCCGCGAGGTAACCGCCCGCTCCGTCGAGCCCGACGGCGGCGATCAGGCCGCGGACGCGAACGTCCGTCACGCCCGGGAGTGCGGCGAGCGGGGCGAGGCGGTCTTTCCAGAACGCTTCGACGCGGCGCACGTCGTCGCGCCAGCGGCCGGTTTCGAGCAGCCGCCAGCTCGCCATCGCGGCGGCGCAGGCGATCGGGTTCGCCGTGAACGAGTGGCCGTGGAAGAACGTCCGCGAACGGTCCGGCGTGTCGAACGCGGCGACGACGTCCGGGGCGGCGAGCGTGGCGGCGAGCGGCAGCACGCCGCCGGTGATCCCCTTCGCGGCGCACACCAGGTCGGGCGCGACACCGGCTTGCTCGAACGCCCACAGGGAGCCGGTCCGGCCGAACCCGGTCATCACCTCGTCGGCGATGACGAAGACGCCGTGCCGCCGTGCTACCTCCGACAAAGCGCGGAGCTCGGCGGGCGTGTGCATCCGCATCCCGCCGGCCCCCTGCACGAGCGGTTCGATCACGATCGCCGCCACCTCGCCGGCGTGGCGCGCGAGCGCCGCGTCGAGCGCGGCGGCCGAGAGCGATACCTGGAGTGCGCGGAACAACAACGCCTCGAAGCGGCCGAAGAAGAGCGGGTCGCGGCCGACACTCATGGCGCCGAACGTGTCGCCGTGGTAGCCGTTCTCGAAGCCGACGAACAGTTTTCGCTGCGGCTCGCCGCGGTGGCACCACGCCTGGTACGCCAACTTCAGCGCGACCTCGACCGCGGTGCTGCCGTTGTCCGAGTAGAAGACCCGCCCGCCCGGCCCCCACGGCATGGAGCCGAGGAGGTGGCCGGCGAGCTCGACCGCGTGCGGGTGCGTGGCGCCGGCGAAGAGGACGTGGTCGAGTGTGTGCGTCGCGTCGCGGACCGCCTGCATGACCGCCGGCGGGCGGTGGCCGTGCAAGATCGTCCACCACGACGAGATGCCGTCGATCAGGCGGCGGCCGTCGGCGAGCGCGAGGAACTCGTCCTCGGCAGTGACAACGGGGAGCGGGGCATCAGCGGGCTGGAGCGGCGTGTAGGGGTGCCAGACCGTGCGGGCGTCGGCTTCGAGAAGTGTTGCGGGTTCCACGCCGCGAGAAGTGCGGGGGGTGATAACGGAGCGGATGGCGGCGAAGCGGTCGGATTGGGCCGTGGCCGCGGCGGCAAGTGCGGTCGGCGTCCACTCTGCTTGGGGTGGCTGAATGCCGAAGACCGGTACGCCAGCGAACCGGGAGATCTGGGTAGTGGCGTAGTCTTCGTTGGGGCCGATCAGCACCACGGCCGCGGGGCGGAGGCCGAACGGCGCCATCCCGTGGATCGCGGCCAGCGTGCGGCCGACGGCGCCGACCGTGGACGAACCCACGAGCACGACCGGCAGGCGAAACGAGCGGACGAGTTCGGCCTGGAGCGTGTCGTCGGTCAGCGGCGAGAGCGTGCCGCCAAAGGTTTCGATGAGCAGCGGTCGGTCGGAGGCGGGAACAGCGGCGAGGATGTCGGTCACGTCGGGCATCAGGCGGTTGGCGCGCGAAGCCGCGAGCGGCGGGGCGACCGGTTCGGCGAAGCGGGTCAGCGGGTCGTGGACGGTGACAGTGGGGACCAGGCGGCGGACCTTCTCGGTGTCCGAGTCGCCCGTCTCGACCGGCTTCCAGTAGGCGAATGTTTCGGCGAAAGCGGTGAGGAATAGCAGCGAGAACGCGGTTTTCCCCGCGTCGGTGTCGGTGCCGACGACGACAAACCCGGTCACGGCCCCAATACCTCGGCGATGGCGGCGGCGAGTTGTTCGAGGACGGCCACGTCGTGGTCGGCGTGGACCGACACGCGGAGGCGGCAGGTACCGACCGGGACGGTCGGCGGGCGGATCGCCCGCACGTCGTAGCCGCGGCGCTGCAACTCGGTCGCGGCACGCACCGACGGTTCGTCCTGACCGACGACCACGGGAACGACGTAGTCGCGGCCGGCGGGGGCGAGGCCGTGGCGGGCGAGTGCGGCGCGGAACGCGGCAGCGTTCTCGTGAAGGGTGCGGCGGCCGGCGTCGTCGGCCTGCACGCGCGGGATCTGCTCGCGCCACCACGCCCCGACCGCCGGCGGGAGGGCGGTCGTGAAGATCAGGTGGCGGCAGGTGTTCGTCAGGAACTCCTTCAGCAGCGCCGACCCACACACGTAGGCGCCCGGCAGGCCGAGCGCCTTCCCACCGGTGTGGACCGTCGCCAGCACGCGGTCGCGCACGCCGGCGGCGTCCACGCACCCCGAGCCGCGCGGTCCGAAGCAGCCGGTTGTGTGCGCCTCGTCAACGATCAGGTGGGCGCCGTAGCGGAGGGTGAGATCTGCGAGCTCGCGGAGTGGCGCGGTGTCGCCGTCCATGCTGAACAGCGACTCGGTGACGACGAACAGCTCGCGCCCCTCGGGCCGCTTCGCCGCCTCGGCCTTTAGGCCGTCTTCCAGGTGGTTCAGGTCATTGTGGCGGAAGAGGAACTTGCGCGGGCGGGCGACGCGGAGGCCGTCGATGATGCAGGCGTGGCTCAGTTCGTCCACCGCCACCCAGTCGCCGGGTTCGGCGACGGTGGCGATCAGCCCCTCGTTGGCGGCGTAGCCGCTCGTCATCACTAGCGCGGCTTCGGCGCCGTGCCACGCGGCGAGCATCGCCTCGACCTCGTCCCACACCGCGTGGTGCCCGCGGAGGAGGCGCGACGACATCCCGGTGACGGGGAGGTCGGGAGTGGCAGTGGGCTGTCGTCGGCCGCCGCCGTAGCCGAGGTAGTCGTTCGAGGTGAAGTCGAGTCCCCCCGGCGGGCGAAAGGCCCGGTGGCGGCCCTTCGTCCGCAGGTCGTCGAGGGCGGCGGTCCAGCGGCCGGCGAGCGTCATGGCGCGGTCGCGGGCTCGCCGCGCGACGGGGAGACGCCGATGGCGCGGAAGAGAGCCTCGTCGGCGTTTTCGTGCGGGTTCGGCGCGGTGAGCAGCTTCTCGCCGAAGAACACTGAGTCGGCGCCGGCCAGGAAGCACAGGACTTGCAGCTCGCGGCTCATCCGGTCACGGCCGGCGCTCAGCCGGACGCGCGACTTCGGGAACGCGACGCGGGCGGTGGCGACGAGACGGACGATCTCGAGCGAATCGACCTTCGGTGCCATCGCCAGCGGCGTGCCGGACTGCGGCATCAGGCAGTTGATCGGCACGCTCTCCGGCGGCGGGTCGAGCTGGGCGAGTTCGCACAGCATCATCAGCCGGTCGTCCTCCGTCTCGCCCATGCCGAGGATACCGCCGCTGCACACGCTGATGCCGGCCCGGGACACGGAACGGAGCGTGTTCAGCCGGTCGTCGTAGGTGCGGGTGGTGACGACCTCGGGGTAGTGCCGGCGCGACGTGTCGAGGTTGTGGTTGTACGCGGTGAGGCCGGCGTCTTTCAGGCGCGCGGCCTGTGAGTCCGTGAGCATTCCGAGCGTGACACATGCCTCCATCCCGAGCCCGCGCACGACGCGGACCATGTCGAGCACACGGTCGAACTCCGGCCCGTCCTTCGGCTGGCGCCACGCGGCGCCCATGCAGAACCGCGTCGCGCCGCGGTCGCGGGCGGCCTCGGCGCGCTCGCGCACCTCTTCAAGGGTGAGGAGCGGCTGGCGGTCCACCGGCGTGTCGTAGTGGGCGCTCTGCGAGCAGTACTTGCAGTCTTCGGGGCAGCCGCCGGTCTTGATGCTGAGGAGTTCGCAGCGCTGGATGTCGCGGTAGTCGCGGTGCTGCTGGTGGGCGGCTGCGGCCTTGAGGATGAGTTCCGCGAGCGGCAGGCGGTAGACGGCGCGGAAGTCGTCGAGCGTCTTCATGCGAACAGCGTAGGAAAGTCGCGGCCCCGGGACAGCAGTCCCGGGGCTTTGAGGGTGGTCAGCGGCCGAGTTCCTGGCGGAACAGGGCGCTCATGCGCCGCCACGAGTCCTCGTCCGCCATCTTGTCGTACTTCATCGCCGGGCGGCCAACCTTGTCGGCGTCCGGCACAGTGAAGCTGTGGACGACGCCGGGGTAGACCACGACCTCGAGCGAGGTCTTCGACGCGCCGAGCGCGGCCTTCAGGTCGTCCACGGCCTTCATCGGCACCGCCGGGTCGGCCCCGCCGTGGCAGACGAGCACCTTCGACTTGATCGCCTTCGCCTCATCGGCGGACGGGGTCGGGAGGGCGGCGTGGAACGTCGTCACGGCCTTCAGGTCGGCGCCGGTGAACGCGAGCTGGAGCGCCGTCGAGCCGCCGAGGCAGTAGCCGATGGCGGCGACCTTCGAGGCGTCCACGTTCGGGCGGCCCGTGAGCTGCTTGTACGCGGCCTGGGCGCGACCGCGCCACACGTCCTGGTTCGCCCGCAGGAACATGGCCATCTTCAGCGCATCGTCCGGGTGGGCGATGTCGATCACCTTGCCGTCGCCGTACAGGTCGGCGGCGAAGGCGACGTAGCCCAGGCCGGCGAGCTGCTTGGCGCGGCTCTTGGCGTAGTCGTTCAGCCCCCACCACTCGGGGAACACGAGCACACCGGGCCGCTTCTCGGTCGCCGCGTCGTCGTAGGCGACGAAGCCCTTGAGCTTGGTGCCGGCGTGCTCGTACTCGACGACCTCGGTCTTGACCGCGGCCGACGCCGCGCCGGCCGCGAGGGAGAGGGTCAGGAGTGTTGCCGCGTAGCGCGTCATCGGCGCCTCCGGGAGATGTGGGCGAAGGTCCGCCGGATGTGATAGGCGACCGCGGAGAAACGGACAACGCCCGGGATGATCCCGGGCGCGACGAGGAAACACGGCGGTCGTCGGCGGGTCAGCCCGCGATGTCGCCGGCGAGTTTGGCGAGGACTTCGTGCGTCAGCGCGAATGTGACCTGCTCGCGGCCGGGCTTCGCCTTCGACCCGTGGAAGCGGCGGACGACGGCGCGATCGGTGCCGTGGAGGCGGACCTCGTAATACGCCAGCGCGTCGGCGCGAGGCGACGGCGATGTGCTCCGCAGCACCGCTTCACCGCGCGTCCCGTCGATCTCGTGGACCGTCAACGGCTCCATCAGCCCGGTGACGCGGGTGGCGACGGCCGTGGCCCACGACAGGAGCGTCGTCCCCTCGGGCGCCGGGCCGGTCCGCGCCACAGCGAGCTCCCACACCAGGCACGAGAGAGAGTCGGCGCGGTCGGCGGCGAGCGCCACCGACCAGCCGGCGGCGGTATGCGTCATCGAGTGCCGCCCGGCACCCGCCGGCCGCCACTCACTTAGTCTTGCCAGCAGGGCTTCGTTGAGCGTCATCGGTTCCTCCCGTGGGCTGCTGGGTGTGGTCGGTGCCGTCGAAGCACAGCACCGTCGGCTTCCCGTCCAACACGGTTTCCAGGCAGACCGGACGCGCCCAGATGTACTGCACGTTCACGAGCGTGTCGCGGGCCTCGTCCATCTTTAAATCTACCCCATTGTGGTCGTGTCGCAACAGCAGTTCGCCGCGGTTGCGGTGGTTGCCGTCCACCACGTAGATCCACGGCTTGCCGAAGTTGGTCAGGCTGTGGAGCAGCCGCTGCTTCACCTTCTGGAACTCGCGGCTCTCGATCACGTAGTTCTTGGTCTGGTCCTGGTAGTTGAACGAGAACAGCCGGTACTCCTTGCAGAACTCGGGCGTCAGAAACGTGTCGATGAAGGTGATGTCGTTGTGGACCTTGCGGACCTCGAAGATCTTTTGCCGGCCGAGGCCGAGTTGCCGGTCCCAGGTCCGCTTCTTGTCCATGTCGTCGCACTCGTCCCACTCGGGGCCGAACTGGCCCATGTTCCAGCGGCGCTCGACGTCGCGGAGCAGCTCGATGCCGAGCTTGTACGGGTTGAGCCGGCGCGAACTGGTCGCCATCGTGCCGGAGTGGTGGTCGGCGTAGTCGATGACCTCGCTCGGCTCCAGCACCTTCTGCGTCATGATCGTGCTGTGCCAGTACGAGGCCCAGCCCTCGTTCATGATCTTCGTCTGGCCCTGCGGGTGGAAGTAGTACGCCTCGTCGCGGACGATGCTGAGCACGTCGCGCTGCCAGTTCTTGAGCGGCGCGTGCTCGATCAGGAACAGGAGCACGTCCTTCTCCGGCCGCTCCGGGAAGTGCGGGACGCGCTGGTCCTGGAGCTTCTTCCGCTCCTCCTCGGCGGCCTTCAGCCGGTCGCGGGGGTTCACGAACTCGTCCATGTACCCCTTCGACTTGAACCGCGCCGGGCGGTCCTCGTCCTCCGCCCCGTCCTTCGGGGTGAAGTCGTACTTCGAGTGGTCGTCGCGGCGGCGGATGGCGACCGAATGAATGTCGATCAGGTCGTCGACCGACATGCACTTGTCCACGAACGCCTCGACCTCGTCCTCGCCGAACCGCTCCGCGTACCCGCGGATGCGGGCGGCGTGGTTGGCGATCTCGTCCATCATCTTCCGCGTCGTGTGCCCGAAGTAGGCGTTGTTCTTGAAGAAGTCGCAGTGCCCGTAGACGTGGGCCATCACCAGCTTCTGGTCCACGGTGTGGTTACACCGCATCAGGTAGGCGTAGCACGGGTCGTTGTTGATCACCATCTCGTAGATCTTCGACAGGCCGTACTCGTAGCCCTTCTTGAGTTCCTCGTACTGCATGCCGAACGACCAGTGCGGGTAGCGCGTCGGGAACCCGCCGTAGGCGGCGATCTCGTTCAGGTCGTCGGCGTCTACGACCTCGAAGATGGTCTCGTAGAAGTCGAGCCCGTACCCGCGGGCGTACCCCTCGATCTCGTCCTTGAGCACCCGCAGGTGCGGCGGGAGGTTCGTGTTGTAGAACCCGAGGCTCATCGGCGGCCCTCCCGGCCGGGGTCAGTTCAGAAACCCGTTGTTGACGAACAGCCACAGGAAAAAGCCCTGCGCCGGCAGCGCGACGATCAACCAGGCTACCCGCATCATACGCGACCGCCCCAGGAGCTCGCCAAGCTCGAACGCCGCCGGGAAGCTCGTGAGAACGATCCGCTCGATGCTCAGCGTGGTCCCGGTGCTGAGCGCCTGCGCGACCGGGATGAGGATCAGGCAGCCCCACAGTGGCCCCCGCCGGACCCAGCCGCGCACGCCGAGCGCGAGTGTGCCGAACAAGGCAATCGGCTTCACGACCGCGTAGACCGGGCTCGGCTGGACCAGTTCGCCGATAGCCCGTGCGAGTGCCCGGCCGACGCCGCCGAAGCCCGGCGACTCCCGCCCCCAGGCGGCGTGCGCCTTGAAGTGCGCGAGCGGGTCGCCGAGTGCGGCACCGAGATACGCGGCGAACAGCACAATCCCCGCCCCCGTGCCAACTGCGACCGCCCAGGCGCCGGCCGAGGGCCAGCGGCGACGGCTCAGTGCCTCCACGAACAGCCCGACCGGGAACGCCACAGCGGTGAGCCGGGCGGTCGCGGCGACCACCCCGGCGAACCCCGCCAGCACGGGGCGGCGGTCGTACCACGCGAGCAGCCCACCGGCCGCAGCGAGGAGGTATAGCGACTCCTGGTACGGCGCCGAGAAGTAGAACGCGAACGGGTACGTCGCCAACACGCCGCAGCCGAGCCACACGGTGCGGGCGTTCCCAGTCACACGCAGCGCCGCGCGACCAGCGCACGCGAGACCCGTCACAAACGCGAGGTTCGGGATGAGTACGGCTGCGAAGATCGGATTCACTCCGACCGCGGTCGCCGCTGCTAAGCACACCGGGAGTAGTGGCAGGAACCCGGCGTTCGGCCCCACGCCCTCGGTGGGCGGGTGGTAGTCGTCGCGGGCGATGGCGAGGTAGTAGCCGGCGTCGAACCGCACCCACGGTTCGAGCCATGCCGCCGGCCCGGCGAGGATTTCGGCGCGGAACGCGAGCTGGTCGGCAGTCCAATGCGGGCCGGCATCGCGAGGGGCGAGGAGCAGTCCGGCGGCCAGTGTGAGTAGGCGCGTGGCGAGCGCGAAGGCCGCGAGTCGAGGCCATGTCGGCGCGGGCCAGTCGGCCATCGGTCACTTCCGTGCGAGGGTGACGATGAGCCCAGAAGCGAGTGACAGCACCGCACTGACGAGCACGACGAAAAAGCCCCAGGCCCGGTTAGTCCATGTCTCGGCGCGACTCTTCAAGTCCGTCACCATTTGGCGAAGGACCGCGTTCTCCTGCCGGAGCTCAGAGATGGACGTGTCGCGGCTTCGACCAAGAGCCCTCTCCTCTTCAATCATTTTGCGGAGCAAGCCATTATCGTTCAGGGCGTTATCGAGCCGCTCAGTCAGTGTCGCGACCACGGATGTGAGTTCCGCAATCTTCTCGGTGGGCGAAGCAGCCATGGGTTACTCGGCCTTGAGAAGTTCGGCGAGTTGTCGATGATTACGCGCCTGGAGCAGATCGCCCCAAAGACGATGGAGTTTCCACCGCGTGCTTGTCGAAGCGACGAGTTCGTCGTCCGCGAATTCCTGCTCGACGCCCTTGGGCGAGGTCCAGTCTGAAAGGCGCAAGGCCAGAGTCCGCTGATCACCAGCCGCGTTGCGCACCGTCCAGTTCGCTTCGACGAACGGACTCGACTTGCCGAGGATCTCCTCGACGAGGGGCCGGAGGCGCGTAACCTTCTCGGCCACAACCGGATCAGCGCGAAGCTCGTCGGACACGTCCCACCGTTTCATTGCCCCACCTCAGGATTCAGCGCCCCGTCTTCAGGAACTCCTTGATGCTGCCGAGGATCGCGTCGCGATCGGGGACGCGGCTCACCACCACGTTCTCGTGGTCGTCCACCAGCTCGTGGACGTGCTCGAAGAACTCGCCGCTCCCGTACGGCGACTCCACCTGCCCGTAGCCGAACAGGTTCAGCTTCGGCAGGAGCTGGTCGGTCAGGAGCGCCAGGCACTTCGGCACGTCGTCGCCCCAGTTGTCGCCGTCCGAGAAGTGGAAGGCGTACACGTTCCAGTCGGAGGTCGGGAAGCGGGCGTCCACGATCTTGTTGCACAACTCGTAGGCCGAGCTGATCTTCGTCCCGCCGCTCTCGCGGGTGTGGTAGAACGTGTGCTCGTCCACCTCGGCGGCGACGGCGTCGTGGATGATGTAGACCGTCTCCACGCCCGAGTAGTGCTTCTTGATCCAGGTGTCGATCCAGAACGACTCGATCCGCACGATTTCCTTCTGTTCGTCGGTCATGCTCCCGGACACGTCCATCATGTACACCACGCACGCCACCGCGTCCGGCTTCGGGGTCTCCTTCCAGCTGCGGTACTGCTTGTCCTCGCGGACGGGCACGATGAGCGGGTCGCCGGGGTTGTAAGTGCCGGCCGAGATCTGCCGCTTCAGGGCGCGTTTGTAGGTCCGCTTGAAGTGACGCAGGCTCTCCGGGCCGACGCTACGGATGCTCGTGTACTTGTCCTTCTGGGTGACGACGTTCTTCTTCCCGCGTGGCTCGATCCGCGGCAGTGCGAGCTCCTCGCCGAGGATCTCGGCGAGCTCTTCCATCGAGAGATCGACCTCGAGGATGTGACCGCCGGGCGAGTCGCCGGCCTGCGGGTCGCCCTCGCCGTCCTGTGGCTGGGTCAGCGGCTGACCGGGCTTACCCTCGCCCACGCCGACCCCGCCGGACCCCTTCTGGCCGTAGCGGAACTGCGGCAGGTTGATCGCCGGGAGCGGGATCGACACCAGGTCGTTCCCCTTCTTGCCGATCATCTCCCCGCGGCTGATGTACTTGGAAAGGTTGCTCTTCACCTTCCCGCGCACCAGCTTGCGGAACCGCTGGAGGTCTTGCTCGATCTTCTGTCCCACGGCGCGCCGCCTTGGTTGGGTGGGTGCGATCCCTCTGGGTGAATCGTACCAGACGGCGCGGGTCGAAGTGAAGCGGAGCCGCGGAACGACGCCGCCCCCGCAGGCTCGCGGACGGGCCTGCGGGGGCGGCGGATTGTCTGTCCGGGACGTTAGCGACCTGCGACGCTCGTCGGGTCGGTCGCGGCGGCGGTCAGCCGCGGGAACGACTCCACGAGGTCGGCGCCGGAGGTGACGACCACCCGGCGCTCCTCGCGGACGGTCTGGCCGTTGACGACCAGTTCCGCCCGCACGTCGTAGAAGTAGCGCTGTCCGGCCTGGAGCGGCGGGGTGAAGAACGCCCGCTCGCTACCCTCGCCGGCCGTCCGCTGGCCGTCCACGAACAGCGTCGCGTTCGCGGGCAGCTGGAAGCGGATGTTCGCGCTGCTCTTGTCGCCCTTCGGGGCCGACTCGGTCCCCTTCGGGGCCGGCTCGGTCTTCGGGAGCGGGTTGGCCGGGGTCTCCTGCGGGATCACGACGGCCGGCGGGATCATCCCCGGGGCCGACCCGTAGCAACCGTAGTGGTAGCTGTAGGCGCCGTAGCAGCTGCCCGCGCAGCCGTAGCTGTAGCTGCCGTAGCACGAGCCCCAGCAGCCGTAGCTGTAGCTGCCGTAGCACGAGCCCCAGCAGGATCCGAAGCAGCTCCAGCCGCTGCACGACCCGCCGCAGCAACCGTGGCAGCTGCTCTTGTGGCGGTGGAAGATGCCGACCCGTCCGCCGTAGCACGACCCGTAGCAGCTGGCGTAGCCGGTGCAGCCCGTGCAGCCGGCGACGACGGTCCCGCCGCAGCACCCGGCCGCAACCGCGACCGGCGCCGGCGTTACGTCGGACGCCGGGGTAGTAGGTCCGGCGGCGGTCGCCGCCATCAGAACGAGGCTGTACATCGCGTTGTCCTCCCGTGGTTCGCGGCCGACCCCGTCCGACGGTTCGGCCCCCCGCGGTAGGATGGTAGGTCTGGGCAAAATAGCCGTCAAAGGGAATTTGCGGGTTTCGGACCGGTTATGTCGGTCGAAGGGGCGTTACGACCGGATTATTCGGGAAGAAGAGGAGGAGGGAGTGACGCGAGGGGAGACGAAATGAACATTGTTCCGTCTTCCTTCTCCCCTCCTGCTACTGCCAGCCGCGGCGCCGGAAGAGCCACCCGGCGGCCATGAGCCAGGCCGCAGCAAGGCCGAGGGCGCCGATGAGGTGGTGCCAGTGGTAGGTCTGCACCTCACCGGCCAGTGCCGCGTGGAGGATGCGCGGGCCGTGATACTCGACCGCGATGTAAGGCAGAAACGGGATGCCGTTCGTCGAGCAGATGAGCAGCACCATCGAGACCGAGAGCAGGTAGCACATCCCGCCCATGAACGCCGCCCGCTGAGTCCGCGCCAGCGTCGCAACGGTCATGCCGATGCCGAGAAACCCGCCCGCCACCGCCA
>VFQN01004103.1_pt1 | contig 19650 bp, 13 predicted proteins | sample 3512371 | NCBI WGS metagenome assembly VFQN01 (sample SAMN10412370, study PRJNA504923) | tailings metagenome | isolation source: Replicate 2 from Balatoc abandoned mine | place: Philippines: Itogon, Benguet | collected 2017-08-28
TGCTGCATTGAGAAGCAGTTTTCACTCGTGCAGCGTTGATCTTGTCGAGGGAAAGTGCGCTTTTGTCGCGCTCAAGCGTCACCTGGGGCGCTCCTAGGGCGCTCCCAGGGAGCTTCCTGGGAGCGCGCGAGGCCCTCGCGGCGCACTTCGCGGTGCGCGTGTCGGCACGCTTCAGAAGCTCACGCTGGTGGTCAGCTGCACCGTACGGCCCTGGCCCGGGATGTAGTGGCCGCGATAGAGCTCGTCCGCATACAGCTTGTCCGCCACGTTGGTCACGTTGAGCTTCACGGCCAGGTTGCCCGCCGTGTACTCGGCCATCAGGTCGCCGACGACGAACTTCGGCGCATACAGCTGCGACAGCGCCGGCCGCGTGCCGCTGCGCGCCGTCAGGCCGCCGCCGACACGCCAGGCCGGCGAGAGCCGGTAGGTCGTCCACAGCGAGCCCGAGTGCCGCGGCGTGAGGGCCGGGCGCGAGCCGACGGTCTCGCCGCCGACCAGCGTGCCCTTGTCGACCTCGGCCGAAGGAATCCACGCGTAGGCCGCGAACAGCTCCCAGGCCGGCGTGATGCGGCCGGCGAAGTCGAGGTCGATGCCGGCGGCATGGCGCTGGCCGGAGAGGATGTAGTTGTCGGGGCTGACGCTGTCTTCGTCGGTGTTGCGCTCGTTGTACTTGGTCGAGTGGAACAGCGCGAAGCGCGTCGTGAAGCGTCCCTTGGCCCAGTCGATGCTGCCGCCGAGCTCGATGTTGCGGCTGGCCTCCGGCGGCGTGTTCGAGCCCTTCGGGTCGAAGGAGTAGGCGTCGCCGAAGGTGTTGAACGAGGTGCCGTACGACAGGTGGTACGACTGGTCGTCGCTCGGCTGGAACAGCACCGCGAAGCGCCGGCTCCACAGCGAGTCCTTGCGGCCGCGCTCGGCGGTCTGGGTGCCGGGCGGCGTGGTGTTGGTGCCGCCGAGGTTTGCGGTGGCGAAGGTGCGGTAGGTGCCGTCGAACTGGTCCCAGCGCAAGCCGGCGAGCAGCTTCCAGGCCGGCGCGACCTCGATCATGTCCTGCGCGTACACGCCGATCGCCTTGGCGTCGAAGGTCTGGCTGCGCCGGATCTCGCGCAGGCCCTCGTCGACGGCGCCGCTGTCGCCCGGCGTGCCGATGGTGGTGGTCGGCTTGGTGATCGTCACCCCGGCCGGCGTCACGGCCGCGTAGCGGTTGAAGTCGTCGACCGCGATGTCGACGCCGGACAGCAGCGCGTGCTTCAGGCCGAAGGCCTCGAACTTGCCGCTGTAGTCGCTTTGCAGGTAGACGCTGTCCATGTCCTGGATCTTGTTGTTGCTGCCTCGCGTCAGCACGGTGTCCGGCCCGAGGCCGGTGAGCTGCGCCACCGGCGTGAGCTGCGTCGGGCAGTTGGCGTTGGGCGTCACCACGCCGGTCTGGTTGTTGACCTGCGGCCCGCAGATGCGGATGGCGCTGGCGCGCTGGTCACGCGTGTAGCGCGCCACGCGGAGCACGGTGCGCAGTTCGCTCTGTGCGTCGAAGCGGTGCACGTGCGACAGGGTGCCGTTGTTGGTGCCGCCGGCGCGGTAGTCGCTTGCCGCGCCGTAGTAGGCGTCGGGCTCGAAGGCGTCGTTGATCCGGTTCTGGAACCAGGGGAAGCCGTAGTTGATGCCGTTCTTGTACTGGAGCTTGTACAGCCCGACGGAGAACTCGTCGCGCGTGCCGATGCCCCAGCGGAAGGTCGGCGCGATGCCGAGCTTGTCGATCCTGTCGCCGCCTTGGGTCGCCTGGTTCACCACCGCGTTCAGGCGCAGCGCGGCGTTCTCGCCCGTCTTGATGTTGAAGTCGCCGGTGGCGCGCATGAAGCTGCCGGTGCCCAGCGTGGCCGAGACCTCGTTCTGGTTCATCAGCATCGGCTGCTTGTTCACCTGGTTGACCGCGCCGCCGGTCGAGCCGCGCCCGAACAGCATCGAGGCCGAGCCGCGGATCACCTCGAGGCGGTCCCAGTTGAAGGCGTCGCGCTCGTAGAAGCCGGGGTCGCGCATGCCGTCGAGGAAGATGTCGCCGGTGGACTGCAGCGAGAAGCCGCGCAGGCGGATGTCCTCCTCGGCGCCTTCGGCGGCCTGGAAGGTGATGCCGGCGGTGCTCTTGAGCGCCTCCTTCATCGTGTCGAGGTTGCGGTCGTCGAGCAGCCGCTCGGTGACCACGGTGATCGACTGCGGGATGTCGCGCAGTTCCTGCTGGCCCTTGCCGATGCGCGTCTCGGTGGCGCGCACGCTGTCCTTGCCGGTGGTCTCGGCCTGCGCCCGGACCTTGATCGGCGCGAGCGTGGTGTCCTTGTTCTCCTCGGGTGCCGGGGTCTGGGCATGCGCGCTGCCCAGGGCGAGCGCGAGGGTGCCGGCCCAGGCCGACAGGGCGTTCTTCTTCATGGTCCTCCTCAGGGGTTCTCGGGGTCGCTGACGAATCCGACCTTGGTCAGGCCGGCGCGCGAGGCGTCGGCCAGCGTGCGCGCCACGTGCCGGTAGGGCACGGCCTGGTCGGCACGCAGATGGATCTCGGGCTGCGGCTGCAGCGCGCCGGCCGCGGCGAAGCGGGCTTGCGCCTCGTTGCGCCTGACCGGCTCGCCGTTCCAGAACAGCGCGCCCGTGGCGTCGATCGCGAAGTCGACCTTGTCCGCCTTGGCCTGGTTGACCTGCGCGCTGGCGCGCGGCAGTTCGAGCTTGACGGCGTGCGTGAGCAGGGGCGCGGTGACGATGAAGATCACCAGCAGCACCAGCATCACGTCGATGAGCGGCACCATGTTGATGTCCGACATCGGCGCGCCGGCGCGCTGCGAATCGAAGCTGGCGAAGGCCATCGCGTGCCCCCCGCTCAGGCCGCGGCGCGCGGCGTGATGGCGCGCACCGGCGGGGCGGGCGGCGCATCGGCCGCGGCCAGCGGCTGGCCCATCGCCACGAAGGTGTGCACCTCGTAGGCGAAGGCGTCCAGGTGCGACAGCATCACGCGGTTGGCGCGCGTCAGCCAGTTGTAGCCGACCACCGCCGGGATGGCCACGGCCAGTCCGAGGCCGGTCATGATCAGCGCCTCGCCCACCGGGCCGGCCACCTTGTCGAGCGTGCCCGCGCCGCTCATGCCGATCGCCACCAGCGCGTGATAGACGCCCCAGACCGTGCCGAACAGGCCGACGAAGGGCGCCGTCGCGCCGACGGTGGCGAGCACGGACAGGCCGTTCTCCAGTCGCGTGGTCTCTTCGTCGAGCACCTTCTTGATGGTGCGGGTGACGAAGTCGCTGGCGGTGCCGGCCTCCTCGAGCTTGGCGGCGCCGTAGCGCGCGTGGTGCGTCTGCGCCTGCATCGCGTGGCTGGCCAGGTGCGAGAACGGATCGTGCGAGCCGTGCGTGGCGATCTCGTGCTGCACCGCCTCGAGCGAGGTGGCGTTCCAGAAGAAGTTCAGGAAGGCATGGCTGCGGCGGCGCCGCGCCACCAGCGTCAGGCCCTTGAGGGCGATGATCAGCCACGACATCACCGACATCAGCACCAGCACCGCCAGCAGCGTCTTGCCGACCGCATCGCTTTGCGCGATGAAGTGGCCGAAGCCCAGGGTCGATTCAGGGGTCACGTTCATTTCTCCAGTTCGAATGGGATTGGGATGCGCGCCCAGCCGGCCGTGGGCTGGCCGTTCTCGGTCGGCGGCTTGAAGCGTGCGCGGCGCACGCCTTCGAGCGCGGCCTCGTCGAGCCGCACGAAGCCGCTGGACTGCAGCACCTGGAGCTGCCTCGGCAGCCCGTCGGTGCCGACGAAGACACGCACGACGACGAGGCCGGCCTCGCCGGCGCGGCGCGAGGCACGCGGGTAGACCGGCTCCGGCGGCTCGAGGTACTGGATTGCCGAGGCCGGCAGCTCGCGCGGGGCGGCGGTTGGCGGAGGGGGCGCAGGCGGCGCGGGTGCCGCGACCACCACCACCGGTGGCGCGGGAGGCGCAGGCGGCACCGGCTCGGGCGGCGTCTCCGGCGCGACGAAGGCGGCCGGCGCCTCGATGCGCGGCGCAGCGGCGATCACTGGCGCGGGGGGCGGGGGCGTCTTCGGCTGTGGCGGCGGAGGCGGTGCCGGGGGCTCGGGTGGGCGCTCTGGTGCCGGCGGCGCGATCAGCTCGACGAACAGCGGCGCCGCCTCGGCCACGGCCGTGCGCACCGCATCGACCTGCAGCAGGCCCCAGGCGGCCGCCACGTGCAGCGCGAGGATGGTGGCCACGGCCGCGCGCCGCTGCGCGGGCGGGAGTTCGTCTTGACGGGACGTGAGGGGCACGGCGGATTCGTGAAGAAGGGCTGTCGCTGGCGCAACAGCTTAACACGAATCATTCTCATTTGTGTATGCAACGCTGCGGCATTGCGGCAGCGCAAAGGCAACGGGCCCGCCGAAGCGGGCCCGTTGCCGGTGTCTGCGGGAAGCAGCGAGTCGCCGCGCTCAGTTCGCCTGCGGCAGCGCCTTCGGCTTGGGCTCGGGCAGCTTGGGCGCGGTGCGCACGCTCCACACCATCGTGATGGCCAGGATGGACACCACCACGCCGAGCGACACCAGCACCGGGATCTTGTAGACGTCGATCAGCAGCATCTTGGTGCCGATGAAGACCAGGATCACCGCCAGGCCGTAGCTGAGCAGGTGGAACTTCGCGGCCATCGCGGCGAGCAGGAAGAACATCGCGCGCAGGCCGAGGATGGCGAAGATGTTCGAGGTCAGCACGATGAACGGATCGTCGGTGATGGCGAAGATCGCCGGGATCGAGTCGACCGCGAAGATCACGTCGGTGATGCCCACCAGCACCACCACCATCAGCAGCGGCGTGGCGATGCGCTTGCCGTTCTCCACCGTCCAGAACTTCTCGCCGTCGAAGCTCTTCGACACGGGCATGAAGCGGCGCAGCAGCTTGAGCGCGGGGTTGTCCTCCAGGTCCTGCTCCTTGCCGGCAGCCCACCACATCTTGATGCCGGTGAGCAGCAGGAAGGCGCCGAACACGTAGAGGATCCAGTGGAACTTGGCGATCAGCAGGCCGCCGACCAGGATCATCACGGTGCGCAGCACGATCGCGCCGATGATGCCGATCATCAGCACCCGCTTCTGGTACGCCGGCGGCACCGAGAAGTAGGTGAAGATCATCAGGAACACGAAGATGTTGTCGACGGCCAGCGACTTCTCGATCAGGTAGCCGGTGAGGAACTCGAAGGCGCGCGTATTCGCCTCGGCGGCGACGGCCGGGTCTTCATGCGTCTTCAGCGCCCACCAGAACAGGGCGTTGAAGGCCAGGCTCAGCGCCACCCACACGATCGACCAGCGCACCGCCTCGGGCACGGTCACCTCGTGCGCGCCCTGCTTCTTGAGCACGACGAAGTCGACGAACAGTGCCACCAGCACCGACACGATGAAGAACGCCCACAACCAATCCGGGGCCACGGTATTCATGGCAAGACTCCCTTGAGTTTTCGAAGCACACGATCCGGCAGACGCGCTGCCGCGAGGGGTGCCGAAGAGTCTTGCGGGGGTCCGCGGGGTGGTTTCCACCGCGGCGGACTGCGAGCCCGGCCGGCAGCCAGGCGGCCACCGACGGAATGACGGGCTGCGCGACGGCCTTGCACCGTTCGCTACTCCCCCTTCAGCGGGCCGGATTGTCGCCCGGCATCACTTCTCCCCAAAAAGTCCGGGGATATGCGGTTATTCTTCTCGCATGAAGATCATCGTCCGTTGGCTGCTGCTGGCATCGGCGCTGCTGCTGGTGGCCTACCTCTACCCCGGCGTTTCGGTCACGAGCTTCGGCTCGGCGATGATCGCGGCGTTCGTGATCGGCATTCTCAACACGCTGCTGCGCCCGCTGCTGGTGCTGCTGACGCTGCCGGTCACGCTGCTGACGCTGGGCCTGTTCCTGTTCGTCATCAATGCGCTGATGTTCTGGTCGGCCGCCTACGTTCTCGACGGCTTCACCGTCACCGGCTTCGGCGCCGCGTTGATCGGCTCGCTGATCTACAGCGTCTGCGGCATCGTGATCGACGCGGCGATGGAACGCCTGTTCCCGAGCGCCGCCTCAGCCGCCTGAGAGCGATGGCGCCGCGGCGCGCTTGAGCGTCGCGCCGCGCACCTCGAAGCGCACCGCCTGCATGAGGCGCCCGCGCGCATCGCGCAGTTCGAGTTCGTGCCGGCCCGGCCAGGGCGCCCATCGGATGGCCGCGCCCTGCCCGATGCGCCGGCCGTTGAGCACCCAGGTGCCGTGCTCGCCCTCGAAGACGAGCTGCTGCGCCGCCGGCGGGATGTCGGGGTCGAGCGCGAAGCGGCTGCCGTCGCGCGGGCTGGTGATGCCGAAGGCCTTCTGCGGCGCGAGCTGCGCCGTATCGCGCAGCCGGTCCTGCTCGGTGCCGGCGAGGAAGAGTTCGTCGCGCGCCGGCTCGCGATCGGCCTCGAAGGCCACGTGCCGGCTCACCACGCCGGCTGGCCGCGGCGGCGGTCGCGAAGGCCGGCCGGCATGCAGCGCCGTGACGATCTCGTGCCAGATCGGCGCTGCGCCGCTGACGCCCGAGACCTCGTGCATCGCCTCGCCGCTGGCGTTGCCCACCCACACGCCGACCGTATGGCGGTCGGTGAAGCCGATGCACCAGTTGTCGCGCAGGTCCTTGCTGGTGCCGGTCTTCACCGCCGCGAAGCCGCGCGTGGCCAGCGAACTGGCCAGGCCGAAGGTGCGCGCGCGTGCGGCGTTGTCGGCGAGGATGTCGACCACCAGATGCACCGACGCGGCCTCGGCCACGCGACGCTCGCCCGTCGCCACGCCGCGCAGCGACGGCGCGCTGTGGACGCCGCCGCGCGCCAGCGTGCGGTAGGCGTTGGTCAGCGCGAGCAGGGTGACGTCGGCGCTGCCGAGCGCCAGCGCGTGACCGTGGAAGCCGCCGCTTTCGTTCGGCGCCAGCCCGAGGGCCTCGAGCCGCGCGAAGAGGGCATCCGGACCGAGCATCGCGCCGGCGCGCACCGCCGGCACGTTCAGGCTGTTGCCCAGCGCGGTGCGCACGCTCACCCAGCCCTTGAAGTCGCGGTCGTAGTTCTGCGGCAGGTACAGGCCGGCGGCGGTGGCGATCTGCGCCGGCGAGTCGTCGAGCAGGCTGGCCGGCGTGAGCAGCCGGCGCTCGAAGGCGAGCTGGTAGACGAAGGGCTTGATCGTCGAGCCGGGCTGGCGCCGCGCCAGCACGCCGTCGACCTGGGCCGCCGCCGAAGTCGCGCCGTTGGCGCCGACCCAGGCGAGCACCTCGCCGCTGGCGTTGTCGAGCACAACGATGGCGCCGTCCTCGACGTTGCGGCCGTTGAGCTCGGCGAGCTGCCGGCGCAGCATGGCGATGGCCAGGCGCTGCACGCGCGCGTCGAGCGTGCTCGCCTGCCGCGGCGCACCGGCCGGATCGACCACCTGGCGCGCGAAGTGCGGCGCGAGCTGCTCGCCCAGGGGCATGCCGCCGCGCCGCTCGAGCGCCGCTTCCGTGATCACGGCGATGCCTTCGCAGCCGAGCGACTGCTGCCGCAGCACCTCGCAGGCCCGCTGCGCCACGCGCTGCGGCGCCGCATTCGGCGCGCGCACCAGCGCCGCGACGATGGCGGCCTCGGTGTCGTCCAGCCCGCTGGCGTGCTTGCCGAACAGCGTCTGCGCGATCGCGCCCACGCCGACCAGCTCGCCGCGCAGCGGCACCGAGTTGAGATACGCCTCGAGGATCTGGCTCTTGCGCCAGCGCCGCTCGAGCTGCGTCGCGGTGACCGCCTGGCCGAGCTTCTGCGCCACGCTGCGCCCGCCCGCGGGCCGCGCCAGGCCGTCGTCGAGCAGGCCGGCGAGCTGCATGGTCAGCGTCGAGGCGCCGCGCGTGCGTGTATTCCACAGGTTGCCCCAGGCGCTGGCCGCCACGGCGCGCCAGTCGATGCCGCTGTGCTCGTAGAAGCGCCGGTCCTCGCTGAGCACGATGGCGCGCAGCAGCGCCGGCGACATCGCCTCGATGGGCACCCAGGGCAGGCGGCGCACCGAGCGGTCGACGCGCAGCGTCTGCACCGGCACACCGTGGCGGTCGAGCAGCACGATGTCGGACGGGCGATGGGCGGCGCGCACCTCCTCGAAGCGCGGCAGCGCATGCACCGCCAGCGGCAGCGCCAGGGCCATGGCCGCGAGCCACGGCCTCACGGCGCCACCTCCACCGCCGCGTTGGGCAGCTCGCCGAAGGTCTCGGGCGCATACATGGCCTCGACGCGCGTGGGCGGCAGCGCGAAGCGGCCGGGGTTGTTCAGCCGCAGCGTGTACTCGAGCACGTGGCGGCCGCGCGGCAGGTAGTCGTAGTAGCCGCGGAAGGCCTCGAAGCTGCGCTCCTCGAAGGCGGGCCACGCGGTGCCTTCGCGCTTCTCGCCGCGCGTGGCGATCGCCGAGTCGCGGCCGAGACCCGAGCCGAGCAGCGTGGCGCCGCCGGGCACCGGGTCGCTCACCACCACCCAGGTCATGTCGGACTGCGCCTCGACCGTGAGGCGCACGCGCATCACGTCGCCGCGCGACCAGCGGCCCTTCTCCTTCTGCTCCACGGCTTCGACGCTGCGCGTGATCGCATACCCCGCGCGCAGCGGCGCCTTCAGCGGGATGGCCGCCAGGCTCTGCACGGTGAGCCAGGGCTGGCCGCTGCCTTCGTGCGTGACGCTCAGCGTGCCCGGGCCGGCGGGCCAGGGCAGTGCGAGGCGGTCGCCCTCCGGCTTTGCCTGCCAATCGATCGCCTGCGACGCACCGCCCGTGCTCGCCATGCTGCGCCCGTTCACCGGCACGCTCTCGAACTTCACCGCGAACTTGTCGAGCGCGAGCGAGCCCCACAGGTTCGCCGTCGTGGTGAGCCAGGCACCGCGCTTCTGCCGCGCCAGGCTGCCGACCACCAGCCGCGGCAGATCTTCCTTCCAGCCGGGCTCGTCGAGCGTGGCGAGGATCAGCTTCGCGGCATTGGCATCGGCGCTGTCCATCAGCCACCACCAGAAGTCCTCCTCCTCGGTGGAGAAGCGCAGCGTGGTGCCGGCAAAGGTCAGCCGCGAGCGCAGGATCTGCTGCGCTTCTTCCATCCGCTTCGCCCGCTCGGGAATGCCGTCGACGCGCCGCAGGATCGCCAGCCAGTCGATCACCGCCGCCGTCGGCCAGAGGTTGGGCGTGAGATTGACCGAACCGAGCATGCGCGGCTGCGCCCGGCCATGGCGAGACAGCGCCTCGATCGCGGCGATCTTGCGCACGTCGAGATCGGCACGCGGCGACCAGAACCTTCGCTCGATGCGCCCGTCGACGAAGGCCGCGAGGCCGTCGAGCATCGCCGTGCGCGCCGCCTCCGGCAGCGCGAAGCCGGCCTCGTGGGCGGCGGCGATCAGGTGGGCGGTCAGGCGGTCGCTGCCGCGCGCGCCGTCCTCGGCGCGCGGCGGGAAGTAGTTGGCCAGGCCGTCGGCATCGAGGTAGGTCGGCAACGCATTGCTCAGCTCGCCCCACAGCCCGGCATCGCGCAGCCCCACCGCCTTGGCCACCTTCTGTTCCAGGCAGACGAAGGGATAGGTCTCGAAGAAGCGGCGCAGGCCCGGCAGCGCACCGCTGAGCTTCGGCTGCAGGCCGACGCTGATGCCGCCGCGCTTCGCGGCGCCGGCAGGCAAGGCATCAGCCGGGGCCGCCACCGGCATCGTGAAGCGGCCGTCGAGCTGCGCCAGCGTGGCCTGCAGCACGCGCACCGGCACCGCGGCGCTGACGAGCTGCGTGAGCTTGAGCCGGTCCTTCGCCGAACCGCCCTGCTCCTCGACGGCGCCCTCCCAGGCGATGCTGAAGGCCTGTTCGGGCACGTCGACCGGCCAGCCGATCTCCTGCGCCGCGCCGGCCGCGAGCGTGAGCTCCTGCGCCGGCAGGTTCAGCGGCGTGCGCACGATCTCGCCGCTGCCGCTGTTGACCGTGCCGGCCAGCGTGGCGCGCAGCTTCATCGGCCGCCCGGTGGTGTTGCGCACGGTCATCATCGCGACGAAGCGGTCGCCTTCGCGCACCAGCGGCGGCAGGCCGGGTAGCAGCTGCAGGTCCTGCGTCACGCGGATGCTGGTGGCGCCGCTGCCGAAGCGCTGCGCGCCGTCGTCGGCAACGGCCACGAGGCGGAAGCTGGTCAGCGAATCGTTGAGCGGTACCTCGATCAGCGCCTCGCCCTTCTCATCGAGCACCACGCGCTCCTTCCACAGCAGCAGCGTGTCGAACAGCTCGCGCGCGCCGCCGCGGCCGCCCCCGCCGCCGGCCGCCACCGCCTTGCGGCCATAGTGGCGGCGGCCGACGATCTCGCTCTGGCCCGTGGCCGTGGCCACACCCCAGGCGCGCTCGCGCAGCATGGCGTGCAGCAGGTCCCACGAATCGTTGCCGCGCAGCGCGAGCAGGCCCTCGTCCACCGCCGCGAAGGCGACCTCGGTGCCGGCCAGCGGCGCCCCGGCATGCAGCACCTGCACGCGCGCCTTCGCGGTCTGGCGAACGGCGTACTGCGGCTGGTCGGCGCTCACCTTGACCTGCAGTTCGTGCTCGGCCAGGCCGATCTTCAGCGCCGCCACGCCGAGCTTGAAGGCCGGCTTGGCCAGGTCGACCATCGCCGTGGGCGGCTGGTGGTCCGGCCCTTCGTCTCGGTACGCGCTCCACCAGTCCAGCGGCTGCCTCCAGCCCCACTGGAAGAGCGAATACCACGGCACCTCGCGGATGCGGCCGCGCAGCGCCAGCACGCTCACGTACACGTTCGGCGCCCAGCCCTTCTCGATCTTCACGTCGATCGTCGGGTCGTCGCCGCGCAGGGTGACGACGCGCGTGTCGATGATGCCCTCGCGCTCGATGGCCACCAGCGCGGTGGCGGCGCGGAAGGGCATGCGCAGCTGCAGCTTCGCGGTCTCGCCGGGCTCGTAGCGCTTCTTCTCGGGCAGCAGGTCGACGCGGTCGTCGTTGTCCTGCGCGAACCAGAGTTCGCCCTGCCGCGTGACCCACACGCTGGTGGCGGCCTCGGCCACGTTGCCGGCGCCGTCCTTCGCCGAGACGATCAGCTCCACCTGGCCGGCGCTGTCCAGGCTCGCCTCGCAGGCAAGCTGGCCGCGGTCGTCGCTCTTGCCGCTGCACAGCGTGCCGAGCTCCTTCACCTCGGTGCGGTTGTCGTAGGCGTAGAAGCCGCCGACGATGCGCTTGCGCGTGCTGATCACCTGCGCCAGCCGGGCGCGCACTTCCAGCGCCTGGCCCTTGAGCGGCTTGCCGGCGGTGTCCAGCGCCAGCGCGGTGAGGTTCACCTTGCCGCGCGCGCTGGCCCAGGAGCCGGCGCGGATGCCGGGCACCACCGCGCTCGGCCACAGCCGCAGCGTGGCCGAGACGGTCTGCGCCTCGCCGTTGGGGTCGTTGTAGGTCACTTCGGCGAGCAGCTCGCTCGCCCGCGTGATCTTCGGCAGCGACTTCAGGGCCACGGTGGCCGCACCCTGCCTGTCCGTCGTCAGCGCGAGCTTGTCGGCGACCAGCTTGCCGTCGCTGCGCGGCGCATCTTCGTCGTCCGGTTCGTTCGCGGCCACGCCGCGCGGCGGCTGGAAGCTGAACTCCTCGAAGCCCGTCATCGCCGCGCCGCGCTCGCGCAGCAAGGCCGTGGCCTTGAGCGGCGCGTTGCCCATCGCGCCGCCCGACATGAAGTTGAGCTGCACGGCGAGATCGAGCGCCGTGGGCGCGATGGGAATCTGCTTCGGCCCGGCCAGCCGCGCATCGACCAGCGGCACGCGGAACTCCTCGACGCGGAAGTCGCCGCTGTCCCAGCGGCGCTGCTGCGCTTCGTCGGCATGGCTGCGCTGCAGCAGCACGCGGTAGCTGCCGAGCTTGGCCGCCGCCGGAATGTTCCAGCGCGAGGTGGCGCTGCGCGTGCCGCTCCACGCCAGCGGCAGCTCGAACTCCTCGCCGCTGCCCTCGTGCACGACGATCGCGCGGTCGGGCAAGGCCTCGCGCGCCAGCGGCGCGAGACCGCTGCGCATCTCGCGGCGCACGAAGTGCTTCATCGAGATCGTCTCGCCGGCGCGCAGCAGCGTGCGGTCGAACACCGTGTGCGCGCGCAGCTCGGGCTCGGGGCCGCTGCCGGTGGGCACGCCGAAACGCCAGGGCTCGATGCCCTTGTGCCAGCTGCTGAAGACGAACGCCATGTCGGCCACGCCCTTCGCATCGGTGTGGCGCGCGGTGACGAAGAAGCCCATGTCGGCCGGGCACTCGCCCGCCTCCACCAGCGCCTGCTCGACCCGCGCGATGCCGCTGGCGTCGCTGGTGCCCTTCCACAGCGGCTGGCCGCGGCAGTCGTTGACGGCGACTTCGGCGCCCGGCACCGGCCGCCCGCGGTCGAGCGTCGTCACCCACACCAGCGCATTCTCGCGGCCGATCTTCACGTGCACGCCGAGATTGGTGGCCAATACGCCGGTGCGCACGAACATCGGCGCTTTGCGGTCGAGCAACGAAGCGCCCAGGCGCTGCGACTCGATCTCGACGACGTGGAAGCCCGGCTGCGCGAGCGGGATGCCGACCACCTCGAAGGGCCGCGGATCGCCGCCATCGAGCTGCGGCAGCGCCAGGCGCTGCGCCTGCGCATCGGCAGCGAGCAGCGACACCTCGCGCGTGGCGACATAGCGCTCGACACGGCGCTTGACCACGCGGCCCTTGGCATCGCGCTCCTCGACGGTGTCGAACCATTCACGCTCCGGCCGGCCGAGTTCCTTCGCGCTGCGTTGCGTCTCGTGGTGCTGCTGCAGCTTCGCATACCAGGCGAGCACGTCGGCGTCGCTGGCCAGCCGCCGCGTGCGCACGATGCCGCCGGCCGCGGCCGGACGCAGGTCCCCCTGCACGTGGCGCAGCGTCACCGGCAGCACCGCGCCCGCGCCCTCGCGCTCGACGATGCCGAACGGCGCGGCGGCAAACTTGGCGATCGGCGGCGCGTCGCCGGTGGCCACCTTGAGCGGAAAGCTGCCCGCATTGGCCAGCGCGCGGCCAGCGTTGTCCGTGAGGCCGGCGGGCAGCTCGATCGTGTAGGCCGCGTTCTCGGCCAGCGGAACCGGAAACTGCACACGCGTGGTCTCGGCGGCCCTGTCGTCCTTGTCGAACCGGGGCACCAGGGCCGCGCCGCCGGCCGCCGGCTTCAGGCGCAGCTGCTCGGCCAGCGCCCGCGTGATCGGGGCGGAGAAACTCACCGACATCGGCCGGATCGGCAGGCAGGGCGCGCTCGCGCGCTCGCGCTCGCAGCTGAACTCGGCGAGGAAGGCGCTGCGCACGCGGTAGTCGAAGTGCTGCTCGACGCTGGTCAGCACCTTGGTGCTGGACTGCGCAGCGATGCCACGGCCCCAGACGAGCCGCACCCGCGCATCGTTGGGCAGGGGCCGCTGGCAGGCCAGCAGCAGCGCACGATCGGCCTCCTTCTGCAGGCGTCGCGCCTTGAGCACCGCCTCGCGCTCGGCGCCGCCGACGATGCGCACCGGCACGCGCTCGCCGATGCCCTCGATCTCGCACCAGGCGTTGGCCGCCACGCTGGCCGCGCTGGCCGCACCGCTCAGGCGCAGCAGGAAGTGCTGGTCCTCCTCGATGCTGCTGCCGCTCCACGGCTGCGCCGTGACCACCGCCGGACCGCCGGTGCGGAAGTCGAACTCGGTGGTGCCGGTCAGGGCGCCGGTCAGCGGCTTCCAGTCGGACTTGACCTGGATCGTGCAGCGCACCCCCGGGGGCAGCGGCGATTCGAAGTCGAACAGCCAGACGCGGTCGTTCGACCAGCGGCCGCTGCCGGCCATGGCGGCGCCATCGCAGGCCACGCTGGCCGGATCGCGCAGGCGCAGGTCGCCGAAGGGCACCACGGCCTCGCTGAAGCGCAGCGTCACCTGCCGCACCTGCGCCACCTCGCCGCGCGGCGTCACGCCGCTGATGCTGGCCGCCTGCGCCGCCGCGGCCATCGCCGCGAGCAGCAGCGCGGCTGCGCCGCGCCTGTTCTTGTGGTTCATCGCGCCCCCTGGATCGCCATCCGCGGGGCAGTCTACGCGCGCCGCAGCGGCGTCAGCGCTGCTGCTGTTCCTGCTGCTCGGCGATGAAGGCGCGCAGCTGCGCCTGCACGTCGCGCAGGCGCGAATCGATCACCGAGGCCTCGATGAAGTCCGACGGGTTGCCGGGACGCACCTGGCCCTGGCCGGCGCGGAAGCGGTCGATCGCGCCGCGCAGGTCACCCAGCGCGTAGGCCGCCTCGCCTTCGGCGCGGCGCGAACGCAGCGGTTCGCCGGCCTTGGCCCACAGCCGGCCGAGCATGGCCCAGGCGGTGGCATCGCCCGGCTGCAGGGCCACGCGCGTCTGCAGCTCATCGGCGATGCGGCGCACCGCCGGCAGGCCGCCGGCGCCGGCCAGCGCGAGCTCGGCGTTGAGCAGCAGCGCCGGGCGGCTGAGGTCGCCGGACAGCGGCGCGAGTGCCGCGAGCGCGAGCGCGGCATCGCCGCGCGCGAGCAGCGCCTCGCCCTTGAGCATCACCGTCCAGCGTGCCGCCCTCGCATCGGTGCGCGGGCTGTCGGCCAGCAGCGACTGCATCCGGGCGATGGCGCCGTCGGCCCGCTCGGTGTCGCGCAGCAGCACCGAGGCCAGCGCGCTGCTGTAGAGGTCGGCGAGCTTCTGCGAGGCGGTGAGGTCGCTGCGCGGCGCATCCTGCGCCTGCCAGCGGCGCAGCGCGTCGACACGTGTGTCCATCAGCACGCGCGAGCGGGCCATCGCGAAGGCATGCTCGAGGCCGCTGCTGCGGCCCGGCGCCGGTGCGACCTGCTCGGTGCCCAGCCGCGAGCGCGCTTCGCCGATGCGCTCGCTGGTCAGCGGGTGCGAGCGCAGGTAGGGGTAGCCGCCGCTGTCGTTCAGGCGCGAGGCCTGGTCGAGCTTCTCGAACATCGCGGCCATGCCGGAAGGTGCGAAGCCGGCGCCGGTGAGCAGCTGGAAGCCGATACGGTCGGCCTCGCGCTCCATGTCGCGCGAGAAGTTGAGCTGGCCCTGGATCATGCCGGCCTGCCCGCCGACGATCGCGGCATTGGCGCCGTCGATGCTGTTCGCCCGGCTGGCCGCGATCAGGCCGATCAGCATCGCCGCCAGGCTGATCATCGACTGGCGGCGGCTGTTGGCGATGCCGCGCGCGATGTGGCGCTGGGTCACGTGGGTCAGCTCGTGGGCCAGCACCGAGGCGAGCTCGTCGCGCGAGGCGGTGATGGCGATCAGCCCGAGGTGAACGCCGATGTAGCCGCCGGGCAGCGCGAAGGCGTTGACGCTGCGGTCGCGCACCAGGAAGGCCTCCCAGGCGAAGCGCGAATCGATGTCGGGCGTGATGTGGCCGTCGCGGCGCGACTGCGCCACCAGCGGGGTCCACAGCGACTGCACGTACTCGAGCAGCAGCGGGTCGTCGAGGTAGGCCGGGTCGCGGCGGATCTCGCGCATGATCTGCTCGCCCACGCGGCGCTCGGTGGCCACGCCGAAATCCTCGGTGGCGGCATCGCCGAGCGCCGGCAGGTTGTTCTGCGCGCGCAGCGGCGCGGCCGGAGCGAGCAGGCTGGCGGCGACGAGCGCGGCGAGCCAGCGGCGGGTGCGGGGGAAGGTGGTCGTCACGGAGATGGAAACGCGCACCGCGGCGGCGCCCGGTGCGTCGCTATCATGCCCCCGAAACGTTTCCCGAGTGTTTCCTCCCATGTCCTCCCCGCTGACCCACTTCGACGCCCAAGGCCAGGCCCACATGGTCGACGTGTCGGGCAAGAGCGAGACGCACCGCGTTGCCCGCGCCACCGGCACGATCCGCATGCAGCCGGCCACGCTGGCGCTGATCACCGCGGGCACGGCGAAGAAGGGCGACGTGATCGGCGTGGCGCGCATCGCCGCGATCCAGGCGGCCAAGCGCACGGCCGAGCTCATCCCGCTGTGCCACCCGCTGCCGATCACCCGCGTGGCGGTCGAGTTCGAGATCGACGAAGCCGCCAGCAGCGTGCGCTGCACCGCGCAGGTGGAGACGCTCGGCCGCACCGGCGTCGAGATGGAGGCGCTGACCGCGGTGCAGGTGGGCCTGCTGACCGTCTACGACATGTGCAAGGCGGCCGACCGCGGCATGGTGATGGACGGCATCCGCGTGCTGGAGAAGCACGGCGGCAAGAGCGGCGACTGGAGCGCGCCCGCCTGAGCGCCGCCGGGCACCCTCAGCGGAAGTCGGTGAAGTCGTAGCGCCGCTGCGGCGGCTCGCACTGGAACGGCTTCGCCTCGCCTTCAGGCACCGCCTTGTCGCACTCGGCGAAGAACTCGGCCGACAGCGGATTGCGGAACTCGCGCAGCCGCGCGGCCAGGTGGCGCGCCTTGTCGATCTCGCCGCGCTCGGCCAGCGCCTTCGCCCAGGCGATCATGATGCGGGTGTCGAGCAGGTAGTGCGTCGCACGCGCGAACGACGGCATCTGCTGCGAGGGCTGCGGCGAACTGGTGGCCGCGGCATAGTCGGCGTGGTGGCCGTTGAACCAGCTCGCGCGGCCCTCCTCGATGCGCTGCGCCAGCGGCGCCGCTTGCGCCGGCGGCGCGAAGATCACCACCACGCGCTGGTAGTCGACCAGCGCCGCGGCGCCACCCAGCAGCATCAGCGTGGCCGCCAGCAGCCAGCCATTGGCGCGCGGCGGCGACGTGGCGGGCATCGCCGCCGACGCCGGGCCGCCGAGCGCCAGGCCGAAGGCGAAGGCAGCCGGCAGCAGGAAGTACGAGTACCACAGCGGATACTCGAGCAGGCTGTGCAGCGAGATCATCACCACCAGGGCCAGCGCGGCGCGGCGCATCGCCATGTCGGCCGGTGTCCCGGACAGCGCATCACGCCAGCCGCGCCACAGCGCGAACAGCAGCAGCGCGATCACCAGCCCGGCCAGCGGCAGGCCGAGCTCCACGGCCAGGTGCAGCGGCAGGTTGTGCGTGTGGTCGAAGAAGGCCGTGGGCCGCCCGGGAAAGACGTTCAGCGACCAGGCGAAGTTGAACTCGCCGAAGCCCACGCCCGCCCAGGGGTGCGCGGCGATCAGCGACAGCGTGTTGGCCCAGATGCCGAAGCGCGAGCTGGAGATGTCGCCGCCGGTATGCAGCCGCGCCTCGCCGGCGAACACCGCGTCATGCTGGTGGGCGAGTGCGGCGAACAGCGCATAGAAGGCCCAGTACGCCAGCGGCGCGATCCACAGCTGCACCCGCGCCGCACGCGACAGCCGCCGGTCGACCAGGCCCCACAGTGCCAGCAGCGCCGCGCCGACCATGCCGGTGCGCGAGGCGGTGAGCACCACGCCAGCCAGCAGCAGGAGCAACACGGCAGGCGCCAGCCGGCGCGGCAGCCGGCCGCTCTCGGAGAGCCACAGCGCCGCGATCATCGCCCACAGCAGCAGGCTGCTCAGGTGGTTCGGCTGTCGCAGGTTGCCCACCGCCCGGTCGCCGCTGGCGCTGGCGGCGATCCAGGTGCCATCGGCCCAGGCCGGCGCATGGACCTGCACGAAGCCGATCAGCGCGCCGGCCACGCCGGCGATCAGCAGCGCGACACAGAAGGCGGCGAAGGCGTCCTCGCCCGCGCCCGAGCGCTGCAGCGCCGCCGCGAGCGCCGCCACCAGCATCGCCGCAGCGACCAGCCCGATCGCCGGCGCCGCGAGCGTCCAGGGCAGGCCGGTCCACAGCGGCGAGGCCGCGGCGCTGCCGGCCACCAGCAGCAGGGCCAGCAGCAGCGCGCCCAGCGCCGCCGCGGGCGCCCTCGGGTGTTCGCCACGCGGCAGCGCGGCGGCCAGCAGCAGGGCCCAGCCGCCCCAGCCGACCAGGGCCGCCACCTGGTTGATGAAGGTGGCCGAAGGCGGCAGGTTGAAGGCGATCAGCGTCGGGACGGCGATGGCGCCCGCGGCGGCGGCAAACCAGGCCGGGCCCGCCGCGCGCATCAGAAGAAGCCGTCGGCGGCCAGGAAGGCGGCGACGTTGCCCTGGGCGTCCAGCACGGCAATCCAGTCGCCACGCGCCATCACCGGCGTGAAACGGGCGGCGTCAGCGGCCAGGCCGCGTTCGGCGAGCGCGGCGTTGAACTCGGCCGCGCGCGCCGGGTAGCGATCGAGCAGGATTCGCATCGGGCGGGCGCTCTTCAGCGCCGCTTCCCGCGCAGGCTCGTAGGGCACCCAGAACAGCGGGCGCTGGCCCATGTCGACGCCCTTCTCCAGCGCCATCAGCAAGGCGTCGGTCTTCTCGGCGCCGGCCTGCGCCGTGCGGATGGACAGCGTCAAGGGGCCGGTCAGCGGCAGGCTTCGGTACTCGGGGAGTGCCTGGGGCAGTTCGGGTTCGTGGACGTCGACGGCGCTGACCACGCGGAAGCGGTCGACCTCGAAGACCAGGGCCACCGGTCGCACCACGTAGACGGTGTGCAGGCCGTACACCAGGGCCGAGAGCTGCAGCAGGCCGATCACCGCGAGGTCGCGGCGCAGGTGCGGCCAGCCCTTCTTCAGGTTGAACACCGCGAAGGTCAGCAGCGGGCCGAGCACGACGTCGACGCTGACGATCAGCAGGAACAGGCCCTGGCCGCCGGCCATGTGCCGGAAGGCGCCCGGGTACCAGAGGCCGAAGACGAGCGCCGCCGCGAGCGCCGCGATCACTGCCGAGATCAGCAGGTGCCAGCCGGCGGCGACGAAGCGGTCCTTGAGGGTGGAAGACTTCTGTTCGTCCATGGGTCGCGCAGTGTAGGGGCTGCGGTGGCCAGGCCGAGCCGGCGGCGCCCCAACGAAAAACGGCGTGCCCGAGGGCACGCCGCGATCCCGGAAGCACTGCGGGGCAGCCCGCAGCGCTCAGGTCAGGGGTTCAGCTTAGACCGCGCCGCGGCACTGGGTCGGAGCGTAGCGGGCCGCGAGCGTCGTGGCACCCGGGGCGGTGCCGACGGCGTAGGTGGAGCCGGCGCTCTTGCAGTGCCAGTCGATGTTGCCGACAGCATTCGCAGCACCGAGGGGCGCATTGCCGATGGTCGGCACCAGCAGCAGCTGGTTCGCCGCACCGAGTTGCGGGATGCCGTTGGCGGTCACGTCAAAGGTGACGGTGACTTCACCCGTGCCGAAGGCAATATCGACGGCCGCAACGTTCTTCGTCACGATGAAGCACCACGTATCGGTCGCACGGCAGGCAGCCGCGTTGGCGGCGTTGCCAGTCTGCGTGGCGCCGAGGGGGAAGCCGCCGTTGGAGCCGAACGTCTCGGACACGACGGTCTTGGCGCCGTTGGCCTGGGCCAGGCCTTCCGTGACCTTCGAGCGGATGGTGTAGTCCTGGTAGGCCGGCAGAGCCACGGCAGCCAGGATGCCGATGATCGCCACGACGATCATCAGTTCGATGAGGGTGAAACCTTGTTGGACACGACGCTTCATGAGGACTCCTGAGGGGTTGGGGAGAGACACGCCATCCCACTTGCGAATCACGTGCCACGAGAGTTGCGGCAGATTGCCGTGAAATCCGCCCGCTGGCCTGACACGCAGGGTCACTCTGGCCGAAGCCTGACAGCGTTGCGGCCCGGCACCCGACGATATTCGTCAGTCGGCCGTTGCCAGCCCGGCACCACAGCCGCGCCCCAACGAAAAACGGCGTGCCCGAGGGCACGCCGCGATCCCGGAAGCACTG
>VFQN01004104.1_pt1 | contig 19646 bp, 20 predicted proteins | sample 3512371 | NCBI WGS metagenome assembly VFQN01 (sample SAMN10412370, study PRJNA504923) | tailings metagenome | isolation source: Replicate 2 from Balatoc abandoned mine | place: Philippines: Itogon, Benguet | collected 2017-08-28
AGCAGGTTGCGATAGTCGCGCTCGTCGCGGCGATAGGCGAAAGCGTCCTCGTCATGGCCGGCGGCCTCGATCTCGCCCGCATGGCTGTAGAGCGAGCGCGCCTGACCGATCAGGTCGAGGGCCATATTGGCGAGCGCCATGTCCTCTTCCATCATGGGGGCATGGCCGCACCATTCGGACAGGCGATGGCCGAGCACCAGCGCATCGTCGGCACGACGCAGCACATAGAGGACGTGCGGTGTCTCTTCCACCTTTATGGACCCTGAAGCCATGGCTTCCTCCTGAATCGACTTGACACCCAAGCCAGGTGGATGCTCACGCATCCACCTTACCTCAATCGCCGGCGCGGCCCATCCGGGCCGCTTGGCTTTCGCGCCAACAGGCGCAGCGCGCAGGTCGCGCGCTCAGCGGTCGATCGACCGCTGGCATCACATATGACCGACGTCTTCCGGCACTTCGTAGAAAGTCGGATGACGATAGATCTTCGAGGCGGTCGGCTCGAACATCATGCCCTTGTCGGCGGGGTCGGAGGCCACGATCGCCGCCGACGGAACGACCCAGATCGAAAGACCCTCGCCGCGCCTGGTGTAGATGTCGCGCGCCGCCTGCAGCGCCAGCGTCGCGTCGCTGGCATGCAGCGAGCCGACATGCTTGTGGGCGAGACCGTTGCGGGAGCGGATGAAGACTTCCCAAAGCGGAAATGCGGTGGTTGTCATCTCGGCGTCCTTTCGAGTTCTAGGCCGCCTTGGCGGCCTGGCGGCGCTTCTTCCCGGCATAGGCCAAGGCCGCCTCGCGTACCCAGGCGCCATCGTCATGCGCCTTGCGGCGCGCCGCCAGCCGATCACGATTGCATGGGCCGTTGCCCATGATCACCTGGCGAAATTCCTCCCAGTCGATCTCGCCATATTCCCAATGGCCGGTCTCGGCGTTGAATTTCAGCGCCGGATCGGGGATCGACAGGCCGAGATATTCGGCCTGGGGAACCGTGGCGTCCACGAATTTCTGGCGGAGCTCGTCATTGGAGAAGCGCTTGATCTTCCAGCGGGTCGAAGCATCGGAATGCTGGCTCTGCCCGTCGGGTGGGCCGAACATCATCAGGCACGGCCACCACCAGCGGTTCAGCGCATCCTGCGCCATGGCGCGCTGCGCCTCGTTGCCGCGCGAAAGCGTCAGCATGATCTCGTAGCCCTGGCGCTGATGGAAGGATTCCTCCTTGCAGACGCGGATCATGGCGCGGGCATAGGGTCCGTAGGAGCAGCGGCAGAGCGGGATCTGGTTCATAATCGCCGCGCCGTCGACGAGCCAGCCAATGGCGCCGATATCGGCCCAGGTCAGCGTCGGATAATTGAAGATGGAGGAATATTTCGCCTTGCCCGACAGCATCTGGTCGACCAGTTCCTCGCGCGAGGTGCCGAGCGTCTCGGCCGCAGCGTAGAGATAAAGGCCATGACCGCATTCGTCCTGCACCTTGGCGAGCAGGGCGGCCTTGCGGCGGAGCGACGGGGCGCGCGTGATCCAGTTGCCCTCCGGCAGCATGCCGACGATCTCGGAATGGGCATGCTGGGAAATCTGCCTGGTCAGCGTCTTGCGATAGGCTGCCGGCATCCAGTCGTTCGGCTCGATGCGCTCTTCGGCGTCGACGCGCTCCTGGAAACGTTCGAGCAAAGCGGCGTCTTCGAGCTGAGCGCCCGCCTCGGGATTCGCGTTGAGAGCCTGCGTGTACATGACATCCTCCTCAGATTAGAAGAATTATATGTTACAGAAATTCCAAATGCAACGATTTTCTGTAACATATCTCGGCCTAGCGACCGATGGCCCGTCCAACGAGCGCAGTCCTGTCTTGCAACCTTCTCGGCGCTTCAGGCGGCGAAACGTTTGCGGATATCCGGCGCCGGCCTGAGGAGCCCCCCGTCCTCGCCCAGCGCATTGCTGTCGAGCCAGCGCTCCGAGGAGCCCAGCAGCGCACGATAGAGTTCGCCGCAGAGCAGGCGGGCCTCCTCCGCCGGCCAATGCTCCGGCAGGATCGGCGCCGGCAGGAGCGGGTCGCGCAACACCACGCGGCGATATTCGTGGATGAGCAGCACACGGGCGACCAGAGCGTCGAGATCGGTAGGCACGGCGCCGCCTGCGATCGCCGCGCGCATCGGTGCGAAGGCCGCGATGAAACGCCGGTAGGCCTCGTCGATCGTATCGAGCGGCCAGCTCCGCGCCGCCAGCGCGCTCAGCTCGGCAATGTCCCCGCTGGCCTTCAACTTGAGCTCGCTCAATGCCGCGGCAGGGATCTCCTCTCCGGGCGGCCCAACCCAGAGGCCGGGGGCTGGGCTGCCGAAGCCCGCGGCCTGGAGAGCGCCACGCACGGCCTCACGATCGGCACTTCCGGCCGTGACGATGAGGTCGAACTGCCCGTCCCATGACGAAGGGCGAGGAAAATAGATGTGCTGCGTCGCGTGGGCGAAGGTCGCGCTGCCCTTTTCCGCGAGCCGGTAGAAGCTGTTGCGCCCAGACTTGCTCCGTTCGAGCCATCCGTCGCTGGCGAGCCGCGACATTGCCGTACGCACCACGCCCTCCGCGACATCCATCGCACCGAAGAAGGAGAGCAGCGTACCGAGCCACACCGAGCCACCGCGCGGCACGATCGCATCGCCGTAGATGGTGATGATGATCGACCACGTGCGCGAGGGCTGCTCGCGCAGGCCGGCGAGCGTCGCGTCGAGAACCTCGTGGAAGCGGCGCGGATCGCCTGCGCGTACCGAGGACGCCGGCGCGTCGTTCATTGTCATGCCCCGCGGCGCCGGGCGGGTTCGATCTCAGTGGCGGCTAGCGCCGCAGCCGCTTCGTCGGCGCCCTTCAGGATCAGTTCCGAGGCAAAGCGCGCATAGTCGTCACGAGACATGCCGCGCCCCTCGCGGAACCAGAGATAGTACCAGTTGAGCATGCCGAACATCGACATGGTGAGCGGCTTCAGGGACGTACTCCGGCCGATACCGGGCAGCGCCTCCGCAAGCGCGTCCGACAGGAGCGTGACGAGCACCCGCTCCAGGGCCCGCAACTGCTCCTGGCGGGTCTCCGGAAGCAGCTTGAGATTGGCGATCTGGATCTGATGTTCGGCATCGGCGTCGCGATAGGCTTCGAGCAGCGCCCGGGCGATGGCTTGGACTCGGGCCCTCGGCTCCGGTGTCGAAGCCGCAGCGTTCTCGACCACCTCGACGAGCTCTTCCAGATGCGCCGACAAGATGTCGAAGAGCAACGCCTCCTTGTCGGGATAATAGTGATAGAGCAGCGCCTTGGAGACACCGCATGCCTCGGCGATCATGGTGATCGAGGTGCCGGAATAGCCGAACTGGGCGAAGAGCTTGGCAGTGCGCTGCAAGATGGCGAGGCGCTTCGCGTCGTAGTCCTGGGCGCGCGTGCGTGCCATGTCGGTCCTTTTCGCCTGCGAGGCCGAGCCGCCAGTCTCCCACACGGCCGCTCGATAAAATTATCCGAACGCTCTATCAATTTTTGCCTGACGCGTAAACCCGGCGCCAGACGTTCGGTGCGTCCTTCGAGGCTCGCTCCGCGAGCACCTCATAGCAAAGAAGGTCGGTCATGCATGGGTTGGTTCCGGCTGGTTGGGTTGGAGGCTAATGGAGTAGCCGAGGCGCTGGATCTGGCGCATGAGGCTCTGGAGATGGGTGCTGCGAGAGTGAGCATGGAAGGACCGTATGCAGCGCCGCGGTTTTCCATGCTAGATTACGGGCATCGATCGACGAACGTCACATCAGGGGTGGGTTCGATGAGCGGCAATGAAATCGAAGGCGTCAGGGCGCTTCTGACGTCGCTTCCACGACCGACGAGCCTTGCCGAGCGACGCGAACGGCTCGATACGGTTGCATCGGTGGACGGGGTCGCCTCCGACATCAGTTTCGAGTTGGTGAGCATCGGCCGCTGCGAGGCGGAATGGTCGTCAGCGCCCGGCAGTGACGCCTCCCGCGTGCTGCTCTTCTTCCATGGCGGGGGTTATTGTTCCGGCTCCGTCCGCAGCCACCGCAGGATGGTCTCGGAAGCCGGGAGGGCGGCAGGCGTGCGCACCCTGGCGGTGGCCTATCGGCTGGCGCCGGAGAACCCGTTCCCGGCCGCGCTCGAAGATGCGGTGGCTGCCTTCGAATTCCTGCTTGGACACGGCATCGCCGCGGGGCATATCGCGATCTCGGGCGACAGCGCGGGCGGCGGTCTCTCCCTGTCGGCCATGACCCGCCTTCGTGACCTCGGCAAGCCTCTGCCGGGATGCGCCTGGCTCGTCTCGCCCTGGGTCGACCTGGAGATGACGGGGGCCAGCATGGACACCAAGGACACGGTCGACCCGCTGATCCATCGCGAGTACCTGCAGGAACTGGCCTCGGCCTATCTCGGCCGGGCAAATCCGCTCAGCCCGCTCGCCTCGCCGCTCTATGCGGACCTGTCGCGCCTGCCCCCCACCCTCGTCCAGGTCGGATCGTCCGAGACGCTGCTCGACGACGCGGTCCGCATCGTCGGCCGGCTGGGCGCAGCCGATGTGGCCGCCAGCCTGGAAATATGGCCGCACATGATCCATGCTTGGCATCTCTGGTCGGTCCGCCTGAGAGCCGGGCGCGAGGCGACCGCCTCAGCCGGCGCCTTCATCAGGAAACACTTGGCGCGGTGACTGATTACCAGACGACCGGATGGGTCGCTCCGGTCTGCACGTTGACGAAACCGTCAGGTGCCTTCGGCCCCGGCGCGACCAGCACCCAGCGCCAAGGTGCGCAGGTCAAGGTCGCAAAGGCCAGACGCTCGGGAAATCCGGGACCCCACCGCGGATGGAAGCTCGGCTCATAGAGCCAGTCGATCTTGGCGCCTTCGGCATAGAGTTTCTCCATGTCCTCATGCAGCGCTTGCGCAGAGCGGCATGACATCAGGCCGCCGACTTCATAGCGCACGGTGGCAACCAGTTGGCCCTCGCGCACCAGCGCCCAGCCGCCCTTGTTGCGGGCCAGCGCGTTGACCGCTGCCGCCATGGCCTGGTCGGACGAGCCCACAACCCAGACATTGTGCTTGTCATGGGCGACGGAGCAGGCGAGCGCGGTGTCGGGGGTACGCGGACCGCAGCCGAGCCAGAACATGCGCGACACGCCCGCCTCGCCCGAGAAACGGTCGACCACAGCAAATTTCGTGATTTTCGCGTCGGTATCGCGCGCTACCTGACCATCTGCGACAGGAAGCTCGCGGGTGATGAAATCGTCGGTCCAATGGAAAGGCCGCAACAAAGCGGCGTTCATTGTGGCGCGCCCGGGCTGGGCGGGAATGGCGAAATCCTCAGCGGTGAGATCACGACCGATGCGGATCGTGTCAGTCGCCCAGCCCGGCCAGGCGATATCGGGAACGGGAGCCAGATAGTCGGTGCCCTGCGACACCTGCCGACCGTCCGCCCAGACCTTGGCGATCTCGAAGCGCGAGAGGTCGGACAGGAGCACAATGTCGGCATAACGGCCGGGCGCGATGCTGCCGACCCAAGGCGTCAGCCGCATGTGCCGGGCCGGATTGATGGTGACGGCCTGGATCGCGATCTCGGGCGGCAGCCCGGCGTCGATGGCGAGGCGCACATTGTAGTCGGTCGCGCCGAGCCGCAGCGTGTCGGAGGCGCTGCGGTCGTCGGTGGCGAAGGCCACCTGTGACCAGTCTGCCAATCCCTTGTCGAGGAGCCCACGGATCACTTCCGGCAGGCTGTGAACGCGCAGTTCCATGAAGAGGCCGCGCGACAGCTTTTCCCAGAACTCCTCGACGGTCCAGGCTTCGTGGTCGGAAGCGAGGCCGGCCGCCGCGAAGGCGTTGATCGAAGGAATGTCGCGCAGACCCGCCGCGTGCCCTTCCACGACGCCCCGCTGCTCGAAAGTGGCCCGTATCATACCCCACAGGCGGTCATAGGATGGGTTGTCGGGGTTCCATACGGCTGGCCAGTCCATGACCTCGTCGAGCCCCGCGACCATGAGGCTCTGCGACAAGAACGCCTTCTGCTCGCCGTAACCGAACCAGCCGCCACCATGCTCATAGGCGGTCGGCGGCACGGCCGAACCCGGCAAGGGGAAGATCTTCATCGGCGAGCCGCGGCGGCGCGCCTCGAGCCAGAAGGCCAGGTTGTTGGCGCCGTCGACATTCGAGAATTCGTGGCTCGCCTCGCAGGTCCAGGTATTGCCGCGCGGCACGACGAGGGCGGCCTCCCATTCCGGCGTGATGTGGGAGCTTTCGATGTGCTTGTGGACCTCGCCCAGCCCTGGGATGGCCATCAGGTCGGGCTCGTGCACCCGCTCAGCCACGGTACCCTGATATGCGCCGGCCGGTCCGACCCAGGCGATACGCCGGCCTTTGACCACGATCTCCTGGTCGTCTCGCCAACTACGGGTATGGACATCGAAGAGCCTGCCCACACGCAAAGCGCGATCGGCGGGCCGCCGCCCCAGCGCGACCAGCGTCAGATCCTGGCGGATCCGGATCTCGTCATCGGCATTGACCTCGAGATCGTCGGGCAAAGGAGCGGTGGGGGTGAAAGTCATCGATGCGGACTCGTCTTTGTGGAAGCTGGCGCGGCTGCGACGCCGTATGCGGCCTGCGCATATCTCTATGGTGTCGGCTGCCGGGGTGTCCGTTTATCTGTTAGTCGCAGACTTTCTTCCGGACAAGGCTTCACACGTCGAGGGCGAGACTGCCACAGCGGCCGGCAAGATCGCTCAACCTGCCCCACCGATCCCGGCGTCCTTCGCCGAACCCAGAAAGAAATCGCAGGACGTTTCCGGCAGACCACCGAGCAGCAACCTGCCGAAAAGTGCGTCGACCTCGGCGGCGTGCATTTCAGGTCGATGCTCCAGCCACCATCGCAGGATAGTGTTGATGGTCGCGACGATGTGAAGGATGACGAGTTCGCGCGGAAGGGCGCCGTCGACATTCTTGGGCATCACCGCCCGAAACACGCCGGCCAGCACCCGGTCGACCGCATCGCGCAGGATTGGACCGCCGCGACCGCCTGAAAGCGCGAAACGCACGTCGGCGAACTCGGCGATGTGCTCGAAGAAGACCCGGCTCGGGCTCCACGAACGATCCCAGGGAAACGGCGCGTTTTGGCCGCCACCCAAAGCCGCCAGCAGAAGGTCACGGAGCCGGTCGAGGCTGCGTTCGAGCAGATTGTCCTTGGACGTGAAATGCGCGTAGAAGGTCGCGCGGCCGATATCGGCCTCGCGCAGAATATCCTCGACCGTGATCTCCTCATATGCCTTCCGGCGAATGAGCGCGACCAGCGCGTCGTAGAGGGCGGTTCGGGTTCGTGCCACCCGGCGATCGATCGCCATGCCTTCTGGGCTCCAGGCTTCCGGCGTTTCCGGACATGAAGCGCACCGAAGTCCGGTTCCGGACTTCGAAGGCGCCATTGTTCGGAAATTTCCGAACACGATGTTCGATATCTTGCTAGGCCAAATCAGTCCAATCAATTCTGGAGGAAGCAATGAGCGACCTGACCATGAGCCTTCGGCCTACAAATGCCTATCTCAGGGCGGGTGCGGCCGCGATCGCCACGCTGGTCGTAACGTCGGTCCACCACGCCTACGGTGCCGTGATCTATGGGACGCCGTGGCGTCTGCACATTCTTCACATCGCCGTGCCGGCGGCGATCGCGATCGCGCTTCTGCTGTTCATCGGCTCGACGCGGCGCGGCAAGCGCGGTGGGCGGCTCGCCATCTGGGCGGCAATCGCGATCATCCTCGCCTTTCCAGTCGCGACGATCGGCTTGTTCGAAGGCGGATACAATCACGTGCTGAAGAACGTCGTCTATTTCGGATTCGGCACGGAGAGTGCCCGGGCTTTCTTCCCACCGCCGACCTATGAAATGCCCAACGATCTCGTCTTCGAGCTTACCGGCATCGTGCAGTTTCCATTCTCCATTCTCGCTGCGGTACTTTCTCTGCGCCTGCTGCGGGGCAAGGCCGACTGAACCGAAGCCGACGCGCAGGGATCGTCGGGCGATCCGAGAAACGCGGAGCCAAGGTGCTCCCCTCCCGGCGGAGGCGGGCGTGCGGCCGTACTCGAAGCCTCCCCTATCGGGCGAAGTGCGTCGATACCTTCCTACAACTTGCTGACTTTTCGTAACGGCAGCTGCCGATGTACGAAAACGATACAGGCAGCCGTTCTCGATGAGTCAGCATGGAAAAAAAGACCGAAAGGCATGCAAATGCCGACGACGAGGAGGCGGGTCGCGGAGCAACCACCGCCGAAAACAACAACCACGCGCAAAAGCGGAACCAGGCCCTGCTGAAACTCCTGGCAGGACGCTGGAAATGCGAGATCATGCTTTTGCTTGCTCAGCGGACACGCCGTTTCGGTGAGTTGCGCCGAGAGATGCCCGGTGTCACCCAACATATGCTGGCCACCCAATTGCGGGCGCTCGAAGCGGGCGGGCTCATCGATCGCATTGCGCATCTGGAAATGCCGCCGCGCGTGGAATACCGCCTCACTCCAGCCGGACGAGCGCTGGATCCCATCTTCGACGAAATCGAACGCTGGTGCGACCAGCATTGGGATATCCTTGCCGCCAAGGATGGCGAAGCAGACGAGGCGTCGAACTGATCCCCCGACCGGTGCCTCCGTCTGGACGCAGCAGCCTCCGACAGCTCTTGAAATTGCCCGTATTTCTCTCCGAAGTACCGATCTCGATTTCAGGGTAGGTCGGCGGCCCGTGCCGGCTTATCGACGGCGATCGGTCTGGGCTTTAATACAAAGCACCTTTCGCGATACCATGTCTCGAATTTCCGCCTCGGTATTACACAAAATCGTGTGAATTTGTTTTTAGTTTTAAACAGGAAAACACACTCTACTTCAGACGCCCGGTGGCGAATCGAAGAATACGTCTCTACGTTTCTTCGTGTAGATCGTGCAAGCCGTCGATTGGGCCGAGGTCAAGATGCGGCGGAACCCTGTCGATCCAAAACTGAAACGAGCGGCAGGCCGGGGCGGATGCCGCTCGTTTCGGCGATCCACCTGACGTCCGTCGGGCAAGAAATCCAGAAAAAGTGCACCGCAGTTTTCCCCTCCGGAATTGCGCAAAAAAAAGAAGCTGGAGAATCTCCGCACTTCGGAGAAAAGCGGAAGTGCTTCGGCGCGACCGCGCGCGCCTTTCTCTCGAAGTTCCTCGCAGTGCGCGAACCCGAAGAGAGCCGGTTCCGATTTTCCCAATATTGCGATAGATCGGCGCCCATGGATCAAACCCTGGACATCGCAAACCTTCGCGTTCTCCGTTTCGCCGAGGAGGGCAGCCTGCTGCGCAGCGGAGCCGACGCCAACGACTTCATCGGCGCTGCCTGGGGCTGCGAGGCCGACCTTCTGGCCATCCCCACCGCAAGATTGGGTCCCAATTTCCTGGACCTCGCCACGAAGGTCGCCGGCGAGGTGTTCCAGAAGTTCGTCAACTATCGACTGCGCTGCGCGATCGTCGGCGACATCTCGGCATCTCTGGAGCGGAGCCGCGCATTGCGCGATTTCGTACGCGAGACGAACGAGGGCAAATCGATCTGGTTCGTGGCCGATTTCGAGGAACTTCGGGCCAGGCTGGAGGGTACCCGGGTCGCTGAGACGGCGGTTCCGGCTCAGGCAGTTGCGGAATTCCCATCGGTCACCGCAGGAAAGGTCATCCTCAAGCAAGCGCCTTTCGACGGCCCGTCGACCACGACGACGTCGCCCCCATGAAGGCGCATGATCTCCCGCACAAGATTGAGCCCTAAGCCGGCGCCGCGGCCATCCGGCTTCAGCCTATTGAACGGTTCGAAGATCCTGCCGCGATCGTGGCGCGCGATCCCCGTCCCCTCGTCGGCGACGTCGATGGAGCCTCCGGCATTGATGCGAACCGAAATCGTGCCTTGCCGCCCTCCATGGTCGATCGCATTCTGCACGAGATTGGTCAGCGCACGCTCGAGCGAGGTGTGGTCGCCCGCGACCAGGGCCAGCCTCGGCTCGGGCTCGAAGGACATGTCGTATCCGGCCGCAACCGCCAAGGGCGCAAGGTCGAAGACGACCTGCTTGGCCATGGCGACGAGGTCGACCGGCGCGAAACGGCTCTCCTTCTGGTCGAGGCGTTGAAGATCGAGAAGTTGCCCGGCAAGTGTCGTCAGGCGCGCGGCGTCCTCCAACAGGCCGATCTTGTCCGTACCGGGCGGAAGCGTGGCGACACGCGCGTTCAGTATAGCGATCGGGGTGCGTAATTCATGGGCCGCCTGGGCGAGAAAATGCTGATGGCGTTCAAAGCCCATGTCGAGACGTCGGAGCGCATCGTTCACCGCATCGACGAGCGGGCCGATCTCGATCGGCACGTCACTCACGGGAAGCTGCACGCCACGGCGGTCGAACGTGATTTCCGCAGCCCGCGTCGCCGTTCTTCTCAGGCCGCCCAGGGCCCGGCGCACGACGACAGGGGTCACGATCGCCGTCGCCGCAGCCATCAACAGGAGCACAGGCAGAATGACGGATAGGAAGCCGCCCGAAACGCCCATCGCGAAGCGACGCAGCGACATGCGGCCTTCCGTGCCCGTCAGGATCTGGACGTCGCCGGCCTCCGTCCGCACCCATTTGACAACGGCATCGGGACGGGAGCGGGGCCCGTTCTGGGCACCTAGCCGGGCATCGTTCAGCTGGTCCAGCAGCGCGGCAGCCGGCACATACTCCGGCGGGATGCGGCCCTCGGAAAGATGCTGCCCCTGCTCGTCACGTATGACGAACCACAGATTCGGAACCTCGGCCCGCAGTTTCGCGAGTTCGCCCGTCGGTCGCAGGAGGAGCGCCTGGTCTGCATCCCGCGCCAAGGCGTCGGCAAGGACATCGAGATTGCCGCCCTCATAGTCGTCGACGAGATAGCCCGTGCTCCAGAGTGCGCTGACGATGACGAGCAGGAAGGCGGCAATCGTGCCCGCCTGCAGCATCACCATCCTGCTGACGAGCAGCCATTTCAGCGAAGGTGGACGCGACGGCATCACGACGTCTCTTGCAGGAGATAGCCCACGCCGCGGATGCCGTGGATCGTGACGCCGGCATCGGCGTCGGCGAGCTTGCGGCGAAGCCGTGAGATATGAGTATCGAGCGCGTTCGACTCGATCTCGTCATCCATGCCGAAGACGGCCTCCATCAAGGTCTCGCGCAACACCATGCGCCCCATCCGACGCATCAGCGTCTCGACAACGAGCAGTTCGCGCCGCGGCATCCTGAGATGGAAGACACCCACATGCGCCTCGCGATGGGTGAAATCGAAGGACAGGCGGCCGAAGGATACGACCTCCGGCTGCATCGTCGCCGGGCGGCGGGCGAGCGCACGCAGCCGCGCAAGCAGTTCCTCGAAGGCGAAGGGTTTCCCCAGATAGTCGTCGGCGCCACTGTTCAGCCCTGCGACCCGATCGATGAGATCACCTTTCGCCGTCAGCATGAGTACAGGCACCGTGTCGCCCCTGCTGCGGAGCGCCCTGACCAGTGACAGGCCATCGCCGTCGGGCAGCCGCCGGTCCATGACGATCACGTCATAAACACCGCCGCGGAGCGCCTCTTCCGCATCCGCCAGGCACTGCACGTCGTCGACGACCATGTCGTGACGAACCAGGCCACCACGCAGGACAGTGACCATGGCCTGCTCGTCTTCCACCAAAAGCACGCGCATTCGGGCTCGGTCCTTCACCGCGATCGAGATTGCGCGGGCCTACCATGCCTTCATTGAGACAGCCTTGCATGAATGTTCAGCGGAAAAACCGTCGTGCTCTGCACAATGATGGGCGTCCGGCGGCATGACAGGTTTCCTCAATGCCGGGGTGGCAAGCAGCGCTCGTTCCAAGAAGGAAAGAGCCATGCTTCCCAATTCCGATTGCCACAGGATCAGCCGACCAACCCCGCGCTCCGACCGCCCGGGGGTCTGAGCATATGCCGCTGTCTGACATCTTGCCGTTCTTCTTCGCCTGGCTTCGCGACCCGCGCCGTATCGCAGCCGTTGCCCCCTCCGGAGCAAGTGTCGCCGCGTTGATGACCCGGGATATCGGGCCGGACACCGGCCCTGTTCTCGAACTTGGGCCGGGCACCGGATCATTCACCCATGCGATACTGGCGCGCGGCGTCGGCCAAGCGGATCTCACACTGGTCGAATTCAGCGCCGATTTCGTCGAACTCCTGAGCAGACGTTTTCCCAAGGCACGCATCGTCCGCATGGATGCAGCGCTGATGGGGGAGGCCGATCTCTTCCGGGAGGCCTCGGTCGGCGCTGTCGTTAGCGGACTCGGCTTTCGAACCATGCCGTTGCCGCAGGTGGCGTCGATCCTGCGCGGCGCCTTCAGATATCTGCGCGCCGACGGCGCCTTCTACCAGATCACCTATGGTCCGCGCTGCCCCGTCCCGGACGCAGTGATGAGCCGCCTAGGCCTGCAAGCTGCCCATATCGGGCGCACGCTGCGCAACCTGCCGCCGGCTTCCGTTTACAGGATCACCCGATCCCATGCCCCCGCTTGACCTTCACCCCGAGATTTCGGGCGCGATCGCCTGGCTGATGGGCTTCGGTTTCATCGGCCTTTTCGTTCTCGCTATCCTGGAGAAGTTCGTTCCGCTTTTCCCGTCCTACATCCTGCTGATGCTCCTGGGCCTGACTGTGCCGGACCTGACGACGCTGGTGCCTACCGTCGCCGCTATCACGACCGGCTCCGTCATCGGCGGGCTCGGCTGGTATGCGGCCGGCTGGTCGCTGGGGCCAGACAAGGTACGTTCGGCCGTCATACGCTACGGACCTTATGTCCTGCTCAGGCCGACCTTCTACGACCGTCTCGCCGCAGCCTATCACCGCAATCATTTCTGGACGACTTTGTCGGGGCAGATCGTCCCGGGTGTGCGTATCTACCTTGCTCTCCCGGCCGGCGTTCTGCGGCTCGCCCCTGTAACGTTCGTGACGGCGACCTCACTCGGCAGCCTGATGTGGAATGCGCCCTTTCTCTGCCTCGGCTTCGCGTTGCGCGGCACCGGCCAGGAAGTGGCCACGATCGGCTTCTGGGGCGCCGTTGTGCTCGTCACGGTGGAAGGCGGCATACTCTTCGCCCTGCGCCGGCGTTCGAAGCGCTCCCGACGTCGGCCAGTGCCCCACCCCAACCCCGCCGCCGCGTCGCCCGCCGCGGACACCACCGACGGCCACTCCGAGCACACGCCCGACCCATTACCTCTTTTGTAAGATTTCCGTCGCAATCTATAAGTCACTCCTAAGTATATAAGGAGCGGCAAGGACCCCATCGTATCGACTGAATTACTTCGATCACCCTTCCGCTCGGTCGTCGTCTCTTGCTCCTCTCCAGGAGGATGATTGCATGAGGAATGCTCTCTTCTTCGATCCATCGTCCCTGGGCGTGTATCTCGATGCCCGCTCGCCGACGATGAAGTTCTTGCTCGCCCTGGCATCGGCCGCCGCCTTGGCCACGGTGGTCCACCTTCAGTATCAGGCGACTACTCCACGCCCCTCCCCGATGGTGCAAGCCTGCGAGGCGAGGCTCGAGCAGCGCATCGGCCTGAGCTACCGGCGGATTTCCATCACGGACGACGGCGCCCGAAATGTGAAGGGCGATCGGCTCATCTTCATCCGATATGCCGCGCGCGACGGTTTCGGCGATGCAATCAGCGAGACCGAGTCCTGCCGATACGATCTGGGAGGAAGACTGTTGAACGAGCACGCCAACAAGCTCGGCATCGAGAGGATGATCGACACACTCACCCGGCCTTAGAATAATTCACGTCATGCCTGCGGTAGAGATAGTCGTCGGCGAGGCCGAGGCGCCGGCAGGACTGGACGGCAGGAGACGACGGCAACACGATGCGCTCGCAGGCTCCGGCCATCGATACGACCAGCGCACGCGCACGAGGCCTCAATCTCCAGCGATCGCCCAGCCCCAGCCTTTCGCGCACCCACAAGGGAAGTATGTCGATGGCCGCTTTCAGCAGCGGCATCTGCAGCAACCGCATCGAGGCTGGCAGGACCGGAACATTGGCCATGATGTCGAGGAACTCCAGCACGATCGGCGAAGGGACCAATCTTTCCCGTCGCGCCTCGAAGAGCGTGTAGAGATCCGCCTGGGAGCTGGGCGCGCCGATGGCACCGTAAAGAAGCGCGATAGGGCGCCCCTCGGCCAGCGAGGCATCGCGCTCCTCGGTCCGAAGCGGGCGCGCATAGCGATGATGGGCCTGCGTGAAACCGAATCCCGCCGTGGCCTGCACCCAGTCCAGCAGTTCGGGATCGTTGGCGTCATACGGTTCGCCGTCGCTGGTCCGGCCATGAATGCGCCCATGCATCCTGACCACGCCTGCAATCATCGCCTCGGCCTGGCTGCGTGGGCCATAGATGGTGACCATGGCCGCCGCGCCCGTCCGCCGCAGGCGCGACAAGGCGTCGGAGCGGAAGCCGCTGTGTTGCCATACGGCGTCGCGCACCCGCGGTTCGGCGAGTTCGAGAAGCACTGCCGCCACCCCGCCGACGAAAACCGTCACCGGATTCTTGAAGATGCGCCAGGAAAGCGAATCCGGCGAAAGCAGCGCCGGTTCGCCAGCGGGAAGCGAGAAATCGATGCCGTAGCCGGGCGGCTGGCGCATCACCGACCGGGCGAACTTGTCCACGCGGCGCTCGAGCACCGAAGGAAGAGGAATGATGCCCGATGTCATCCTTCCAACCTTGTCAAGCGTTCCCGCCGCCTCGCTCCCACGCCGACGTCAGGCCGGCCCGCTGGGCCAGGACCGGGAACTTAACCGCGACATCCGGCGGGAAGCGATTCCGATCTTCGGCCGATATGGCTAATCGAAAGTGCAGGGCCAACTCGCCGGCTTCGACAGGCCGGCCGGAAGCTTCGTGTGTTCGTTGCCGCAGGCAATGTCGATCTGTCCCTGTTCCAGGCCGGTTGCCGCGGACAGATCGAGCCCTTCGATCCGGGTCAGGAACATGAAGGCCCGGCCGAATTCGATCGGCCCTTCGAACATGGCGCCGCTGAGGTCGGCCCTTGCAAGGTTCGCCAGCGGAAACCGAGTGCCTGTGATCACCGCCTTATCGAAATTGGCGCGCCCGAGTTCGGCCTTCTCGAAATCGACGCCGGTCAGGCGCGCGCCGCTGAAGTCGGAGCGCTGAAGCTCGGCGCCTGCAAACGACGATCCATCGGCCGAAAGACCAGCAAAGCTGCTGCGATAAGCCTCCACCTTCGCAAAGTTCGCCTTCGCGGCACTCGCCCCGCCGAGAGCCGTACGTACCAGCGTGGCACGCTCAAGATTGGCAGACGTCAGATCGGCGCCTCTCAGATCCGTGGCGCTGAAATCGGTTTCGACCAGGTTGGCGCCCTGGAGATCGCCGTCCTGAAGCACGATGTTGCTCTTGTCGCAGCCGCGCCAATCGAGACCGGGAGCCGGCGCGGTCTGGCATTGCGGCGCAGCCGAAACGCCCTGAGCAAACACCAGACAGAAACCGACGAACGCGAACCTGACGAGCGCCGGACGGGTAGGCAAAGCCATCATCCGTTTTCCGTCGTGACCTGCTCTGTGCCTGATATCCATGACGACGCTCCGCGATGCCCACCGCAACACGGCTCCAACAGAACGAGGCCGCATGCTGCACCTTATGCGGGAGATCACGGCTTCCATCAAGCTCGACCGGCATGGCGTTTCCATTCGGCATCAACGGCGAAGCGACATGCCCGATCCATCACGAAGCCGTTTCAGGTCAGCAGCCGCCAGCAGGCGACTTGCATCATGAAAGTTACTTCGATACTAAGGCTCCAATGCAGCGAACGAGCTTCCTCGCTTTCGAATGTCCGGCGGCCCGCGCGCTCGAAAGCGTCGGCGACTGGTGGAGCATCCTGATCCTGCGGGATGCCCTGCAGGGCCTGACGCGCTTCGACGAATTCCAGCAGAGCCTCGGCGTCGCGCCGAACATCCTGTCACGCCGCTTGAAACACCTCACCAATGAGGGCCTGTTCGAACGCCGTCTCTATGCCAGCCATCCGCCGCGCTACGACTATGTGCTGACAGTCAAGGGCCGCGATTTCTATCCCGTGGCGGTGGCGCTGTTCTCCTGGGGCAATCGGCACCTGGCGCCGGAGGCGGTCGCCATGCGGCTCGGCGACCGTACGACCGGCAGGGAGCGGCGTGCGATCGTCGTGGACGCCGAGACGGGTGAGCAGATCTCGCCTGACAACACCATGCTGCTGCCCGGCCCGGCAGCCACGGAAAAGACCTTCGAGCGCATCGGCCTTGTCGGCGCTCCGCGCGGCTGAAACCGCGCTTTCGAAAACCAACGGAAGGAAAAAACATGCGTCGGATCGTCGTGACGGGCATGGGAGTGGTGTCGCCGCTGGGCTGCGGCGTCGAGACCGCGTGGAACAGGCTGATCTCAGGCAGAAGCGGCGTGCGTGCGCTGCCGGCCGAGGTCGCCGGCGACCTGCCGGCGAAGATCGCCGGCCTCGTGCCCAGTCACGTTGACGATCCCGACGCGGGTTTCGATCCGGACAAGGCGGCGCAGCCGAAAGACCAGCGCAAAATGGATCGCTTCATCCTGTTCGCGCTGATGGCGGCCGACGAAGCGCTCGCAACGGCGCAATGGAAGCCGAGCGGCGTTGTCGCACAGGGGAGAACTGCGACGGTGATCGCATCGGGCATCGGCGGGTTCCCGGCAATCGCGGATGCGGTCAGGACCACCGAGACACGCGGGGCACGTCGGCTTTCACCCTTCACCGTACCATCCTTCCTGGCCAATCTGGCGGCCGGTCACGTGACCATCCGGCACGGTTTCACGGGACCGATCGGCACGCCGGTGACAGCCTGCGCAGCCAGCGTCCAGGCGCTCGGCGACGCTGCACGGCTGATCGCCACCAATGAGGCCGATATTGCGCTTTGCGGCGGCGCGGAAGCCTGCATCGACAAGGTGAGCCTGGGGGCCTTCGCCGCCGCGCGTGCGCTCTCGACCGGCTTCAACGAAACGCCTGAGAAGGCGTCGCGTCCATTCGACACGGCCCGCGACGGCTTCGTCATGGGCGAAGGCGCGGGCATGCTCGTGATCGAGGCGCTCGACCATGCGTTGGCGCGTGGCGCGTCGCCCATCGCTGAACTCGTCGGCTACGGCACCACCGCCGACGCCTACCACATGACGGCCGGTCCCGAGGACGGTCGCGGTGCCGCCCGCGCCATGGGTTTGGCGCTGGAGCGCGCCGGCCTTGCGCCCACCGACATCCAGCATCTCAACGCCCATTCCACCTCGACGCCGGTGGGCGACAAGGGCGAGATCGAAGCGATCAAGACGGTGTTCGGTCGTGAAGCCGGCATCGCCGTCAGCGCCACGAAATCCGCCACCGGGCATCTGCTCGGTGCGGCAGGCGGCCTGGAGGCGATCTTCACCGTGCTCGCGCTGCGCGATCAGATCGCTCCCGCGACGCTCAACCTCGATAACCCCGATCCCGCCGCCGACGGCGTCGACCTCGTGCGCGGCGAGGCCCGACGCATGGCGATGGATCACGCCATCTCCAACGGTTTCGGCTTCGGCGGCGTCAATGCCAGCGTCGTCTTCCGGCGCTGGAACTGACCTGGCGTTTTGGATAATAGCGGCCGCATGACCCAGGAAATCGACTTGCCGGAATTGCAGGCGACCATCGTCCGCGACTTCCCCGAGTTGGCAAATGCCGAGTTCAGACCCCTGACCGCCGGCTGGCATTCGGTCGCCGTCGATGTCGACGACAGGCTGATCTTCAAGTTCCCGCGCCACGAAGCGGCCCGGCACGCCCTGATCAAGGAGGCGAGCCTTCTCGCCCTGGTACGCCCGGCGGTGACGATGCATGTTCCGGAACTCACACTGCATGAGGGACCTCCCCTCTATTCGCGGTACCACAAGCTCATGGGCGACCATCTCGTCACCGCGCAATATCACCAGTTGCCCGAAACTGCGCGGGACATGCTCGGCCGACGCATGGGCCAGTTCTATGCCGAGATCCATGAGCTCGATCAGGACGCTGTGAAGGCTGCAGGCGCGGGCCCGGTCGAAGCGTGGCTTAACGCCGGGGAGATCCTCGAGAAGGCCGTCCCGGCCCTCTCCGCCGAACTGCGAGGCTTCGCAGAAGAGACTATCGCGGAATGGCAGGACATGCCCGCCGATCCCTATGGCACGACCTACGGCTTCTTCGACGGGCATGGCTGGAACATGGCCTTCGATCACGACAGCGGCACGCTCTCCGGCGTCTATGATTTCGCCGATTCGGGCTTCGGCGCGCTCCATCAGGAGTTCATCTATTCGAACTTCATCTCACCCGATCTCACACGGCGCATCGTCGACAGCTACGAGGCAGCATCGGGACGAAGGCTCGACCGCCGGCGCATCGAGGTGCTCACCGGCGTCCATCGGCTTTCGGAACTCGCCGCTCTCGCGGACGATCCCGTCCACCTCCCAGACATGATCCGCCACGTCGCAGCATGGGCGAAGCCCTGAAGGTTCAGCCCCAAGCCTACCGTTTAGGCATGCCACTCGGCCGCAGATATCTACGCTGCGCGGCGATCCGGAAGGGTGCATTGGGCGCGCCATAGCCCTTGTAACCGCCGCGCCGTTCGACGATCTCGAAGATGAAGCCCTCGCCCCAGGTCGGGGCGTAGAGTTGAAAAAACTCCCCCTCTGCGTCTTGGTCGTAGAGAATGTTCTCCGCCCTCAGCCTGTCGGCAAGATCCGGTTCCAGGCCGAAGCGGGCCTCCACGTCGTCATAATAATTGGGCGAGAGCGGCAGCGCTTCGAAGCCGTTGGCGCGCAACGCTGCAGCCGCGGCAAAGATGTCGCCGGTCGCGAAGGCCAGATGCTGGACGCTCGACCCGAAGCTTTCCGCGATGAAGTGGCCGGCCAGGGTCTTGCGGTTCTCAGCGCCGTTCAATGTAAGCCGAAGCTTACCATCCTCGCTTTCGATCGCCTGGCTCCGCACAACGCCGCCCGGATCGATGACATCGACCACCGGCGTCTTCCGGGCGCGGAAGATCGCCGTGTAGAACAGCAGCCAGGTCAGCATCTCCCCATAGTCCATGGTCTGGCCGATATGGTCGATATTGGTGAGACCCGTTTCGCGTTGGGCCTGAGGATCGGCCGCCGGAGTGAATTCCAGATCCCAGACCTTGGCGAGTTCCGACTTGCCGTCGATGAAGTAGACGATCCCGCCGCCGACGCCGCGGATCGCCGGAATGGTGAGCTCACCCGGTCCGACCGCCTGCTCGAACGGCTCGGCGCCGAGTGCCCTGGCACGGCGGACCGTCGCCGCCGCATCCTCGACCCTCAGCCCGATCGCATAGACCGAGGTGCCGTGCACGAGATAGGAGGAATGCGCGAAGCCCTCGCGATCTGTGTTGACGACGAGGTTGATGTCGCCCTGCCGGTAGAGCGTCACATCCTTGGAGACGTGACGTCCGGCTTTCCTGAAACCCATGCCATGGAAAAGTCCGGCAAGGGCCTCCGCCTCGCTTTCGTCGGCCGCGAATTCGACGAATTCGACACCTTCGACCGTGATGCGATCGGGCATGTCGGGCACGACAACGGATATGCCGGGCTCCTCGCGCCGTACCTGGTCCATCAGATTGACGAGCGAACGGTGGCCATCGGCGGCGATCGAGCGGGC
>VFQN01004105.1_pt1 | contig 19645 bp, 24 predicted proteins | sample 3512371 | NCBI WGS metagenome assembly VFQN01 (sample SAMN10412370, study PRJNA504923) | tailings metagenome | isolation source: Replicate 2 from Balatoc abandoned mine | place: Philippines: Itogon, Benguet | collected 2017-08-28
GCGTGGTGCGGCCTGGCGCTAGAGGCGGTGGCGCCGCTGCCGCAGCCGTGACACGTTGGGTGGGTGGGTGGGTGGGGACGCAGCGCGCACCGGGTGCTGCTGAGCTGCTCACAGAAGGTATCTGCACAATGCTGGTCAGTCCGTGGGTCAGCAAATCAGCACGGTGTCTTGCACATGGCTCACTGGGTACCCAATGCAACTGACGGGCTGAGTTGAGTCCTGGTTGGAGTGTAGCATCATGGATGCTTTTGCTTACTGCATGTATGAAGTGGAATGATGTTTGCTTGGAGATGTCCTACCTTAACGTTAGCTGCGGGACTGAAACTGCTGTCGCTCGGTCAACGCTCGGTCCGCCCGCCCGACTGCCTGCCTTCCCAAGTCCGTATTCGCGACTCGATACGGCGTTACGGTCGTGCCCCTGCTGTCTAACACAAGATATGGCGAAAGATTGTAAACTCTCCCTGTTGTGGCTCAAAAAGTAGTATCGCCCACCGGTATCCACGGGTATCGTGTAGACTGGCGGGCTCACCAGTGTACACTAAAGTGAGTTGGTCGTGAACTCTTCCAAAACTGGACATTGTCTGCCAACCCAAAATGAGGACTGTCCTAACTATCGCATTGCTTTCAGCCCTCGTGGCTGCGTCGCAAGCTCTGAGCTATGCGGCGCCTGCTTACGGCCCAAGCATTCCGGTGCCTACTTATGGCGGCTCGCCCTCACCTTCAAACCCACCGCCAATGTGAGCCTTGCCGTTGGGTTGCGTAACACTTTTTCCCGTCGGGACATGCTTGGCATCCCGTAGGCCCTACTGGGCTTGGACAGTGCCGCCAGAGTCCCGCAGTATAGATAGCATAGATCAAGATAATTCGACTCAAAAGGATTTTTATTAGTTCTCTTCTTGCCGATGTCGAGTCCTCTTAGCTGTCAAAACCCAATGTGACTCTCATTGCAGCGTCAGTCTGGCGTCAGGGCCTACCTCTCCTTGTACAGTCCGTATCATTCTACCTTGGCAACACGTGTGTACCTTAAAACACTGTCTGATCGAGGTTTTGCCCGGCACGCCCAGCTCGACTTTGTTGGGTGGCGACTAAGCGCAAGGGAAAGCCCTAGGTCACACATCCCCTGCACAATTATTGATTCCCAACATGCACCGGCCCTCTTCGCTCACCTTTGATCATGTGTCATGCCAAAGTGTCTCGCCGCAGGGCTCTCACATCTCAACACACGGGCAACACCTTGCACGCAAGGGGGCCCTCCTCTCCCTGCCTCCCCCTAACACACTCTCGCCGCGCCCAATCCCCGCACCACAGGGCGCCCACGCTCTGCACTTGGTATCCCTCCATTATCAACCCAATGTAAGTACCAAATCCTGTCCTTGGGCAGTGTGAGAACGTGCGCTTCCGCGTCTGTTGATCCTGTGCCCTTTGATCAGACACGTGACGGGACATTGCCTTGCTACTCAACAGTGTCAGGACAGTGCGCTGTGCGACGGCAGGACCACACACAGCGGATGGTATTAGACGGTAAGCATTTTCGCCCGGTTCTCTTACTGTCGCACTGCCACCGCAGGGACAACAAGACCACAGCTCTGCCGTCGTGCGCTGTCAGCGACGCATGGCTGGCGACCCTGGAGGATGAGCTGGGGCCTGACACGTCAGCCCTGGCTAGGTGAGTGGGTGGAAGTGGGGCAGGAGGGTGAGAGGGCCAAGGTGGAGCGGGATGATAGTCGTAACAACAGATGGACCAACAATGGCACCGGCAAATGCATGAGGAAGGCGTGCACTCGCCATGTATTGGGCCCGGATGGGGTTCACGGACGCGAAAATGGGGCACTTCATTGTGTGCTGGGCATTATTTGGGCTGGGTCGGGCTGGAGTGGCAAGGCGTGCTCAGAGGCACTGGGGGCTTGTAGACGTGGCCTACGCGGGCAGGTTGCAAACATTTTCGCCCAGCACACCCGCTGCCGCTGTTGGTATCAAGGCCTGGTCGGTGCACGCTTACTTGGCGTATGTGTGTTGCAACGGCGGTGTGTCCGTCAGTTGCCAACAGTAGCTGCAAGGCCCTGATCTCACAGGTGCAAGCAAGCAACTGTGCCCCATGGCACCCGGCGCATGCGTGTGGCTACTCTGTGCAGGCAGAACGTCATTGCTGCCAAGTACAACGCCATTTGCATGGCCATGCACGACGTCAGCACCGAGGAGGGCAAGGCTTCGTGCCGCGCCGACCGTGAGAACGGCTGTTTCCCACCGGTAAGGCAGCAGGGGTGTGAGAGGCTAACTGTAAGGCTTGAAACTTGCAGGGCACCGTTGTGGCAGTACCATTGTTTCTGGAGGTTGCCATGCATGCCGCATTGTTGGCCGGTGCGGTGCTGACTTCTGTGTGTGCGGCAGCAAAGGGTCACGTGTGCTACGCGTCCGTACGATGTATCGCATGCAGTGGAACGGCCAAGTCTGCTACTCTGGCCTGGGAGACAAGTCCCTCGCTACTGCCGTCTGCGAAGGTGAGGGCTGAGGTTCTTTGCACGTGTCCAGCCGGCGCGAAGATCAGGTTTCTGCGTGTGGTCCTTCTTGGGGCATTGCACTTCGCCTGCCGTACGTACAGAGTGCAGGCTCGGTGTGTAGGCGCACTCCAGGTTCACATCCTGTGTACCCCCACCTCATGACAGGGAGCGACTACCAAACGTTTCTGGTATGCGGGGGCAAGTTCGTGGACGAGTGCGGCGGCCCCAACGGCACCGCAGACGCTGACGGCTGCGTGTGGGAGCCGCTGTTATTTTACGGCGGCATTGAGTCGTACAACGCCAATCACGCGCAGTTGGAGGCGAATATGGTGGGCAGAGCTGTGTGTGTGACATGTATCTGCCAATGCCGGCGTATCGGCGCCGACCACGCAGGGGCCCTTAGGATCCGTCACAGCCGACGGTGTTGAGCTGTTGTGCCGCAGTACATACCGTGTCACGACCCCCCGCTCCCGAGACCATGTACGGAAGTGCGCAGTCGAGCGAAGGGAGACCGAGGTCCGCCCCTAAGCAGTACCAGGCATTAGCAGGCCCCACGGCCCTATGCGGCGCCGGCCGACTCGGTGTGACCGTTGGTCGAGATACTTTGTCCCCCGCAGCTGCGGCCAACTTGTACTGATGCCGGCATAACGTTGACCGGAACGGCGTACCAAAGGCGCCTGATCGGTACTGCGCGTGTGGTGTGGTTCTTGCTTTTGGCTTGATCAAAATCCTTTATAACCGCAGGGCGGGCCACTCACCTTTGGAGCCTGTGTCCCCAAGGGCAAGGTAAATGACCGGGCCTATGTATGCCGTAGCGCTGCAGCGCTACAATGTTGCTGGCCTCCCTGTGCGTGAAGCGGCAGCCTGCTACCGCCTGTGACACCTCGGTCAGGATGACGCACACCTGACGGGTGAAGCTGTGCCAGCCGTCACCTTGAGCTGCAAGTGTTACGGACTTCATTGGCGCCGCACGCAGGCGGACGCAGCGATAGATTCTGCCGGCCAGTACTCCGCAGACAGGGACAACGCTTGGTAAGCGGGCTGGTGGGGCGGGCTGTCGTACACAAGGCAGTGCGGGCTGCTCTTCGCATGTACGGAGTTGCAGCAGCTCCGTTGCCACCATGTACGGGAGCTGTTTAGCCGGGTTAAAATGTACGGGAGCTGCGTACGGAACAGGTTGACGCAAGTGGGGCACTTGCGTGCGTCATCCTCGCGCTACATTGCGGATGGATGCCCACATCTGTGGCGGGGACGTCAAGCCGTTATTGTAATTGCCTGAGGAACGTACCCAGCTGGGTTGGCTTTGCTGCACGCAGCGCGCGGTGCATGTGCCGGCTACGCGAGGGCCTGCAGTGGGCGTGCTTCGTTGTGGACTCGTGCCAGTATTGCTGCTAGTAGGGTCGAGCGCAGCACTGTTGACTGACAGCTGCCACGCATGCTGTCGTCTTTCGTGGCCCCACCGTGCAGGGACCTCGAGAACCTGGGCAACACCAATAACATGACGCAGTACCTTGAGCGGCGCGGCACCTGCCCCTACGCCTACATGGCTTTTATGTGGGTAACCTAGCAGCTAGCTGGCGTGCGCGAGTACGGTATGTAGGATGTGCAAAGGCTTGCTTCCGTCCTTGTTCCCTTTGCCTGATCCCTTGCCCAAGGTGGCCGTACGGCCACCCGTGTCGGTCGTGTGAGATATTGACTGACGGCTGCGCATTCCCCTCGCGCTACCGCGTGCTGGTGCGTGCCGGATCTGCTCACCCCGCCGCCTGCTGCCTGCAGGCGCAACCAGTACGACCAGAAGTGCCGCGCCCTGAACACGATCAGCACGCCCACCGGCCCCTACCTCAACACCATAGACTACAACGCCATTGCCGCATGCCAGGCCGCCGGCTGCTCCGTGCGTTGGGTAAGTGGTTGGTGGGCGGGCACTGGTCTCCGGCTGGTAACGGACGCCTGCTGATGTCACCTGATAGGGGTGGTGGTTGGTGCTGACCGCGCTGCGCAATCAACGGCGTTTGGCGCCCCCCTGCCGCAGCGGTCCTTAAGACATAAAGGTGTTGCATCGACATGCGCAATGGCTAACGTGCTGTTGTTCTTTACTTGGATTGGTGTTGCCCCTGTCCCCAGGTGAACGGCTGGGTGTACCGCAACCGGGTGAGTGCCGGGCCTCAGGGCGTCCCCCAGGCGGCTCCGCCACCTGTGGGGCCCTCAGTTGCGGGCCTCCCGCTGCAGATTGCCCTGCGCGGGCCAATTGCCACGCTTGAGACATGCAGACGTGGCTTTTGTAAACGCAATATGGTTGATACGTGTCCGCACGAGAAAGGCACGCCAGGGTCTTTGCTCGTGGGTGTGCAGAACACGTGCATTGGTGGTCAGGAACTCCATGTTGGCTGCAATAAGCAACAGTTGCTTCGCCCGAGACATTTGACATGGAAGTGAGGAACCCAACGGCAACTCGCATTTGTTCCGTTCACCGCACCCCTGCAGGGTTTCCCTGTTCCTGAGAGCTTCTGGGCGTGCACCACCGATAACGCGATCTGGAACATGAAGGTGGGTTTAGGGCTTTTAGTGTCCTGCTCTCTACCCGTACGCCGCAGTCTTCCTGGCTCCGCCCAATCTCCTTCCACCAGTTGCGCTGGCAGCGCCGCTTCAGCACTGTGTTCTATGCGCCCCACCGTACGCTGCCAGGGCGTAGCTGTGCAGCACATGTCGGCCCTGAACTCAGGTTGCTCGCCCTGCCGTACCGCCCGCAGTACGCGTACGACGTGCACACGGACGGCAAGGTGCCGCTGGCGGCGCTGCTGTGCGGCAGCGACAGGCTGCAGTTTGACAAAGCCGCGTGCGAGGCGGCCGCACTGTGAGGGGATGGCACGGCGGCAGGGCCTGGCTCGGTTGTGCAGTAGGTTACACGTTACAGGCTGCATAGGGTTCACTCCTAACGAGCGTAGTATGTTACGCAACAGCTTAGGTCGAGCCCACCGGCTTACGTGGATGACCTGTGAGCGTTGCCTTGCTCAGAGGCGGTCATGTACCGGTACTCGGTAGTGCAAAGGTGAATTTGCAAATCGTCGAAGGGATCTTCCCGCGCGGTTGCTGCTGCATCATGGCATCAGTCGATCTTACGCAGTCGTCGGCTGCACTCGGTGCACCACTTCGGCTGTGTCCTGAGCAGGGGAGCTCCCCTGGTCCCGAGTGCCGCACAGGCCACACTCCCTGTGCCGATTTAGCTGCATAGCGTGTGCGCGTTGCCCGACGGCCTTCAGAGTGTGTTTTATTTGTACCTGGGGCGAACATGTTGACAATGCAACCACTTGGGCATGCGTCGGCGTTCAAGCAAGGAACCCGTTCGTTGTAATTTGTGTGGGGTCCTGTGTGCTCTGCCTGTGCTACTGCTCTTACAAGCGGGCCCGACAGCGCCTTAAGATCTCAGTCCTAGTTCGTTACCGTGCAAGTATGCAGATATTGGTATGGTCTGCTCTAGTATGTGGGCGCGCGCGTGCGGCCATTGGCTGTGTTTGACCCGGTGCCGGCAACGCAACGTTCCCTTGCTTGCTTGGGGGTGCTTTGGCCCCTGTTGGTCGCGCTGATCACTCAGCACTGGTGACAGTACAAACTGGTACACACGCACATGCTGGTTGCTTGCTCTGCAATCCTCTCAATGGCAAAAGTGCCATTCCGCATGCTGTCCAGTGTGGAGGGGTGCTGCCGCGTGGCCGTTTCAGTACACCGTAGTGCTGAAGGGAGTAACTGACATTGGTTGGGCAAACTTCACGCATGTGGCGCAACAGACCCTCGGGCTACGTTAGCCCAGTCCTAACCCTATTTGCAGTGGGCCCATGGAGCATGGACCCATACTGCACTCGTAGCTGTTGGAGTTTGGGGAGGTGAAAGTCGTTAGGGTTCGCACGTAGTCTTATCCCAGATGGACCGGGCTCCGGAGCATACCGGTAGTCACCCAGTCAACCTTGCCACTTTCACCTGTACCGATATTGTATTTCTTATCGATACATGCTGCTTGGTAGTGGCAGTGCCAGGAGGCGATCGAGGACAAACCCCAGCTGTCGCGCACTTTCCTTGCGTGTGACCTCTCTGTGAGCAAATATTTGTTATACATTTGCGTGCGTCTCACTCCGTGTAACAAGCAGCAGGTCAAAGTGTGGCAGGGCACCCGCGGACGCGCGGAGGTCCTGATGCGTGTTGGGAGCGCCCGCGATGAGCTCAGGTCGACGAGGTTCTGCTGCGATGGAAGATGATCTGCGCAATACCAGAGGTTGACATTTGCAAGCTACCGACCCGTGGCACTTGGTCTGACGGGCTGCAAGGTGGGAGCTAGGGCCATGGCGTCCGTCTGCAAGCTCGAGCACTCCAGCCACTGATCAACAAGTCCTCGCCCCTGCCCGTGCAGAGGCACCACCGCCTTCCGGCGGCGCTGTACCCGAGCCAACCTGCAGCAACCCCTGCACCTGCCGCGGCGGTACTGCCAGCAGTTTCTTCAGCGCCTCCGCGGCAGTTCACCAGCAGGCCTGCCAAGCGGTCTGCAAAGCGACGCAGCCCAACCACCCCTTTGTGGCTGCCACGGTCATGAGCCTAGCAGCACGCGCACAGGGCCTAGTGGTACTGTCGCTGGCTCTCATGACCGGGGCCAAGAGTTGCAACCAAAGAGTGTCTCCTGTAAGCAGTCCCTCGTGCAGCGCTCTCAGGATGCAGGCCGCCATGTTGCTGATGATACAGTGGGCCCAACCGGCCCGGAGGGTCACGGCTGCAGCATATGGCGGCGCCGCAGCATGTGCCGAGCGGTCCGGATCCACCCAGCATGTGCAGCATCAGATCGTGCTCGGTGGCGCGCACCCTGGCGGAGGCTGAGTCCGCGGCGGCCCGTGTACGTCCTTGCGCCTGTGACCAGCCTGCCGCCTGCTGGGGGCTCACCGCTGGGGCCTGGTGTCCAGACACCTGGCGTGACCAGGATGCCTGGCGGTGGCCCCGAGGCCTCAGTTTCCAAAGCAGGGTCAGCCCGCAGCCCTGTCCGCACCTGCACTGTTGGAGAGCAGGTGAGCCCGACGCCAGTGAGGGCGGACACAGCCCGTCAGATCGGTGGGCAGGGTGCCGACAGGCCTGCAGTCATCAAGGCAGAGGCACGGGGCCATTGGAGGCGGCCGGCACGGAAGGCGGGAGGCGTTGGAATCTGCGGCTTCTCCTTTGCCAGGTAGCCCTGGTGGTCTGCAGAGCTGCGATGGTCAAGGAAGCAACCTGCAGCGCGGGTGACGACTTTGAGCAGCAGACAGTCAGGGGGCTGGCACCACCGCGCCGGTGCCCAAGCCGCATGACATGTTTGCGGGTGCAGGGCTTGGTGGGCCGCACGGAGGCGTACCCGTCCAGCCCTCCAGCGATGGCCTGCTGGGCGTGTCCACTCGGGCTGCTTTCCCCGCCGTGGACCGCGCCCTCCAGCGGCGGGCTAGGCTGGCGGCGCTGCAGCCGGGTGCCGTCGGTTCTAGGCCCGGGGACCAGCACACGGAGTACGACAGCCGGGCGGCAGGGCTTCGAGGCTGCTGAAGGGCATCTTGGGGTGCTAGGTACCACCAGCACGTCCCCGCTGCCCCGCACAAGCAGCGGGAGGCTGATCAGCCCGTGCGCCCCCGTCATTGCGCGACGGCCGGGGCGCTGAGCGGCGTTTTGCCCAAACGGGCGGGTGCAGGCGCTTTCGCTGCAGCAGTTGCGTGGCGGCAGCTGCCGTAGGCTGTAAGGGTTTCGACGCGGCGCGTCGCCTTTTGGACAGGTACATGCTTAGTGGCTGGCTTAACCGGAAGCTGTGCAGAAAAGTTGTATGTTGCTGTCCTGGCGTGCGGTGGGGCACAAGAGGCCGGTGTGGAGGTGCACGCGTGCTGCACTGGTGGGGGCTGTTGAAGGAAAGCATGCACGCTTCACGGGGCCTCGACGCCTTGGTTTCTCCCTGCACAGGGCGGCTGCCCAGGCGCTGCGAGCGCCTTGCCGCGCGGCACACTGGCGGGCTGCTGCAGCGGTAGAGGCGGGCGGTGGCGGTCCGCGGGAGGCTGCGGCTGCGGTACGCAAGGTGCGTGGGACGGGACTGCAAACGCTTTCTTGGCGTATGGCTGAGACGTTGGCCGTTGGCACCGTACGTGCAGGGTCGCCTCACAATAAAATGCGAAAGTCGCTGGTGTGTTCCTGCTACATCCCGTGTCTCAGGCCTCATGTGGCGTACCGTGTCCCACCTTGCAGCCTAGCCCTCATCTCTGCGGCAGCACACACAGCGGCGGCAGCGGCAGAGGCCGAGGCGCTCGTGGAGGCTGTGCCTAACAGCAAAGACCCCCGGGCAGCGGGGGCACGCTTATTCCCCGCGACCGGGCCTACCTTGCACGACCCGCGTGCTCCGTCTGCCGAGGCTGCTTCCGCCGGGTGGCTGGCGGGCGGCTGCCTGCGCGACCTGGGCCCTGGGCTGGCTGAAGCGTTGGCCCGAGCATGCTACTCGGACACGCTTGGTGGGGTCGCATGGGGTAACGGCAATGGTGGCGTCGCCGCCGCGACGGAGGACAGCAACACCAGCAGCAGCGGCAGCGGCAACAGCAGTCTCCGGAGCTGCGGCAGCAGCAGCAGCAGCAGCAGCAGCAGCGGCAGCAGCAGTCCCCGGAGCTGCAGCAGCAACAGCAGCAGCATGCGTGACGTGCAGAGCCGGCTGCTGCACGCCAACGCAGCAGCAAGGGACCACGCTACTGAGGTGTGGGAGGGCGACGCGTGGGGGAGGTACGGGTTGGTGCGCGGGTGGGGTCCGGTGGCGCTGAGCCGCAGGCGCTACTGCCGGGTGGTCGGCGGGGCGCTGGCGGAGACGGCGGGGCGGTACGGCCTGGCGGCGGCGCACCGGCGCTGGTGGCTGCTGCGCGCGGCGTGGTGCGGCCTGGCGCTAGAGGCGGTGGCGCCGCTGCCGCAGCCGTGACACGGTGGGTGGGTGGGTGGGTGGGTGGGGACGCAGCTTCCGCCGGGTGCTGTTGGGGGTATCTACGCAGTACCAAGACCGTATGGCCTGAGGTGTCCAGGATTACTGAGGCAAGGAGCAAGGAACTCGCAACGAAAGCTGGGGTCACGCAAGCTGTATGCCGCTTTCGCATTGGCTTTGAGGTCTGCCTGTGGTTCAGCCAGGTGGGGTGCGTAGACGGTAACTAAGTGTAGGCATCCGTTCAACGCGGGGTGAGTGGGGTAGTTGGGGTACGGCAACATGTAGGCCTCGTCCCGACGAACAAGCGCGAGCAACATTTTTGGTGTCTAAAAGTATAAAGCTGCTGTCATGAAGAGGTCCTACCTCTGCGCGACCTGCAGTGCGGAACTGCTGTCGGTCCGCTGGGTTGTTCTCGCCCGCCCAGAGCCCGTCCTCGCAACTCGACGAGGTCATATCCCTGCGCGTCACCTGCCTATCATATTACTTGTAGAAATGTCTATTATCCTGCCATGTTGGTGGTGTAAAGGTAGTCTCGCCCGCCGTGGTTCATGAGTGTCGGAGTACCGCTGCCTGGTGGGCTCGTACCTACTTATAACCCTGTGAGCTTGTCGCGCCCTTTGACATAGATATAACATTGTCCTGCCAACCGAAAATGGAACTTGTCCTGCTTTTTGCACTGCTTTCAGCCCTCGTGGCTGCGTCGCAAGCGCTGAGCTACGCGGCGCCCCCGGTGCCTGCTTACGGCCCAGTGCCTACTTATGGCGGCTCACCTTCACCTTCAAACCCACCACCAACGTAAGTTTCGTTTTCGGGGTGCCTGATACTCTTTCGTCGGGACATTGTGTCTTGTCCGTTGGAAAGAGTAGCGCCAGAATCGAGCGGAAGTGAGAGCATTTACTGAGATACGTAAATTCAATCTCATGTACATGAGTGCTGCGCCTCGTTATCGTAGGCTGTCTCTCAACTGTCCGAAACCGAGTAGTTCTCAATGCAGCGTCAGCCTGGCGTCAATGCCTCGTTATCGCTGCACAGTCTCTCCAGTACTAGTTCCGCAACGCACGCGAGATGCCCCTTTCTCGGTCTGGGGTTCCCCGCCACACCCAGCCAGTGTCCGTTGGGTGCTGACTAAGCAACGAGGGCGGTGGGGCTCCTCTGGGCGGGCTTGCTCGTCGTCACGCATTCCCTGCACGATCCCCAGCACACATCAGTGAACCACACACAAGCCGTAGTGTCTCGTAGCACACCATGCGAAACTCCACACATGGCCGCTACCTTGCACGCAAGCAAGGCGCCCTCGCTTTCGTTCGGCACACGTCCCGCCTCCCCCTAACCTGCGCTGCCCCTTGTTCCGCCACCCATGCCGCCACCGCAGGACACCCTCTCTCTGCTCTTGGTATCCTGCCTCCATTAACCCAACGTAAGTGCCAAACACTGCAATTGGCAGTGTAAGAACGTGCGATTCCGCGTCCGGCAGTCCTTAGCCCATCGATTGGGCACGTGATGACATTGCCTTTGATGGTCACCGCCTAATGGTGCCTAATGTGCCTTGTGCAACGCCAAGACCACAACCAACCAGACATACACATTGTACATGTGCCCTCACCCGCTCATCTCTTCCTTGCACTCCAACGGCAGGGACAACACGAGCACAACTGTGCCGTCGTGTGCTGTCAACAGCGCATGGCTGGCCACCCTGGAGGCTGAGCTGGGCCCTGACACCTCGGCGCTGGCTAGGTGAGTGGGTGGAGGTGGGGCGGGAAGATAGCTGCCTTGGAGCAGGAAACAGACCGACAAGGTCACTGGTATACGCGTGTGTGAGGAAAGAGTGCAGTGGATAGAGCCCGAAGGGGGCTCACGGACGAGATTGTACAGCAGTAGGGCGCAGGCGTGCCAAGTGTATCAACAGACAAGGGGGTGTTTCGCTCATCTTGTGCGAAGCCTTAGAGCTGGGGAGGGTGGGAGCAGCCAGGCTTGCTGGAGGGCGCTGGAGGCTTGAAGACGTGCCCCACGCGGACAGGTTCGTTGGTCTGATCCGCGCACAGCGCAGCGCGTCCGTGGCTGCTGTCAGTATCAAGGCCTGGTCGGTGCACGCTTGACGCATGTGTGTTGTAACGGTGTGTCCATTAGTTGCCAACAGTACCGGCAAGGCCCTGCTCTCACAGCAGGTGCTAGCAATCAATCACTGCGTCATGGCACATGCGCGTGGCAAATGTGTGCAGGCAGGCCGTCATTGCTGCCAAGTACAACGCCATTTGCCAGGCCAAGCACGACTTGAGCACAGAGGAGGGCAAGGCTTCGTGCCGCGCCGACCGTGAGAACGGCTGTTTCCCACCGGTAAGGCAGCAGGGTTGTCAGAGGAAGACTGCAAGGCCTGACCAGTCCCCTGGGCCTGACTAGCTACCAGTCACCGTTCGTGTAATGACCTTTCTTGTGGTGGCCACACCGTGGTATTGGCCAGACGTGATGGAAGCTTCCTTCGTGCAAGAAGGGGCAGTGTATCACGCGTTCCGTGCATTGCGTGCAGTGGAGCGGCCAAGCCTGCTTCTCCGCTTTTGGAGACAAGTCCTTTGCTGCCGCCGTCTGCGAAGGTGAGGGCTGTGCGTCTTGGCGTGTGTCCAGCAGGTTCGAGGATCAGGTTGCTTAGGGTCCTGTCGTGGTGCATGGCGCTTTCCCTGCCATACTTTCAGCGTGCAGGCACAGCATGGCACCTTCAAACCAAAGGGCAAAGCGAGGTGGCAACGAAAAGTAGTACGCAGGCACACTAAGGGTTCACAACCTGCGTACCCCCATCTGACAGGTAGCGACTACCAGAAGTACCTCGTGTGCCAGGGCAAGTTCGTGGACGAGTGCGGCGGCCCCAACGGCACCGCAGACGCTGACGGCTGCGTGTGGCAGCTGCTGCTGTGGTACGGCGGGATCGAGGCGTACGAGGCCTCGCACGCGCTGGACGAGGCCACTATGGTGGGTAGGGTTGAGGGTGCTACCCGTGCTGGACAGCTGCCAGCGCAGACCCAACGCCCGCAGTGCAGAGGCACTTGACTTGCGCCACAGCGGACATCGTAGACCTGTTGTGTGCCAGTTGTCATGTCGCGCGGAAGGCAGGCTCAGATTGGCGGCCGAGCGAGCGCAGTCGAGTACGTCCCTAAGCGGCGCATACCGGCTCCGTGTGGCTTCTGGGTGACATGGTGTTCGCCCAGCTGCAGCCAGTTCTGTGCTGCAGCCGGCATTCGGCAGCGCATGGACGTAGCGGCATACCAAAGGCACCTTGCCTGTACTCTGCCTGTCATGCAGTGTTCGCTTTTGGCTTGACCGTGCTATCTGATTCCACCATTCGCGGTTGCAGGGCGGGCCTCTCACCTTTGGAGCCTGTTACCCCAAGAACATGGTAAGTGACCGGGCCTTCTTGTGCCGCAGCAACTCAGCGCTGTTGTTGGCCTAACCGTGGGGCGAAGTGGCCGCCTGCTTGACATCTCGGCCGTGCATGGTTACACTTGACGGACGTCATCTGATGCCGCATGTGTTCGGTGCTTTGGTGACCCCGCACGCAGGCCGGCGCGATAGACTCTGACGGCCAGTTCTCTGACGCCATATACAACGAATTGTAAGGGGGGCGGGTAGTTTGGGGCTGGCGTACATGAGGCACCGTGGGTTACTAGTGCACTTGTGCCTGCAGCTGCTGCGGAACCGCCGTTGCCACCCTATCTACGCGGGAGCTGCGTACGGGATGACGCGCGGACGTGCCGTTAATGCGTTTTTTTCCCGCCCGCTACATTTTAGGTGTTGTACACATCGCTGGCACAAGCTGCTTGTTGGTTGACAGGCACGGAGCGTGTGACGTGTGCCGGCCACACGAGGGCTTGCGGTGGGAGCGCTGCAGCACCCATGCCACCACTGCTGGTAGTAAGGTAGAGGGGCAGCACTGACTAACAGCTGCCATGCAAATGCTTTTGCCGTGCGTGACCCCACCGCGCAGGTTCCTCGAGAACTTGGGCAGCGCCAACAACATGACGCAGTTCTTCGAGAAGCGCGGCACCTGCCCCTACGCATCCATGGCATTCAAGTGGGTAACCCAATGCCCAGCTGGCGCAATTGCTGGCGTGCGTGCGGGACGGTCAAGCAGTGGCATGTGTGGCGTCCATCCTTGTACCCGTTGCATGTACCCTGGACTCGGGTGGAGCATACCATGCCTGCCGCGTGACCATACGCGCTGCACGCCCTGTTGCCTGCCTGCAGGCGCAACGAGTACGGCCAGAAGTGCCGCGCCCTCAACACCATCACCACGCCTACGGGCCCCTACCTCAACACCATCGACTACAACGCCATTGCCGCCTGCCAGGCCGCGGGCTGCTCCGTGCGTTGGGTAAGTGGTTGGTTGGCGGGCACTAGGTGGTGGGTGGCAAGGACGCTAACGCCGAGTTGCCTGTTGATGTCACCTTGTAGGAGCTGGTTGGTGCTGACCGCACTACACACCCGTAGACAGTTTGGCACACACCAGAAGGTGTTGCTTTAATGCGCGTGATGGTAAACACTCTGTTATTTGTTGCTGTTTTATGTTGCCCTGTCCACAGGTGAATGGCGCGGTGGTCCGCAACCAGGTGAGTGGTGGGCCCGGGCGGCCACCGGGCGGTTCACCACACGTGGGGCCCAACTTGCGGGTCTTCAGCTGCACACTGCCCTGCGCCGGCCGCTCCCCGCACTGGAGACATGCGTAACTGCTCAGTGCAGGCATCATTGGGCGGATGCGGTACCGCACAGGACCGGCACTCCAGAGTCATGATGAGCTCGCATAGCATATGCGAGGCGGGTAGGGACTGTTTGCCGGCCGCGAGAAGCATGGTTGCGTTGCCCGAGACCTTTAAATTTGGAGTACGGCATTCTGTGGCGACTTGCACATTTTCCGTTTCATTTCACCCCTACAGGGTTACACTGTTCCTGAGAGCTTCTGGACGTGCGAGACCGACCGCACGGCTTGGAACATGAAGGTGGGCTTGGGCATGCCGCGTTTCCCCCTGGCTTGGCGTGATCTCCACCTGTTGCGCTTATGGTACCGCGTCAGCAGCTCAGCACTGTGGCCTCTGTGCTCCGTCATACGCCGCCCAGGCAGCCCGCGTCTCAGGTGCAGCAACATATTGCAGCATTGCACCACGGCACGGAAGGCACGCTTACACGGCCGCTTACACGACCTGTGGCACGTGTTGTTCCTGAACTCGGGTTGCTCGCCCTGCCGTACCGACTGCAGTACGCGTACGACGTGCACACGGACGGCAAGGTGCCGCTGGCGGCGCTGCTGTGCGGCAGCGACAGGCTGCAGTTCGACAAGGCGGCGTGCGAGGCGGCCGCGCTGTGAGGGGACGGCGGGTCCGGGTCGACCGTGCCGTGCAGTGGATTGCAGGCTCCGTGCGGTGCACTTGGAACAATTGTGACGACGCTAATGGAATACTTACGTCAAGCCCACTGGCGAACTTGGATGGACTTGCGGATTGGCGTCATTAAAGGGGTAGTATATTAGTATTGCCTCAATGGAATGCGGATTTACATGGGATCTGCATGTGCGGGTTACTGATGCTTCCGCGCCCGCCTGCAACTTGCATTGTGGCACATCGCCTGTGTCCGGGGTGCCGCACAGGCCACACTCCCTGTGCCTAGTGGGCTGCACGAATAAGCCTGGTTGCACGGCATGTGTGCGTTGCTCCGTTGCCTTCAGAGTTTGCGTTGGGAGTCCCCAGGGGCCAACAAACTTATACCAATATCGCTGTGCATGAAATGCGCCGGTGTTAAAGAACGTAAGCAAGCAAGCCGTTCCTTGCACTTATGTTGGTGGCTGTGTGCTCTGCCTGTGTTACTGCTGTTACCGACAGCGTCTTAGTGTCTTAATTCTAGTTCATCAACCGTGTTAGGTGTGTTGTTCTTCTGCGGATTTGGCTACGGTCCGCGCTAATATGTGGGCGCACTTGCGACCCTCTACTGTGCCCGCAACACGTGCCAGTGCCAGCAACGCAACGTCACCTTGCCACTGGCCTCCTTGGGCCCTGTTGGTGGCGCCGCTGAACACTGGTCACGGCACCCACGCAGTCGGGTCCCTAATTACCAAGTGGTGACGCCGCAAGTTGCTTAATTGAGTTGTGCCTGCGTCCATGTACGCCTAGTCGCCTGCAACCCGCTGTGTTACTACGGTGTGATCGCTGTGCCTGACAACTGCCCTGTTACCGGTGCTGTTGTCCTGCGGATATGGCGTGGCTGTTGGGCGCGCATGCAGCCCTTCGCTGTGCTCGCAGTGTTTCCGTGCCTCGGGCCCTGCTGGTGGACCTCTGCGTGGTCCACACCCGTCCGCGCGTACTCTCTAGTCCTTTCGCACGTGTGTATGCCCATGCAAACTCCATCCGGTGCGGAGGTTCGCTGCCATGTGGCCATTCCAGTGACTTAACTCGGTGCATGAGTGAGCACTTGCATTGTATCAATAAGTTGGGTCCCAGAGGAGGGATGTCCTTACACGCTCTGTCAGTCTGGCAACATGTCCCCTGTATGTGTCACCGTACGCAGACTCCACCCAGACCCACCCCACTACGTTCTCTCGTTCAGCCGCCCATGACACCGGTAGCTGGTGCCCCTACCATAGCGCCGAGCTACGCACCGTTGACACAACCGTACCAGGAAACGGCAACGCCAGCCCACCCTTGGCACCGGGGCAGGGGGCCCCTGCAGATGACGAGTTATTCATTGTTACAGGCGTTTAGTTGCGCTTGTGTACCGGTACGGTATACAGCAGGAGCCGCAAAGTTGGCAACGTACGAGCAGCTGTCCATGGCTCTCCCCGTCGACCATGCATGATTGTACGTCTCACGATGACACCAACGCCATACGCATTATTCCTGTTCCCTGGTCGCGTGCTCCAAGTAGAGCGCCAATGCTGCACCCAACGCGCTGTCCCACCGCACCCCCAGCCATCGCAGCACCACCATGCATGTCCTGGGGAAGGCAGGGCACAGGATACAGCATATCAGGGCAAGGGTCCAGGTGCACCACACTCTCTGGGCATCACACGGGCTTTACAGGACACCTGGCCACTAGGCCGTGCTCACATTCATGTACCCCATGCGCTGATGGGCGCTGAGCGGCATGATGACGAGCTCAGCACCTCGAGATCGTACCGTAGACAGCGTTCAGTGAAGTGCGTGCTTTGAGCCACCTGCCGCGTGACGATGTGCCGATGGTGCACAAGGTCCTGGTGCTCTGCGCTCACCTGCCGCGGCTGCCAGTGCCTGGCGGCGTGCTTCACCACCGCGGCGCCTACTTCCTCAGCGCCTTGGCCCCGGTCAGCGCCAGGTAGGCCCCGCCCGCCGCCAGCAGCCCCACGGTGGACAAGAAGCCGCCCACGCGGAAGGGGAGCCAGTTCACCTGCGGCCGGGGGCGGGGGCCGGGCGGAGACCGGTGCTGTAAGCCACAATCTAGCTGGCCGATACTGTTTGCGTAGTTTTGGAGCCAGTGGGATGTGAGGACAAGGGTGCGCAAGCCGTGCTGGTGGGCACCCCGAGGGTGGTGCGCGGCTTGCCATGCCTCGCAGCTCCCTGTGCCGCCCTCCAGCCGTATGCATGCACACCTGTAGTTTTGGTACGTGACAAGTAGCTCAGGCGTAAGGCAGCCGTACTCAGTACCCGGCTAGGGGGTGAATCCCTAGCTCCTCGCCCCGCTGCCCAAACTGTCAGCAAGTCTCCATGTATGAACAAGGTACCGGTACATACGGTACTGTGACACATCCAAAGCCACATGCACAATCGCCTCAGCGCCCCTCTAATCGCTCACGTTGGGGGTGTAGGTGTTGGAGAGGGCGTACGCGTGCGACAGGCGAGCCGCGGCGAAGGCGGCCGCGTAGGCGGCGAGCAGCTTCTTGGGGGCGTCGGTCTGGGTCTCGAGCAGCAGCAACAGCAGCATGCCGGTGGGCACGTACTCCTGCGCGTGACAGGTGGGGTGCACCGGGTGGCGTCGGCAGCCGTTGCGCTTGACGCGTGTCAGCAGTCGGCAAGGCTTTTTGGCTGACACGTGCCGACAGAGACCCGGACCACACGGGACGGCGCCTGGATGTTTTCAAGTTGTGGTACTTGATGCATACCCCGAAGACGTCGACCAAGCGTTGACGCTGCTAATGCGGTACGAGCTGCCAGATGCAAATCAGGTTAGTATATAATTCCACTGATGCCCACAGACTGTGACTTGCCGAGATTGGGCGCACAAGAAACAGCTACCCGAAACGAGGCGTTGGTCGCACCTGCATGTTTCCGCCGCAGCGCGACTGCGTACACCATAGAGGCTCATATCAGTAGCGGAACTGCATCACCTCCTGCAGGTTGCGACGTGCCGCTGGTGCGCCCAGTCAATAACATACCATCGCGGTCAGCTTCTGATCCTCGTCGCCATTGTCCTTCTTGCTGCCAATCAAAACGTTGTTGTTGAAGCGGTGCAGCCCAACACGCAACTGCAGCAGCGCGTACACCGCGCCCAACCCTCCGGCAGTGAGGCAAGTGATTGGTGCGGAGACTGGTGCGGAGAGGGCCATTGTGTCAGTCAAGTGTTGCAGTGAAGTATAAAGTTGTGTAGCTTACAGGTTTGGGGCAACAGAAGCCCCTTTCGGGGCGGTTGGCCTCCATGGTACGACCAGCATAGTGACCCTCGTCATATCATCACAGCCTTACAGCATGATCAGTACTCACGAAGAGAAGAGTTGCATGCCCCTTTGCCATGGCGTCTTGATAATTACAATCACCCTGTACCCAGCCAAGCACCAAGTCGGCCAACCGTCCATCACCAGGCAGGGACGACGGGACGTCTCCCCTGTCCAGACTGCAGAGCCCCTGCCCCTGCTCTGCCCCTTTCCATCACTGAGTTTTGTTTCACTGGGTCTGAGTCACGCCGGACGCAGGACCATCTCGCCTCTCCCCACCTTATCACAGGGACTTGACTGTGTCCTTCCTGCCACCACGAAATGCCCATCATGCATTGACGCGCTGCAGCCAGGGGCAGTAATCGACCCGCCTGGTGGACCAGCACTGCGCATGCGCGGTCGTGTCCTGAAGTGTGTAGCAGGATGCAGTGATGGCAGGTACAACGCATGTTTCAAAGCAAGTTCAAGAGGTCGTGTCCTGAAGTGTAAGGTCTGACCAGCACTGCGCATGCGCAGACTGCGCCACCTGTAAACTCTCTGTTTTACCACCCGTCATACCTACACCAGCATATATCAAAGAGCACATAGCATCAAAGGGGCCCTTATTGCAAGGCTGTGGAAGGGAGGGCAACAGCGGCAAAGCCTGCATGCCCCATGACAGTCAACACACCCGTGCTGTCTGGGTTTGCCCCAAACCTCGACAGAAACCCAAGTATAGTACGAGGCATAAGCAACATGCCAAAACCTAATAGCCTTGGCTCTGGCTCCTAAGCCACAGTGCGCACGGTCGCCCATGGTGCTGTGTGCAGCACATGCGCAGTCATGCTCCAAGGCCCATAGTCCAGCAGTGTGAAGCTCAGAGCTCATACCACGGAGAGATTAGCCGCTGCTAGCCTCCATGCAACGCCAGGCCATGCCCAGTCGCGGTTTCCGTTTCTACCACACTGCGCATGCTCACTTATGGTGCACCAAGCTGCGCAAGCGCAGAATGGTACGGGCCCTTGGTCCAGCAGTGTAACCTCTGTGAAGCTCAGAGCTCATACTGACCACGCAGATACTAGCCTTTGCTAGCCTCCATGCCATGCCCAGTCGCGGTTTCCGTCTCTCCACACTGCGCATGCTCACTTATGGTGCACCAAGCTGCGTATGCGCAGAATTGAACGAAGGCAAGAAGCCCGGATGCTAGTGGATAGCATCACATAGCATGCGGGTTGATACTGGTAGGTGCACAAGGTTTACGCATGTGATGGCCATGGCCCCTGCCTTCACTACTGTGCATGCTCACTCGTGGTGACCGTACTGTGCATGCACAGCAGGGGATGCCCCTCATGCGCATACCATGGAGGAAAACACATAAACGGCACTGTATGTGCAGGAGATGCATTGAACCATTTGTAGTCTTGTTCCACCGGACGACCTGCTCTCAGACGAAGGGTGGGGTTGCGGTGGGGTTGGGCAGTGGGGTTGCAGGCCGTACCGTATGGCCTCCCGGCCGCTCCCGGCCGCCCCACACGACGCCAACCACCCTGGCGGACGTGCCACATGTAG
>VFQN01004106.1_pt1 | contig 19639 bp, 26 predicted proteins | sample 3512371 | NCBI WGS metagenome assembly VFQN01 (sample SAMN10412370, study PRJNA504923) | tailings metagenome | isolation source: Replicate 2 from Balatoc abandoned mine | place: Philippines: Itogon, Benguet | collected 2017-08-28
CCACCGTTCCCGAGGTTCCCCCCGTCCCCGACGTCTCCCTTGACGCCCCGGCACGCGCCCCGGCCCCACCAGCCAGGCCCTCCGCCCCCCCCCGCCCAGTCGCAACCCGCCCAGCCCGCCAACGCCGCCGCGGCCGCCCAGGCCCTACGACCCGCCCTTCCCGTTCTGCTCGTGCAGCAAGCGCTCCCTAAAGCCCTCGCCGTACAGGCTCGTCTACGAGAATTCGACCCAGCTGCTGCCGGTGGTGGTGGACGGCAAGCAGCGCGTGCGGCACTGCTTCAGCATCAACAAGGTGGCGTGCGACAGCAGCAAGAAGTGCTGCGGCATGGGCGTCAAGAAGATCGAGCTCTTTGCCGAGTAAGTGCAGTGCATGCGAAGGGATAGATGTGCGGGCCGACGCGTGCACTCCTTGTGCCCCTGGGGCCTTGGCACATTGCATGGCTTTGCGACGCTGGCCTCAACACGGGCGGGGCACCACCCTCTGCCTCCCTACCCCTCCTGCAGGAACACGTGCCGCTCGACGGTGCGCCTGATGCTTCTGGGCACGCAGTCGGTCCCGTGGAGCTTTGCCACCAACACGGACAGCGAGGGGCGTGTGTTTACAACCTTCAAAGTGACGGCCCTGGACCTGGGCAAGGACCAGATGCCGGACCAGCTGTCGCTGTGCATGGTCCTCACGGAGCCATGTGCGTCCATCGTGGACTTCTGCTATGGCGGCGCCGGCTACTGCCGCTACGCCTTCTTCAACCAGGCCGAGGACTGCTGCCCCGTTGGTGATGTTGCCACCGCAGAGGGCACTGATGGTTTCAACATTGGCTCAGGCGCAGCCCAGTCGGATTACGGAATTTGATCCGTTCAGTTGCAGACTGTGTGATGTCCAGCGCACACGCGGAGGACTTGACAATCGTCGTGATCCCGACGGACCAGCTTGTGATTGTGTGCTGCATTCGTGCTGCATTCGTGCGTTTTCTTGCCCAGACCAGCTGCGTGGGTGATTGAAGGGTTGGATAAAAGGAAGCTGTCCTGTGCCAGGCTGAAAGCTCACGTGTCGTGTTTGTGCAGTCTCGTAATACTCGTTACTAACAGGCAGGGAGGCCCAATGCGCCCCCCGGGTTCTCGGTACCAGGTGTGGCAGGGGCGGACATTGACCCGGGGGGCACAACACAATACAAATAACGGGGAAAAAGCCGCTCCGTTCGTAAAATATCCCCAATTTTGCCAAAGTTTTCAGAGTTTGATTTAAGGTCGAAGCCTTGTTTCCATTGTGTGTGTGCCCACGTTCTTGCAGTGTTGCGAAGGTGTGCCAGACTGTGGGGAACTGATGTTTTGTCCACAGGTGCCGAAACATGCGCCAGCACGCCACATCCGTCCATTGCATTTGTCTTCGCATTCGTACAATTTCTTGTCCCTATTGCATGTCTCAGCATGACTTTGTGCACATCTGGCTAATGGCTGAAGGCGAGCTGGTGTTTTTGTGCAACTCGCCTCTGTCTAGCTGCCCGCGCATGCCTTCAGGTCCTCGAATGGTTGTAGCCTTCCAGATGCCAATGCATACAAATGTGGCGAGGTCGTCAAGTTGTTGCCATCGTATATCGCATGCTAAACAGTGTAACGAACTGATGCCGGTGCATTGTGCCGTGTGGGGTTCCCCTGGATGATGCAATGGCATAAGCGGGCGCCACAATACCGCCGGTCGCCACAATACCGCCGGTTGCCGTCGGTGGCCAAAGGCGGGGGCCAGTCCACATGCGACATGCCCAAACTTTCTCTCGCGACCGGTTCACGAGCTTCAGACGCACACAGAGAGAAGCCGAACGGTGCGTGCATGTCACAGTCTCAGGCACAAGAGCACAGCATGGCGCGCACGCATCTGCTGCCCCACCCTCCTTGCAGGGGCTCTCATGTCTCAGTCAAGGCACGTGGGCACCCTGGCTTGGGGAGCTGTGCATGCTGCAAACGGCGGGCCTATTGCTATCAACGGGGTTTACATGTCCCCGTACGCACGTGACAGTCAGTGTCTTGCAGAGATTTGTTACATGCACGCTTCCCTTGCTTGGCCTGCGAGGCCCTGCGACAGGCGAGGATGCAGAGTAGCGGTCCAGGTCTCCAGTACCGCTCATGCGCTCAAGAGGCTACCTTGGGCACCACGGCACGCATGCGCACATGGCCCATGTGAAGCAGCGCCGGCTGCCATCGATCCAGCACGTCCACCACCCGCATAACTGGCTACGTACCATGCACTTGGTCATCCATCTACATATATGCACAAGTCTAGCACGTAAATTGATTATAGGCTGTACACGACCGGCTGCCTTCCAGCAAGTCCACCGTCCGATGCCTACAAGCAACTAAGGCGCAGCCTGGCTGCTCACCATGCACATTCGTTGTCCACTACCTACACGTATGTGCACCTATGTAGCTAGCACGACCCCTGCTCAGCTAGCGGCTGTACACCACCGTCTTGGTGTCCAGCAGGATCTGCAGCACGGTGACCTCGTTGGTGCGGGCGCGGTAGGACGTCATGTCCACCGTCTGGGCCCAGTCGGCTGGGGGGCAGGGACGGGGGGACGCAGAGCGAGCGGGTCAAGTGTGTTCGGTTTGAATTAATGACGAGTCCATTTGTACTCCAGAATTCTCAAATGTCCTGCACATGCACAGTACAGACCCTAGCAGGCCTCCGCAGACGGCAACACCCTGGAAGCAAAGCTTCTAAAGCACAGCCCTGGCAAAACAAGCCGGCTCCCTTCCCACATCCATTTGCCCCGCCTGCAGCATGCACGCTGAAGGATTCAGCATTCCCCCGTAGCATTCCCCTAGCTAGCATGCCGACCCCATACCCAGTTTCCCACCTGTCCAGATGGGCAGCCACCACTTGGCGGCCTGCTCGGCGCACGCCGCACGCTGCGGGCCGCGCAGGAAGTCCGTGAGGGTCTCGGTGTTGGCCACGATGGGCGCGCGGCTGGGCTCGGGGGGCTGAGGCTTGGGGGAGGGGGAGGAAGTGGAGGGGGAGGGGGAGGGAGATGGCTGCTGGCCACCGCCGCCGGAGGGCGAGGGGGACGGGGAGGGAGAGGGAGACGGGGAGGGGGAGGGGCGGGGCCAGTCGATGGGCCCGTCCAGGTACACGTTGTAGCCGTCGTCCCACACGGTGCCGATGGCTGCGTTCCAGAACATGGCGCCCGCCATGGAGCCCCCCGACGCCTTCATCCACTGCAGGTTGTCCAGCACCAGGCGGAACAGCAGCGAGCGCTCGGCGGGGGTGTGCTCGCTGGGGTGCGGCAGGGATGGGGGAAAGGGCACCAGGGTTAGGACGTGGTACGGACCGAGCAAAGCGGGGGCGGGTAGCGGAGTACCGTATGGTAGGCGGTGTGGACGTGCGTCCAAGCGGCCACGCAAGCGACACAGGAGCCTGCCTTAAGCCGCAAACGCGTACTGCGCACGGACATCGTACGCTGTCCCGCTGCGCACGGGGAGGCTATGGAAGGCCGTTCCACCAGCAGCTGACAACCGCCATCACACTCAGCCTCGTCCCAAACCCCGCACTCACGGGTAGATGAGTCCGAACTCCTCCACTATGAAGGCCTTGCCCAGGTCGGAGCTGATGCGCTGGTGCACGGACAGGTACTGCACCAGGAAGTTGGCGAAGCAGTCGAAGTCGCACTTGTTCCACTTGGGGGGCACAGACTCCATCTGCGCGCGGGCGCGGAAGCAGGTGGGGGAGAGGGCCGGGGTTGAGTTGGTTGGCCAAAGCCATGGGGCATACCGGTACGACCGAAGCAACCTGTACGGCAAGTCCCTCCGAGCCTTAAGAAGCCACAGCTCTCCTGCTGTACGGCACACCAGTAGGCGACGGCGTGCACCCACAGGCAGCTTCCACGCAGGCACGCAAGGCACCCGCCCACCTGTCTGTCATACACATGCGCCACGGTGACGTCCAGGTTGCCATCCTGGTTGATCGCCACCCAGTCCTCGCCCTCGCAGCGCCCACCCGCCCCCGGGTTCCAGCCCTCGTACGAGTTGAGGAAGTAGCCCTCGGTGCCGGCCGCCACCAGCTGGCTGGGCGCGTTGGCGCGCAGGTGCGCCGCCATCTCGGAGATGAAGCCCTTGACCACGGACTGGGAGCCGGAGTCCACGCAGCCGGGGCAGCGGGGCTGCGGGGACAGGAGGGCATGGGACAAGGACAAGGTGCGGAGGGTGGGTGCGGCTGCAGGTACGGTATAAGAGCAGGTGCAAAGTGAGGAGCACGGTGGCGTGCATTGTCGTACGGCGTGAGAAAGGACCCAGATCAGAAGCTGTGCGCATGCACCTCACCAGCATCCTTGGAGACGTCCCACACGGCGGGGTGAGGCACATCCGGGCCTGCTGACCCAGATCAGTTGTTGCTCGTACGGTAGTCAGAGTAACACTTAGCAGCACGTGCGCGCACAGCAAGTACCCGTCGGACACCCTTGCCACAGCAACGCATGGTGCGCCAGGGGAGATCCAGGCTTTCATCCCCCCCTAACCCGTGTGCCGTGCACGGAGCAGCCGTGCAGAGCTGGCGCTAGCCCACCTCGTTGAACACGTCCCACACGGCGATGGCGTCGTCGTCGCGGTAGCGCTTGCCGTTGAAGGTGTTGGTGCGCCACACGATGGCGCTGATGTGGTCGCGGAAGAAGTGGCGCACGTCGGGGCTGCCGTAGAAGTCCAGCAGGTCCTTGCCGGCTGGGGGGCGGAACGGGGGAGGCATTCGGGTGGCGATAAGCTTGAGGGTTAGGGTAGGAATGCCAGTTGCAATGAAGGGGGTTACAGTGTGATAATGGGCTTACGCGTGTACAATGAGGAAGGCTGGCCACAGCGCGCCAGCATACGCGTGCGTCTTAGGCTTCGTTGGTGCCCGCATACAGGTACACTGGACCTTGGAATGATCAAGCTTTTCAGCCTAACCCAGTATGATGGTAGGCTCTACGTTGGTCGTACGCACCTGGGTTGACCCCCGCCATGCGCATGAAGTCCTGGGGGGAGCGGTAGGCGGCCCACGTGTTGCCCAGCGCCAGGATGAGCTTGATGTTGTGGCGGCCCGCGCTGTCGATGATGTAGTCCAGGCCCTGGAACTCGGTCTCGCTGTAGGTGGGCAGGTGGGGTTGTGGGGGGAACTGGCGGCGTGTGAACGACTCATCGGTGGGGTCGGCAGAGGGGAACGCGGTCAGGCGGTGGGGAGGACCGGAAAGCATCAGACACCGTTCCCGTGCATGCAAGACTGTGCACGGCGTGGCTCTCAGGCAGTTCAAGGCATTAGTGCCCCCTTGACTGCTTTGGCTAGGATTGCGTGCTGGGGCTGTCACGCACCTGTACTTGCCCCACTGGTACGGCATGTTGTGGTTGAAAGCCCACAACCGAATGACCTGCACGTGTCGGAGGTGATTCGATCTGGGTCAGGTGCCAGAGACCAGAACGGGCAAAGTCACGCTGCCGCACGAACACTGTCGTGCATGGCTTCCAGCTTTTGCGGACGCGGGGGCATACCACTCGGTTACGGCAGTTGCACCGCTCATGAGCAGTAACGGTCAGCGTGCTAGCGCGCACCTGTAGTCCGAACGCGTTGGCATAGTCGAAGAAGCTATCTACGATGCCCTTGTCCTTCTGGACAAAGTCAATAAGCCTGCAAGGGCGGGTGACGGGTTGTGAGGAGCAGCTGCAAGGGCTTGGACGGCGCTATGGACCACCGGCAGCTACTCTGCAGCAGCATATGCACCTTGCACCCCTTGCACGGGTCTCGCAACAGCTCACCAATAGGAGTTGGCGCCTACGAAGTAAAAAGGCTTTCCGTCCAGGCACAGCTGGTGGCTGTTGCACTTCTGGACGAAGGAGGCGCTGGCACATGTCGCGAAGAGGCACGCGACAGCCAGGATGGCCGCGCGCACAAGCCAGGCCTTGGCCATGGCAACTCCAGAGGCCTGTGCCTCCGGCAACTGCATCGCAGCATGTGGGGAAGAGGGTCAGCCAGATGTGCTGGGAAGCTGTCGCAGTGCCGCCGATGGGTCATGCCATCGCTAATGCCGCCGGGCAAAGAAGGCCTGGTGTCAGTGACCAAGGCTCATGGTTCCCTTGACAAGCTTCATCAACAGTAGTTGATACGTAGGACTTACACGAGTCGTCGAAGATGCGCGAGTTTTCTGCACCGGGGAGGTGGCCTTGGACAGGGGAGGGAGTACAGCCACTTGCACCCGCGTTTACGACTTGTGTTCCTACGCTAAAATAAATAGCAGGTCACGATATATGGTGCTGCTTTTGGCTTATGCCTTCGCTCTCAACCTCCTTATGAACACAGGGCTCAACCCCGGCTCCGGAGCCGCATCGCACAAAACGCGCGGCAACTTCCTCCCACATGCCGATCAAAATGCACGCATGGTGGTTGTACTCATACATGAAAGGAAGACGCTCTTGATCTTGACGGCAAACTTCAGACCGCCGAAGCTAACACGCCCGCGTGGCCTTGCACCACAGCCATCGCGCCGCGTCCACCATGGCCCACATCGGCGCCTGTCCGACAGCCAAGTTCCTCGCAGCGAACCCCGTATCGTCAGCAGGCCCGAAGAACAATGGCTTCGCCACCACGATTAGGAGGAAGTTCGCCGTGAAGACCTGGGGACGTCATGGCGTCAAACAGGCAAATTTGTGGGAAAGGAGCCAGCCCGACTGTAGGCAAAGCCACCAGCTAATACAGTAGCAACTGTAGTTCAAGCATCGTGCCTCAGTTTGCCTTTCAAGCCGGCTGCATGCACAGGACACCTGCAACGGCTGTTGCAGTCCGACACCCGAGCGCCCCAAATCGCCACAACCGCAAGCCACTCGACAGCTACCCCCCACCTGCAGCGCGTGCGGCAGCCGCACAGGCGCCAGCTTGCGCAGGTACCTCTCGGCGATCAGGATGGGCGCCTGCAAGGTCCGCCGACGGGCCATGCACGTGCAGACGTGTGCGGCAGTAAGGCCCAGGAAGGAGTTGAAGAAGGAGGTTCAGAGCGGCAGTTGCACAGTTGCTTGTGCGGTACAGCGGTCCGACCCAGATCACCCAAACCCCACAGTGGCGCGGCTCTCACTGAGTGCAGCTGGTTGGCATGGCACGTGAGCAGCACTGCATCAGATGTTCCTTCTAACTGATGCACCACCTCTGGACCCTCCATGCAACGCCCGCCACGCACGCCAACGCAACAGCAGAGCAACCTACCCACACGAACATTCCACGGAGCGCCGATTTGTCCGCAGGTCCTGAACCTCATACTGCTGAAGCAGTCGAACCCATTCCCCCACGCGCAAGCCCGTCACGCACCTGTACGGCGAAGAAGGCGCACCATCTCCAGCTGAACACGCGCGTGTTGTACCTGCATGGTGTTGTGGTGCCATGTGTCAGGGGGCAAGGGAGGATTGCTTGCACGAGCGCAGCGCCAAGGCACCGCACAGCCGTGCCTTGAATGCCACGTGGTGCCTCACAAGCATTCACTCTGCCGTAACCAGCAGTAATTGGGCCCCGAAACGTACTCGATCACGGCATGAGCCCAGCTATGCACGCTTTCGTGCCATGGGCTCAAGCCAGCAGTACAGCCAACGACGACGTCGACGACCGAAATGCTCCTCCTACGCCCCCGCCCCAAGGTGTTCCCCTCCAGCCAGGCCCCCGCAACCCACCAGAAGATGAGGATGTGCCACAGCCCGCTGACCAGGAACACCGCCTGCAGCGCCAGGTAGGTGCGCAGCAGGCTGGGCCGCGGCCTGCGACCCGCCTTCGCCTCCGCCTTCCCCTTGCCGCTGCCGCCGCCTGCCTCCGCTCCACCTCCTCCGCCAGCTGCACGGTCCATGGGTGCGGCCACAGAGGCGGGCGTGACCAGGTACCTCTCCACGGGCTGCTGAAAGCCGCCCTCGGCCTCGGCCTCGGCCTCGCCGTCCGTGCTGGTGATGGTGCCCAGGGAGGATGAGGTCGCGGGTGGGTTGCGCGGCCAGCCCACGGTTGCAGCTGCTGCGGCGTCCGCCGTGGCGCGAAGGCCGGACACCAGGCGGCGGCGGAGGCCTGCTGCTCCGGAGCCGGCGGCGGTGTGCGGGTCTTCATCTAGGGGTGTGCGCTGGTGGTGCTCCGCTACGTTGTCGTCACCTCCGTTTGTTATGGGTGAACCCTGCGGGCGGCGCGAGGCGGCGTGGGTCACCAGTAGGCAGCGGCGCGGCGGCAATCAGCAGCGGCACGTCGTGCGGGATGTGGGTCGGCCGGCCTGAGCTAAGGATTTGCGGTCATGCCTCATGCAGCATCGCAGATGGCCCCATGCATGGCTGCCATGCACCTGCAGCGAACAGCAGCCGTCAGAACTACAGCCTTTACGCTCTTGCTGGCCGCGACCCAGCTGAGAAGCTGTACCAATACACTGCCCCGTGACGTTTCCACACACCCTGCCCCACGCACCTGCTTCCCACCGCCCTCAAGCGGCCCGGCGGGCTCCGCCGCCAGGTCCTGCTGCTCCTGCTGCTCCTGCTGATGCTCCTTGGCTGCCGCAACCAGCTCCTGCTGCACCGCCTCCGCCACACTGCGGCTTCCGGCAGCTTTCACCCCGCCAACCGTCCCAACCGCCGCGTGCTGGGCCCCTCCCTTATCAAGCCCCTTGGCTGCCGCCTCACCAATCTCCTCCTGAATGGCAGCGACCGCGTTTCTGTTCCCCCTGTACTGCCGGTGGCCGTGTCCGGTGCCTCCCGCCGTGCTAAGGTCTGCCGTACCGCTGTCGTACGGCAGCAGGCGGCCCTGTACGACGGGCTCGTACACCAGCACGCGCATCATGTAGGTGGTGGTCAGGTTCCAACGCCGCGCCCAGAAGTCCTGGAAGCTGTCGCTCTGGGGGTAGGGATGGAGTAATGCGTATGGTTGTTACTTGAGGACTAGGAGGTGAGGAAGCAGGCAAGACGCGTTGCTAGCGCCAGAGCTGTTCTCCGCCAAGTCGAGGGCTGCAGGTGAGGGCGGGAAACAGCTGGGGCGGCCTGCGAGAAGCGACAAGGAGGCCATGAAGTGCAGCAAAGCAGCTGAGGAAATGCACGGTGCAATAACTGCAGTTGGTGCCCCAACATGGTGCCCCACGCGCATGCCCTCCGCCCAGTGCCTCACCCAAAGCACCTGTGCGGCTGCAGGGGCACAGGCAGCTCAGCCGCGGGGCCCAGGGGCCTTAGGGTGGCCCGCCGTTCATGGTACTGAGACCGCCAAGAGCACATAGTGGCACAGGTTACTCCACAGGCTTGCCCGCTTATTACTAGCCACGGCACAGCCTAGGCGCCAGAGGCGGAGCCGCTGTAGCACCAGCGGCCGAGGCTGAGCTAAGGTCGACATACGCTGTATTAACATTGACTCTAAAATGACACGCATGAAAGGCTTGGAGCTGTAGTAGAGAGGCGTCAACGGGAGGCACGCGCAAAGGCGCGAACATTGTTCAGCCAGGGCGGTGCCCAACGAGACAGCTAACCGCGGCGACAGAACCCGACGAGTAATTGTTTATGATGACTCACTGCCGTTCATGGCTCATACGGCTACACCTGCATTCCATGCGCCCATGCGCCTGCCCATGCCTCCTCCCCCAGCATCCATGCCCCCGCGCCCCTACAGCCACGCTCCCCACCCCGCCCTCAGCAGCCAGGCAGCCACGGCCTATCGGACGTAGCCCCATCCCCAATCTGCTCTCGTCCCCGTCATTAGACCCCACTTGGCCACCAGCTTCCCACCCTCCCACCCATACCATCTTGCCTAGCACCGTAGGTCGACACAGCCCCACCCCCATCCCTGCCTCACCAGCCACGGCCTGTCGAAGGTGGGCGCCGACACGATGCCCAGTACGGCAGCCGCCGCCGCCGCCAGCAGGTCGAAGACGCCGGTGAGGAAGGTGGCGGAAGCCAGGGTGTACAGCCAGTGGCGGGCCATGACGGGGAGGCCGGGGGCGGCCAGCAGCCAGCTGACCAGCATGGCCACGGCTGGGGGAGGGGAAGGGAGAGGAGGAGAGGAGTGGAGAGGCAATTGTAGTGTGCTATCAAGATAGACATGTAGCCTGCCACGGATTGCTATGAAACCAGGTAGAGGGGAGGAAGAGGGGGGGAAAGGTAGGAGGGGAGGGCGGGAAAGTGGAACGAGCTAGGCGAAGCGGGGCAGGACGAGGGCGACGGGGACAGCGGCTAGTGGGATGAAGGGTCCTAGGCAGGTACCGAGATGGAATCTCAACTGCTTGGGAGGATATGCGTTGCTCCCGCAGTTTATAGCATGTGGGTCGCATGGAACCAGCACATGGGCACCTAGCGCGCGCTTTCCGGCCCTCTCCCCCCGTTTGGCACCCACTCATGCTTCCCCAGCTGTCCAGCAGTAGCGTCCTGCCGCCCTTGACCGTGTGCACACGGGACGCGTCCTGCTGACCAACCGTGAATACCTGGATGGTGGGGGCCAGGGGGGTAGGCAAGGGGGAGGAGAGGATAGGCGGCCGTGCTTCAGCTAGCGTGCATGTAGGTCAGTTGGAGTTGGCTCGCGAGTGGACGGGCAGTAAGTGCATGCCTGTCGCAAAGCTGAGGTGAAAGCGTAGCCAGAGGGGCGACTGGTGGCGAGCGTGCGGCGCAAAAGCTCCTCTCAACACACAGAGCAGTCACACCCACCTGTATGGGCACAATGGGCATCAGCAGCACCCCGCACCACTGCAGCGGGGTGAGCCACGGGGGCACCAGGGGGCCGCGGCCGATGGAGAAGGCAAGCAGCTGCGTGGGCCGGGGGAAGAGGTGGGGTAATCGACATGTACCACTAACGTGCGTATTATTGCGGGGGCCAGGGGAGGTCAGTGAGGGCCGGGCGGTAACACACGGCATTGGATACATACAGCACACACGTACACATGAAGGGCACGCCTGCTGCCGCACTGCCGCAGCGGCCTACGGCTGTGTCCCTGGGCACTACAGCGCACCGCTGACGTGCGCGCTGTGCAGTGCGGGACTGCGAGCTGCAAGGCAGGGCCGCACACAGGACCTGGCAGGGCAGCACCTTCGCACCGCACTGGTGACGCGTACGGCAAGGCGTATGCCCGCTACACCTTTGCCCAAACCCCCAGAGCCCCCTTGGTGCTCATGTTGACTCCCACTGGGAACCCACTGAGCTGACCCACACAAGTTGTAGGCCGCCGCAGTTGCAGGCCGCGTATCGGGGTTGTCCCGCTAGCTTGCCCCAGCCACTAACCCATTAACCCACACCTTGAATGCCGCCAGGGAGAAGACCCCCGCCACTGGGGTGATGAGCAGCGGCTCCGTGTGCATGTCCAGCAGCAGGGGGGCGGCCAGGTTGCCAACCTGATATGACAAAGCAATGCGTACGGCAGTTAGCAATCAGGGCCAAACTTTACGTACGGCATGTGCACAGCACCGCAACGCCACGTGCCGGCCGCCCCTTCTCCCACCTTCCCGCTGCTAAGTACCAGCAGCAAGGTGGCGTGCTTTATACATGGCTTGTACGGCAGGGGGTCTGCGCGCAGCACGGTACAGGTCACATTGGTGCAAAGCAGTTTCAGCCCCTACCGCCACCATTCCAGCCCCACCCCCACCCCCGAGCCCACCCCACCCACCACAACAGGCAGGGCCGCTGCCGCCCTCGCCGCCCCCGGCCTCAGCCTGCGCACCAGCAGCACAGACCACAGCGCCGCCGCCCCCGCGTAACCGTACAGTACGGCAGCCTTGAGCAGCAGGGGCGGCACGTGGCAGGCCAGGGAGGGCGGTACGGCACGAAGCAGCGGGGACAGGGCGCGGTGAAGGAGCGGCTGCTGGTGTAGCAGCAGCTGCTGTGGGGAGCAAGCGCCGTCTCTGCCACTGATGAGCGGTGACGATGAGACGGCGGGATCTGCTGCCTTGTCATGTTTCATGTTAATTTTAAGTGGGTTTGCAGTTTCCTGCAGAGTGGGGAGGTCCTCGACGTGGGCGTTACTGGTGGCGAGGGGGTCGTGGCCCACAGGTGGGTCGGGTCCGGGCGGGTGCGCTTCGGCGCTACCCGCGAATGACCGTGCGGGGAGCAGCAATAGCAGCAGCAGCAAATGCTTCATGGTTGTATTGGGCAGCAAGCGAGCGTCAGGGGACGAGTGTGAAACCTCGCGAAGGGACTGCGGAAATAGGCGCGCGGTGGCCGCCCAGGGGATGGAGGGCCGAGCGTTACAGGTTTGGAGTAGCGCTAAGCAGGCTGATGCAAGCTAGCTTGAGTATCCCTGAGTGTGCTTGTGAAGACGTCAAAGCTGACGGCGCATGGCCACTTTGGACGGCGCACCTCACCTCGACCCGATGACGGGTGGCCCATGGCAGGGGCGAGGCAGAAGCATGCGACGCAATCGACATTGTGGCATTCCCAAACCTATATGGTTATTTGGTTACAAGTGAAGCCTGACAGTGGTGCTGTCTTTGGCAATGTGCCGACGCGGCTGGTCGCGAAGTTTAACGCTCTGACGACCCATGGGACGCCGTTGCGGCCCAGCCGCATGTATATATACGGCTATACGGCACGCCGTCGCTATGTTGCTACAATGGAGTAAAATGCATTGAATACAGTGGTCAATAGAGCTGCCACCTTTCTTACCACGCGCACACCCTGGCACCTGTGTGCAGTTGTGTGCAGCCCCCTGCTGCATGCCCCACCAAGCGGCGTGCCCCTCACCAACCCAGCCAGAACCCAACCCATACCCCGACCCGTATCCCACCCGCCGCGCCCCCAGGTGGAGTCTGTACCCTCATCAAACACATGCAGTTTCCATTGCAATTGTTGACACGGTACGATGGAGATTTCCGATGCACAAAAGCGACGGGGTACCGGTATGCAGTTGTGGTCCAATCCTTGAGCGAATGTGGAGCAAAGAAGCAAGGCAAGGGTCGACAGTGCGACACATGGCGTACGTACACTGCAAAAAGTGCAAATGCCACGTGTCGAGCTGCCGCACGTGACAACCCTGCGTCCACGTATTTGTCCAGGAATATGTATGTGTTTACTTCGCTAGCGCTTTCAACTCCAACGAACTGAGCCACTTCGGGGCGTTGCAGCACGCCCAGTGCGCAGTGGTGACCGGATCGCTCGCTTGTGGAAAAGGCCTGGGTTCGGTTCTTACGTACGTATGGCTGATTCCTGATGGGCAGGGGACCCAGGGCGACCCAGGGAAGCCCCCCTGTTCTTGAGTCGCTCGGGTACGGTACAGCGAACGCAAGTGGGTCCTGGCAACTGGGGCACACAGCAGCCTAAAGCAGCCGCCGCAGGGATCGCACTAGGTTGCGCACATGCCACACGCATCTCCGCAACTCATCCCTAACAACTGCGCCGACAGCGCGTCAGGGCTGCTGCTGGTGATGCATGGTTTAGGGACCAACAGGCCACTAGCCAGCCACCGACGGAGGGTGCCATATCATGAGCCCAGTGGCCTGGGCCTAGCCCGCCATACCCAGGCGGAGCCGGGCGTCAACGGCCGCGTCCTTACGTGTTTGTAGGTTCACGTTTGCTGGATCTGCTAAGCATTGTTTGGCTTCTTCGGTACGGAGCAGGGCCCTGGTACGGCGGAGTTGGACGCATCTGCCATCGCCCTGCCAGAATGCTGTCCTCTACCTGCCACTGCCCCACCCTGAAAAGCTTTAAGCAGACAAATGATGAGATAATCGTGGGGATGTGTTTATGCTTTACTATGGTCATGTACGCGCGCGGTCCAGCGCCCCTGCGCGTCTGCTGCCTGTCTACGCGAAGAAGCACAGTAGCAAAGCAGCCCCCGAGTCAGTGAAGTACTAGCACGTATGAATATTTGGTTATGTTTGCTGTTAGGCAGAATTGTAGGCAACAGCGCCCCAGACCGAACCCAGCAGCTTTGAACGGACCGGAACCCGGAGGGCAGGCGACTACCATTGACAGCTGAAGCCCTAGTCACGCTTATATATGGCAGAGATCGTCGCTCACACGGCTAGCCTGCCGGCGCGGAGCTTGGGCCTGGTGCGCCTGCTCCACGCGGCCGACACCATCCCGCGTGGCGGTGTCTTCAGCGGTTACTACGCGTTGCAAGCGTCTCTTCGATACGTGTATATATGGCTTCACATGCTGACAACCGATCCAGATTGCAAGAAGAGGAATTGGTACCCTCCGCTCGATGTGGCGGTCGCCTGGTGCGTGAGTCAAGTGGGCATGGGCGTCGAAACTAACCCGCACTCGCTTTTTTGCATGCCTTTCGTGGCACGACAGCCAAGGAGCCATGACATCCATAGCATGGCATCCTTAAAGCGACTGCAGTATTGGCAGGAAAGCAGCTTTACTTGTATGGGAGGCTGCACCCTTGTCTCCAGATGCAGCACCAGGTTCCAACTCCCCAGCCATTTTCAGGCACGTGTCGCAGTGCGTTCCAGGGCTTGTGCGTTGTGTAGCGGTGCAATTGCGTGGTCACGAAATCATATTAGCAAGCAGGTTCTAGTAGAGGAAGAGGCGAGTGGCTTGTGCGTCGTGTAAAAATTGACCCTACCGCCCCCTCCCCGCCCCCTGGCCTATCTACCGCCCCCTGTCCCACCTGACCCCCTGGCCTACTGCCCCCTGTCCTACCGCCCCCTACCCCCCCCCCCCGGTTTGTGCACCGGCAGGACCCCGAACGTTTTGCCGCTGACTGCGAGGCCGCCGTTGGTGCCACGGGAGACCCCACGCCCGCCCAGACGTTCAGCTTTGGCTGCGTAGAGTCGCTGCACCGGAGGGCCTGGGAGCGGCGCGCCGGCAAGGCGCACCCCATGTGGCCCCCCGGCCGCCCTGGCTCCCCTGCCTGCATGACGCGCCACCCGGCCGTGAAGGCCAACTGCCCAACCGTCGCCATCAAGCTTGTGGGTGCCTTAGCTCCACGCCTGCCGTTTCTGTACAACTACAAATTCTGAAGGGCAGAGCGTCCGCGAGTCCAGTAAGGATCGTGTGGCCACACTGCCTGGAATGTAACACAAATGGCAAATGGCAGCACCACAGTACGACAGTACCACGGTCTCGCCTGCGTCGGCCCCCAGCCTCAATCCGCCTCGTTCCACCTGCCTCCCCCCCCCACCTCACCACACCTCCCCCTCCAGGCCGAGTCCATGCAGCGCTACGGCGGGCTGCTGCACTCGTGGCTGCGGCCGCAGTTCCTGGACCCAGACTTCCTGGACCGCGCCAAGAGCAGGTGGGCGGAAGGAGCGGCGGGGCGCATGCATCTTGAGGCGGCCAGCACACGCACCTACCACACACACCTACACGAACCTATCACACAGTATGCGTTCGTCGTTTCAGATTACCGTACTACCCCCTGCAACGTGCCTGTGTACATGTCCCGCTGGCCATTGGCCCTACCCTTGCCGCGCGGCCAGAAAGCAAGAGGCAATGCGCTTTGCCTACACACGGTCCCAGTAGCTCCCTCGCTGTGACACAACCCTAAGGCTTTTTGCCACCTGTCTTCCCTGCCCCACGCCAGGTACTGCCGCTTCCTGTGGGTACTGTTGCTCCCTTTGTCCCGAGGAGTCGCTTAATGCCCTGTCTTGCCCTCCTTCCCTCCCTCACCGCGCCCCAGGTACTGCCGCTTCCTGTCGCTGCACGTGCGCAACCCCACCGCCGTGCTGGTGCCCACAGCCGACATCGCGCTCATGTGGCACACGCACCTGGGGATGAGGTGAGGCCTACCCGCGGCAGCTGCTCTATACGCCTTGCTAAGCCGAGCGCTTTAATGAACACCCGCCCGGATCCTCAGCCACGCACGATGACAGTCAGCCAGATGGCATTCGAGCATGCCCCGCGCACCTGTTCCACGCACGTCCTGTTGGCCTACCGTACTACTCCACGCACATGTCCGTCCCGTCTCTTGACCTGTAACCCTTTCCACAGAAGAAAACAACATTCCTCCTGTCACCCATCCGCCCTAAGGAACAAAGCGTCTTGAGCCCGCACCCGGACGCGCCCAAATTGCGCTTTCGGCACGCTACCCCACAGCTCCGAGTACGTGGCCGCCTGCCGTGCGCTGCTGGCTGGCGCCGGCGGCGCCCCGTGGGCCCCCGCCTACGTGGGGCTGGGCCCGGAGGAGCTGGCGGGGGCGTACAGCGACACGGCAGGCTGTGGTGGGAGTCGTACAGTGAGTGGTGGGCGCGGGGGCTGTGGCGGGTGGGTGTCGTACAGTGAGTGGTGGCGTGCACGTGCCTGGTGGCAGCAGAGCGGGTGAACGACGACCCGTTGGGCCGAGGAGCTCGCCCTTTTGTGCAGCGACTAGCACGTAGTACCGCCATTGTGGGCGTGAATCGAAGCGTCTTGTTTGGAGTAACGCTACGTTCCGATTTGAACACGGGCATCTGGCACATGTGTTAACACGTAGGTCGTCGCAACCCTGTCCTGTTGCGGCTGACCCCTGCACTTCCTTTTGTTCGCTCCCTAAACAGAGGAGCCGTTCGACAGCCCCGACACGGCATGGGTGCCCCTGGCCACGCCGCACCCCATGGCGGCGCCCGCCAGCCCCTTCGCGCACGTGCTGGGCGAGTACGACAAGCCCGACCCACGGGACGCCGACGCCCTGGCGGCGGTGGCCAAGGCGGCACGTGGCTGGGGCGCCACCAGCCTGCGCTTCGAGGCGGGGGCGGTGCCGCACAGCGGGGCGCACGCGATGTACATGGCGTGGGTGGTCAACAAGGTGGGTGCCGTGGGCTTTCGCAGGTTGCCACCAGGTGCAGCCTGGGCGCAGCTGTCAGGAAACCTGCGTAGCTAGCGGGTGATTAGCTGCCTGTACGCAATCCTTTCGTGCAGCAGCCGAGTGGTGCGTTTGTAGAGCTTGTGCCGCTATCAGTTTGTATGCCGTGGATGGAAGCATCCAGCGGGCGGTCATGTATTGCACTGCTTTGTATGTTCCTAACCCAGACCCTTGTAAAGGGACGGTGTCCACAGCGATGATGTACGTTTTGCACGCACCCACCAGGCTATACTAGACGCGTACGAGCTGGAGTTCTGCTCCTGCTTCTACACCAAGAGGACGATGCAGAGGCGACAAGTAGAGTGAGCGGGGCATGGGCGGTTGACACACGTGTATCGTGTGCGTACCGGCTCAATGTGTCTAATGCATCCTGTGTACGAGCGGTTGCCAAACCGCTTTCCTTGACCCACTACTGGCCCTCTTGCCACCCCCGCTCCCCCCAGGCGCGCCGGGCGCTACCTGACCGCCCTGCGCTACCTGCGGGGCCTGCCCGCCAACAGCTTCGCACACCCCTACGTGCTCGGCATACAGCACCACCGGGGGCTGTGGGCCTGGCAGCAGCAGCAGCAGCAGCCCGCCGCAAGCATGGTGAACGTCGCCCTGTTAGGTGAGTCCATAACGCCTTCCCTTTAATGATCGTAGTATTTCTCGATTCCTAGTAGTATTCGGAAGGCCTTTCCTTACTTACTTGCAGTCTTATTCGGAGTGGTGGGGTGCTGGGGTCGGGGGCCTTTTGTGCAGCCCCTGTCACCGGCATGCCGTACCTGCCTTGGGTCTGGCGCTTGCTCCGCCGGCCAAGCTGCATGCATGCATGCATGCGGCACCCGCCTTCCTGCCTTGCCAACTCCTACCGACACTTTTCGGCGCATGCTCCTGACCCATGCATCAACGCAGGCAACGGCGGCGCCCCCAGCACCGCCACCGCCCAGCGGCGCCGTGACGCCAACCAGCCGTACACGTACACGTGCGTGGACCCCACCTACGTGTACGGCAACTGCTACTACTACCTGGGGTACGGCGGTACGGGCGTGGACACGTGGAGCGGCTGGGGCGCCGACCCGGCGTACCAGTACCGGTACCCGCCGCCGGCCGGGTACGACCCCGAGTCCGTACAGGTGTACTGCGGGCACCAGGACATGCTGCTGTCGGACTGCGGGTTCACGGGAGACATGGACAGGATGTACGACTCGACGAGCGCCTTGGCGTACGCCAACGGCGGTTGGGACTACGTGGCCCACGCAGACTTCGTGTACGACATGGGAGGTCTGGGCGACGGCGGCGGGGACGGCGGCGGCGGCGATGGCGGCGGAGGCGATGGTGGCGGTGGCGGCTGCGGCGGTGGCGGCTGCGGCGGAGGTGATGGCGGCGGTGGCGGCTGCGGTGGCGGCTGTGGGGGCGGCTGTGGGGGCTGTGGCGGCTGTGGCGGCTGAGTCCCCGGCCGTGCCGCTTGTGATCGTCATGATGCATGAGACTCAGGACTCCAGGCAGTAAGCGATGCGTTGGAAGACCCGTTTGCGAGGGACCCGTTGCAAATGCACTGACTGCAGAGGAGGCAAGGGGAGCGTGTGCGTGCGTTGCTGGCGTGTTATGCGTGCAGGGCCCTGCACCAGGGGTGTACACCGTGGGTGTACAAGTACGCATGCATAGAGCTGAACGATTGATTCTTTTCTGATTTAGCTTGGTTGGGCTTTTTACGCGGCCGGCAGCATGGCAACAGGGTGGGCAGGACGTACATATAGGCCGACGGACGCAAAGGAACTGGACACCCGGTAGGTGCTGCTTTGTAGGGCATTGGTTGTTACGTGCTTACGGAGACGCGTGGCTTGTAGTACCGTACTCACTCATACGGCTCTGGTGCTGCCGGTCCTTAGGCGATGCGTTCTCTGTTTGGCCATTAACCACGCGTGCGCCCTGGATGTGAAGTTATGGTGACCCTTGAGCCCTCGTACAGTTCATACACGGGCCGTTGCACTTGTGGAGGGAAATACCCTCGCTATGCGGCACTGGCTGACTGGTACCTGGGGTAGCACGCGCACGTGTGTGCCTGCCTGCGTATCTATATACCGGTGTGCTACCTTTTGTTGCCTCTCGTGCTGCGGTTGATGTTGGTATGCAAACATACATGCTATTTTAGGCTACGCCAGCAAAAGCTATGGTTTGGGGTGGCTGAGAATCGAGGAGAGCAGACGTTGGTTAGGCCCAGCAGGGCGGTGGTGTCGTACAAGGGCAGAGGGCCCGCTAGTTGGGTTTGAAGCCTCTTAGATTGGCTGTTTCCGCATCTGCGCCTTTTCCTTCTTGTGAACTTGGTGGCTAGTGCGCGTTCTATTCTTTTCCCGCCCACCCGCCCCTTTGGTTCCTACCAGACAGGGTGTATGGATTAAGGGGCACGCGCTTTGTGTTGAATGAGGCAGCACGCCGTTGCTTGCCCTGTGATGTGCGTGCCCCTGCGGGTCCACGGTAGGTCCGCGGCCTTAGGCGCCGTGGCAGGTCGGTTGCTGGTGGTTGGCGTTTGCTGGTGAGCATGCACCACAGGCCAAGACCGCAGAGCCGGTAAGGGTGCCGTACACTCCCCTGCACCGTACACAGTAGGCACCTCCTCAGCATTGACAGGTGCATGTCTGGTTGGGCGTCATGTGGGCGCAAGACTGACTCTGCGTGCTTCTGCGCTGACAGTACGGAAGGCAGCTGCAACGTCTGTGCAACGCAGTGTACAGTCACCTCCATATCAACTTTTCTGCGCTGGGCCCATGGTTGGCGTGTGTGTATGGTCTTACAGCTTTGGTCCCGTTCCGGTGCCCCGCCCCGTCCCAACCGGTAAACTGGTCCAGGCGGTCAGGGACACGGAGTTCCCTGCCCCTCTCGCTACGGTATACGGCTACGAGCCCACAGCTGGGCTGCACAGTACGTTGTACGCGTACATGTACGGAATACGT
>VFQN01004107.1_pt1 | contig 19638 bp, 14 predicted proteins | sample 3512371 | NCBI WGS metagenome assembly VFQN01 (sample SAMN10412370, study PRJNA504923) | tailings metagenome | isolation source: Replicate 2 from Balatoc abandoned mine | place: Philippines: Itogon, Benguet | collected 2017-08-28
ATGTCGTGCTTCTGGACCATCGCCGGCGCACCCGCGATTACGTCATGTTCGTGCACCGGCCAGAACTGTCGGTTCGAGTTCACACTTGACGTGAAGCACCGGCCATCGAGACCGCGCGCCGCACCGTCCGGCATCTGACATAAAATTGCAGAAAAAATGTAACTGGCCGCTATCCCTCGGCGCCGGTGGTGCGTCCTGCCCCTTGAACGCAGATTCAAAAAGGGGCTTCCAATGACCGTGAACGCAAAGCATCTGTTCCGCATCTCACTCGCGGCAATCGCCGCTGCGCAAGCCCTGCCGGCGATGGCGCAACAGGCAACCCGCGCCGATGCACCCGCCGAGACGGCAGCTTCGGGAAGCTGGAACGATGAGATCGTTGTGACGGCGCGCAAGCGCGAGGAACGCGCGATCGACGTGCCGATCGCGTTGACCGCGATTAGCGGCGAGGCGCTCGAACAGCGAGGGGCCAAGAATCTTTCGGATTTTCTTCAGGAGGCACCGGGCGTCGGCGTATATGATCAAGGCTCGGGCAGCCAGAAGATCACGATCCGTGGGATTTCAACGTCGCTTGGCGCGAACGAGAATGGCTATTATCTCGACGATCTGCCGTTCACCGGGGTGACTGTCCCGATCGCGCCCGACGTGCGGGCATGGGACCTCGACCGCGTCGAAATCCTGCGCGGCCCGCAAGGCACCTTGTTCGGTGAAGGATCGATGGGCGGCACCGTCCGCATCCTGACCAAGGGCGCCGATCTCGACAATTGGGAAGCGAAGGGCTCGGCCTTCGTCTCGCAGACCGAGGATGGCGGCACCAACCGCGGGATCAAGGGGGCGTTCAACGCGCCGATCGTGCCCGGCATTCTCGCCGTCCGCGTTGCCGGGACCGGCGAGCGTTTTCCCGGCTGGATCGACAATGCCGCGGCCGGCGAAACCGATCTCAACGATCAGACCTTCACCACCTTCCGCGCTAAGGCGCGCTTCGACCCCACCGAACGGCTGTCGATCACCGGTAGTTACTGGTTCTACAAGGGCAGCTTCCCCGGTGGCGGATCGGATGCCAGCGACGAAGGCGAGCAGTCGCGCACGGCGGTGTTGGCAGGCGGGTTTAAATATCGCCTTTACGGCGCCACGGCGCGTTACGATCTGGGCGGTGCCGAGGCTTTCTACAGCTATTCGCACAACAAGGTCGACCTGCCGCAGTCGGGTAGCCTGCTCGGCGGAACGCTCGATGCCAATATCGGCATTACGGTCGACGCGCACGAGGCGCGGATCGCTTCGTCCGGCGACGGCCCGCTGCAATGGACGTTCGGCGGTTATGCCCGCGACGCGGTCCGCGCTGACGATTTCGTGTTCGCGCTGTTCGGCATCGACAACACGGGCGAGGTGACCAGCAAGGCGCGCGCGCTGTTCGGCGAAGGCACTTACACGCTGCCGTTCGCGCCGGTCGATATCACGGCAGGCCTGCGTTATTATCACGAGCGGCTCCGCGGCTTCGAGGCCAACGCCGGCGTGATCACGCCTCAACCGGGCGACACCTACGAAAGCTGGAATCCGCGCGTGTCGATCGCCTGGCATCCCACCGCCAATTCCACGATCTATGCGAGCGCGGCGAAGGGGTTCCGGGCGGGTCAGCTCCAGCCGACCGTTTCGCTCGCGCTGGCGGGTCCGCTTGGTATCGATCTCCCCGCCGCGCTCGGCCAGGATTCGATCTGGACCTACGAGATCGGCGGCAAGGCCGAGCTGTTCGACCGAAAGCTGACGCTCGAGGGCGCGCTCTACTATAGCGACTGGAAGGACGTCACCGTCCGCATCCCGATCGGCAACACCGGGTTTAACGGCCTCATCAATTCCAAGGGAACGACGACCAAAGGCGCCGAACTCAGCGTTGTCCTGCGTCCCGCGGGTGGCCTCACCCTGACCGCCAGCGGCGCCTATGTCGATGCGACCTATTCGGGCAGCGTGCCCGGCACCGGCATCGTCGACGGCGCGGTGGTCGACGATGTCGCGAAGTTCACGGCGAACGCGTCGGTCGACTATCGTACGACCCTCGCCGGCAGCGTCGACGGCTTTGCGCGCGTCGGATGGCAGCATTCGTCGCCGCGCCGGTTCGTGGCCTTCCCAGGCTATCTGCCGGGCGACACCATCGATCGCATCGATGCCCGCATCGGGGTCGATCTCGAGCAGCTTTCTATCGCACTCTTCGCCGACAATCTGACCGACGACCGCGGCGCCACCAGCTATCGCGGCGTCCAGGAAATCGCACCGGGGGTGAACGACATCACGTCCAACCGCCTGCGGCCGCGGACGTTCGGGATCGAACTGACCGCGCGCTTCGGCGGGCCGGTACGTTGATGCGCGCGCTTCTGGCCGCGGCATTGGCGACGAGCGCACTCGTCGCCAATGCCGGCATCGCGCAGGATGGGCTCGATCCCCGGCGACCCGGCGTTGCCGTGCTCAGCGGAACGCCCGAACGGCCCCTGACCGATCCGAAGTCGCTCGTCTCGGCGCCGCGCTCCGACGCCCAGCCGATCCCGATCGCCGATCTCTTCTTCCTGCGTTCCAGCTGGTTCGCGACCTGGACGCCGGCCGGCGATGTCGTGATGGCCACCGATCTGACCGGCCGTATGAACCTCTGGCGGGTGCCGGGGTCGGGCGGCTTTCCGCTGCAGCTGCAGCAAACCGAAGACAAGACCTTCTATCCCGCCGTCACGCCCGACGGCAAAACCGTCCTTTACGCATCCGACATCGGCGGACGCGAGATTTACGACATCTTCGCCATCCCGGCGAACGGCGGCGCGGCGATCAACCTCACCGCGACGCCCGATGCATCGGACACCGGTACATTGCGGCTGAGCCGGGACTCCAGGCTTCTGGCATTCAACCGGCGCGTTGCTACCGAGCCCAGCACGAACGTCGCCGTCATGACGCTCGCGGACCGTTCGGTGCGACTTCTGACGCAGGAGAAGGAGGCCGGCATTTACTGGGCGGTCGTCGGCTTCGATCCCGGCGCAACCCACGTTTATGCCAATCGCTCCAACGCCGGGCAGACCGAAAGCTCGATCTGGCGCATCGAGGTGGCAACCGGCGTCGCCACGAAGATCGCGGGCGGCCCCGGCGCACCCTATGAGGCGGCGATCGCGCTCTCTCCGGACGGCAAGAGCCTGTCGGTGACGAGCGAGAATGGTGCGGGCCTTCGGCAGGCGGTGCTGCTCGACCTCGCGACCGGCAAGCGCAACGCCATCCATCCCGGCGCCTGGCCACAGGAAGCCGGCGCCTTTTCGCCGGACGGCCGCCAGTTGCTTGCGATCGAGAATGTCGATGGCCGCGACGTCGTTTATCTCTACGACGTCGCCAACAAGCGCGTGCGGGCGTTGCCCTTGCCTCAGGGAAAATCCGCAGGCTATTTCGGGACTTTGCCGGCCTTTTCGCCAGATGGCAGCCGGCTCCTTTTTCCCTATTCGTCCGGAAGCGCGCCGTTCGACTACTGGACCTTCGACATCGCCGCCGGAAAAGCCACACGGCTGACCAGCCTGGGTCTCGCCAGCGTCGATGGCGAGACGCTGCCTCGCACTGAAATTGTGCGCTACAAGAGCGCCGATGGAACGGTGATCAGCGCTGTGCTCTGGATGCCGTGGAACCTGAAGCGCGACGGATCGGCCCCGGTCGTCGTCGTCGCGCACGGCGGGCCCACCGGCCAGACGACCGACCACTTCGATGCGACGGCCGCGGCGCTGGCGTCGCGCGGTTATATGGTCATCGCGCCCAATGTTCGCGGTTCGACCGGCTATGGCCGCGCCTTCGAGCAGGCCAATCGTCGCGACCTCGGCGGCCGCGATCTCGAGGACGAAGCCTGGGCCGCCAAGTTTCTCGTCGCATCGGGCTATGCCGATCCGAAAAAGATCGGGATTACCGGTGGGTCCTACGGCGGCTTCATGACGGTGATGGCGCTCGGACGGATGCCCGATTTCTGGGCCGCGGGCGTCGAAGCCTATGGCATCGTCAACTGGAATTCGATGTGGGAGCGCGGTTCGCCCGCACTTCGCGAATATCAGCGCGGGCTCATCGGCGACCCTGAGACCGATCGCGACGTCTATGCGCGCGTCAGCCCACTCACTTATCTTGGCAACACCAAGGCGCCGATGCTGGTGCTCCAGGGGCAGAACGACATTCGCGTCCCGGCCTATGAAGCCGAGCAGATTGTCGCGACGCTGAAGGCGGCGGGGAAGATCGTGGACGCCCGTTATTATGCCGAGGAAGGGCATGGCTTCGTCAAACGCGAAAACCAGATCGACGCCGCTGAGCGCACCGTCGCCTGGTTCGACAAATATCTGAAGGGGGTCACGAAATGAGGATGCTTTGGTTTGCAGCATGTTCGGCGGTCGCGCTTATGGCGCCGATGTCCGCCGCGGCGCAGGACCCCTATCAGTGGCTCGAGGCGCCGCAGGAAACGCGCGCCCTCGAGTGGGCGAAGAAGGAAACGCAGGACAGCCAGGCCCGTATTGGGAAGATGCCTGGCCACGATGAAATCGAGGCCGAGCTGAAGGCGCTGCTCGCGGCAGGGGATCCGCCGCCCGAATATCAACTGATGGGCTCTGTCGCGCTTCGCTTCCAGCGGTCGGTTGCCCACCCGCATGGCGTTCTGTCGGTCGGAAAACGGGGGGATGACGGCGTTCCCACGGACTGGCGCGATGTGCTCGACGTTGATGCGCTCCGCAAGGCAGAGGGAACGGCGTATGAGCTACATTTTGGCGGGACCCCCAATTGCGCGCCGCCGGACTATACGCGATGCATTTTTTCGCTGTCGCCGCAGGGCGGCGACGAAGTCGAACTGCGCGAATTCGACCTGACTGCCGGGGCCTTTGTGCAAGACGGGTTCCGGACGCCGGCCAGCCGCTCCTTTGTCACCTGGCTCGACAGTGATCGACTGTTGATTGAGCACAGCATCGGCGATGCGCCGAAGCTGCCCACCGGTTGGCCAGCGAGTGTCGCGATCTGGACGCGCGGGACGCCGCTCGCGGATGCGAAGATCGTCTACAGTGCGCAGCCCACCGACGCGCTGATGTCGCTCAGCGCCGCCGGGGAGGGCCAGAACCGCGTCGGCATCATCACGCGTGTGATCGATTATTCGACGTTCGAGCATATTCTGGTTCGCGGCGACGGGCGCATCGAAAAGGCGGCAATTCCCTCCAAGCTCAAGATGAGCCTTGGAACCGTTGGCGGCGGCAAGCTGTTTGCACAGCTCGCCGAGCCCGCGACCATCAATGGCCGCGCATATCCGGCCGAAAGCGTCGTCGCTTATGATACGAACGCCGCGGTTCCTGGCGACAAGCGGCTGTCGCTCGTCTATACGCCGGGTGACGGAGATTTTCTGAGCGATCCCTATGGCGGCATGGCACCCGGCCGTTCGACGCTGAAGATGCTCCTGACAAAGCGCGGTGTTCAGCGCATCGCGACGGCCACCGCCACGGCGGATGGCTGGAAAATCGCCGAGGCAGTCCCCGAGCCTGTCGGAACTTCGGTGACGTTTGTTGGGGTCGATCCTGCCAGCGACGTGGCGATCATGAAGCGCGCGGGTTACCTCATGCCGAACCGGCTGGAACTGGTCGGTGGCCCAAAGGGCCCCGCAACGCTCTACAGCGAGAAGCCGGTGTTCGATGCGAGCCGCTTCGTCGTGGAACTGAAAACGGCCGCCTCCAAAGATGGAACGCTGGTCGACTATTATCTGCTGCGGCCGCGCGATCTGGTCAGCCCCGGCAAGACGCCGTTGCTGATGACCGGTTATGGCGCTTTCGGAATCAGCCTTTCGCCCGAGTATCTCGGTTATTCGGTCGGCGGGAAGTCGCTAGTGCCGTGGCTGTCGCGCGGCGGTGCATTCGCCTTGCCGCTGATCCGTGGCGGTGGCGACCGCGGCGCGGCCTGGCATCACGCGGCGATTCGCGAAAAGCGCCAGAACAGCTATGATGACTTCGCCGCGGTTACCGAGGACCTGATCGCGAGCGGGCTGACCAGTCCCAAGCATATCGGGGTGTTCGGCAGCTCGAACGGCGGTCTGCTCGCGGCCGTGATGGGAACGCAGCGTCCCGACCTCTACGGCGCGATCGTCAGCGACGTGCCGCTGACCGACCTCGTGCGTATGCCGTTCATGGGCATGGGCGCGGCGTGGGTGAATGAATATGGCGACCCCAATGACCCCGCGATGCGGAAAGTCCTCGACAGCTACTCGCCCTATCAGAATGTCGTCGCCGGCAAGGTCTATCCCCCGTTCCTCGTTTCGGTTGCAACCTCCGACAATCGCGTCGGACCCGGCCACGCGCGCAAGCTCGCGGCGAAGCTCAAGGATGCCGGGGCAACGGTCTATTATCTCGAAGACCAGGAAGGCGGGCACGGGGTGAGCGACCCGCTGAGCCGGCCTGAAATGATGGCCGACCGCATGACATTTCTCTTCACGACGCTGAAGTGAACGGCCGCCGGGGAGGGCTTGTCCCGGTCTCTCTCCGGCGTAACCCGATAGGAATTCGCACGCGTCGGTGTATGGTCTCTGCCATGCGGAGTCGGGCCCATCATCTGCGTTTGCGGTTGCATTTGGCTTTCGCCGTTCTGTGCGGCGCGATGGTCGTTGGGCCGCAGGCAGCCCAGGGGCAGGAAACCGCAGCGGCGCGGTTCGATCAGCCTGCGATGCCGCTTGGTGCCGCGCTGCGAACGGCCGCGCGAACGGCCGGCGTGCAACTGGCATTCGACGATCGCATGCTGGGGCGCCGGATTGCGCCGGCCCTGCGCGGGCGCTTCACGATCGAACAGGCACTTCGCAAATTGCTGAGCGACACGGGATTCATCGTGCGCCGGGGGCAGAGCGGTATCTTCATCGTGGTGGCAGCGCAGCCGGCGTCGCCCTCGCGAGCCTCTTTCGCAATCGTCGATGATACCGAGATCGTCGTGACCGCGCGCAAGCGCGAGGAACGCGCGATCGATGTGCCGATTGCGCTGACTGCCTTGAGCGGTCCCGCCATCGAGCGCCGCGGCGCGAACAGCGTGTCTGACATTCTCCAGGAAGCGCCCGGCGTTGGTGTCTACGACATCGGCAACGGTCTTCAGAAGATCACGATCCGCGGGATTTCGACGTCGCTCGGGGCGAACGAGAATGGCTATTATCTCGACGATCTGCCGTTCACCGGGGTGACTGTCCCGATCGCGCCCGACGTGCGGGCATGGGACCTCGACCGCGTCGAAATCCTGCGCGGCCCGCAAGGCACCTTGTTCGGTGAAGGATCGATGGGCGGCACCGTCCGCATCCTGACCAAGGGCGCCGATCTCGACAATTGGGAAGCGAAGGGCTCGGCCTTCGTCTCGCAGACCGAGGATGGCGGCACCAACCGCGGGATCAAGGGGGCGTTCAACGCGCCGATCGTGCCCGGCATTCTCGCCGTCCGCGTTGCCGGGACCGGCGAGCGTTTTCCCGGCTGGATCGACAATGCCGCGGCCGGCGAAACCGATCTCAACGATCAGACCTTCACCACCTTCCGCGCTAAGGCGCGCTTCGACCCCACCGAACGGCTGTCGATCACCGGCAGCTACTGGTTCTACAAGGGCAGCTTCCCCGGCGGCGGCTCGACCGCCAGCGACGAAGGCGAACAGTCGCGCTCGGTGACGCTGCAGAATACCACCCGCTATCGCCTCTATGGCGCGACCGCACGCTATGATCTTGGCGGTGCCGAGGCTTTCTACAGCTACTCGCGCAACCGGTTCGATCTTCCCCAATCGGGAAGACTGACCGTCGATGTTCCCGAAGAAGGAATAATGGAGGGCAACCTTATGGGCGGTGTCGCCGTCTCGGTCGAAGCCCATGAAGCGCGATTGAACTCGACCGGAGAAGGGCTCTTGCAATGGACATTCGGCGGCTACGCGCGCGACGCCGTGCGTAATGACGGGTTCGTGTTCGCGCCTCTCGACATCGACAATCGTGGTCATGTCGCCAGCAAGGCGCGCGCCTTGTTCGGCGAGATTGGCTACAGGATGGCGTTCGCACCGATCGATCTCGTCGGCGGCCTCCGCTACTATCACGAACGCCTCAGCGGTTTCGAAGTCGACGCTGGCGTTGTCACGCCCCAGCCGGGAGGCCGCTATCAAAGCTGGAACCCGCGGTTCTCGATCGCTTGGCATCCTGCCCCGCGGACGACGCTTTATGCGAGCGCCGCCAAGGGCTTTCGCGCCGGGCAGCTCCAGCCGAATACATCGCGCGCGCTTGCCGGCCCGCTCGGTATCGATCTGCCCGCCGCGCTCGCGCAGGATTCGATCTGGTCCTACGAGGTCGGCGGCAAGGCCGAACTGCTGGACCGCACGCTGACGGTCGAGGCTGCGCTCTTTTACAGCGACTGGAAGGATGTGACTGTCCGCATCCCGATCGGTGATTCGGGCTTCAACGGCCTCATCAATTCGAAAGGCACGACGACCAAGGGCGCCGAGTTAAGCTTCGTTTTCGCGCCGGTGTCTGGCCTGAGCCTCACCGCCGGCGGCTCCTATGTCGACGCGACCTATGCCGGAGCCGTGCCCGATACCGGCATCGTCGAAGGAGCTCTCGTCGATGATATCGCGAAGTTCACAGCGCATACTGCGATCGATTACCGGACCGAGCTCGCCGGTGACTTCGAAGGATTTGCACGCATCAGCTGGCAGCATTCCTCACCGCGCCGCTTTGTGGCCTTCCCGGGAAATCTTCCTGGCGACGCGATCGATCGCATCGACGCGCGGATTGGGGTCGATGTCGGCGGGCTCTTGATCGCCTTGTTCGCCGATAATCTTGGCGATGACCGGGGCGCTGCCAGCTACCGGAGCGTACTTCCGATCGAGACCGGCAGCGATGAATTCGCCCCGCGACTGCGTCCGCGCACAATCGGGATCGAGTTGAGCTTCCGTTATGGCGCAGACATGATCACGCGGCGGTAAGCACCAGCCTGTCGCGTTCGATCCGCACTTTGACGCCGCTGACGGCCGCGACGCCTTCGGCAAAGGCGGCCGTGTCGCCGGCATCGAACACACCCGTTACGCGCAGCGACGCGGGGACGCTTGGGTCGAGAACGAGGGGCTTCCTGGCGTAGCGGTTCACCCGTGCAATCGCGCCCGCGATCGGCTCGCTGCTGAAGTCGAGCTGGCCCGTCGTCCAGGCGGCGGCGCGTGCCGGCTCGATCGGGGCTATCTGCAGCGGACCCGAATTCGGAAGCACGAGTGCCTGTCCCGGTTGGAGCTTCTCGAAATGTTCGTTTCGCGCGGATCGCACGACGGTCACTTTGCCCTCGTAGAGGACGACGTCGACGGCGGTGCCGAGCTTCTCGACGCTGAAACTCGTTCCCGTTGCGACGACCGTTTCGGTGCCGGCGGTCACGGCAAAGGGGCGCAGGCTATCCTTGGCCACGTCGAATTTGGCGCGTCCGCGCACGACGATAAGATCGCGCCGGTCCTTCGAAAAGCGCTCCTCCACTTCGCTGTCGGCATCGAGCGTGAGCTTCGAGCCGTCTTCGAGGCTAATGATCTTGCGTTCGCCGAGTGCCGTGGAAAAATGTTCGACATCGCTGTCCTGGAGCGCGAGCATCGTTGCCGACCCCGCCGCAAGCAGCACCGAAGCGGCCAGCGCCTGCCAGAGACGTGGCAGGCGCCAGCTTTTCGCCGGAGCCGGGGCCCAGCGCTGCTCGTTGCGCGCGCGAAAATCATCGAGCGCCTGCGAACGCATCTGAAGCATCTGCGGCGACGACGCGAGCGCATCATTATGGTCCCACAGCGCGAGCTGGCGCCGCAGCGCCGCGGCATTGTCTTCGTCGGCGAGCCAATGATCGAGCGCCGCTTCGCGCGCCGCATCGAAATCCTCTTCGGCGAGCGCGAGGCACCACAGCGCCGCCTCGGTATCGCGGTCCGGTTCCATCTGATCTTCGGGGATAGTCATGATGTTTCCTGCATCGCGCGGCCCAGCGTCCCCATCGCCTTGGCCACCTGCTGTTTGACGGCGCTGACGGAAATACCAAAGGTTTGCGCAATCGCATCCTGTGACAAATTCTCAATTCGATAAAGTATGAAGATCGTCTGGGTCCGTTCGGGAAGTGTTTGCAATACGGCTAGCAGCGTTTCGATCTGGCTGCGCCCTTCGAGAATGCGCGCGGGGTGCAGCGGATCATAATCGCGCAGCTTGTCGGCAAGCAGCGACTGCGCGTGGAGGCTGCGGACTTTCGCGCGGCGGGCGCGATCGATCAGCAGATTCTGGGCGATCTGGAATATATATCCGTCGGCCGCCTCCGCCGTCCGGTCGCCGTTCAGCGCGCGTAAGAGCGTCTCCTGCGTCAAATCCTCGACGTCGTCCACGCGGCCGAGCCGCCGGCTGAAAAAGCTTCTGAGCGCCGGTCGCCAACGGCGATCGAAGTCCGTGCTTTCCCCATCAAGGCGTTGCCGATCGGTCAATATAGATTCCTGTCTTCCCTGCATAACGCATGACCGCACCCGAGGGACAGCAAACCGATGCGCCGCGGTCGCTATCCGCCCTTTCCGGGCAACTACGGCATCCCATCCTCAAGGCGCCCGCGTGCCGTCCGTCTGAGCAGGGATCGGCGGTGGATGAATGTCGGATTGTAGTTCGCATACGAAATATGTATTACGTATACGAACTGATTCGGAAAGGTGGGGGCGTCAAAAATGCGTAGCGAGAATGGCCCGTCGGCGCGGCGCCCGAGATTTGTCTACCTGATGAACGTGGCTCAGCGGCGCGTTCAGGCGGCCATTCAAGACGACACCGAGGGAAAGACGGCGGCGCGCGCGGGGCTGTTGATGGCGCTGCGGTCCGACGGCTCGCCTATGGCGATGAAGGAACTGGGGACCCGTCTCGACCTCGGGGCCTCGTCGCTCTCCGGGCTGCTCGACCGCATGGCGCGCGACGGGCTCGTCGAGCGGCATCCGGACCCTGCGGACAAACGCGCGTGGAATATCGGCCTGACCGAGGCCGGCAAGGCGCGGCGCGCGGAGGCCGCCCGTTCGGCACGCCTTCTGAATGACCGTCTTTGCGAAGGCTTCGACGAGGCCGAACTCGCCGTCGTCGCACGGTGGCTCGAAGCCGCCGCCCTGAAATTTCCCAAGGAGACCTGAAATGACCGACCATATTCTCGTGAGCAAGACCGACGGCATCTTGACGCTGGTCATGAACCGCGCCGACAAGAAGAACGCGCTGACCAATGACATGTACGGAGTTCTCGCCGATCAGATCGAGGCAGCGGGCGCCGACAAGACGGTGCGTGTCGTGGTGATCCGCGGTGCAGGCGATATGTTCACCGCTGGCAATGACGTGACCGAATTTGCGGCTGCCCGGCCCGACGACGGTCCGCGCCATGTCAGCCGCTTCATCCGCGCAATCGCCGAAATCGACAAGCCGCTCCTCGCCGCGGTGCAAGGCCGCGCGGTCGGTGTCGGGACGACGATGCTGCTCCACTGCGACTATGTGCTGCTCGCCGATGACGCGAAACTTACCACGCCGTTCGTCAATCTTGGACTTGTGCCCGAGGCCGCGTCGAGCCGGCTGCTCCCCGCAAGAATCGGCCACCTCCGTGCCTTCGCCATGCTGGCGCTGGGCGAAACCATCGTGGCGCACGAGGCCGTGACATGGGGACTCGCCAACGCCGTTGTCCCGGCAGCCGAACTCGCCTCTGCAATCGCTGCGGTCGCCGCGCGAATCGCCGGGCAGCCACTTGGCGCGGTGCGGGCCACCAAGCGGCTGATGCGCGACAGCGCCGCCGTCACCGCTCACATGGGCGTCGAAGGCGAGGAATTCATGCAGCGCCTTCAAAGCCCCGAGGCTCGGGAAGCTTTCCTGGCATTCGCGGAGCGCCGGGCTCCCGATTTTGCGCAATGCACCTAATTCGGTCGCCGATGAGCGCGACAATTACAATGGCCGTTTTCAACTGTCTTTCATCCAGAAGCGGACGGGCAGTAAGCGGCCAATCCGAGCGTGACCCCTCCCACAGCAAAAAACGATGCAAATCATGCTCGATCAACTACCGCTTGCGCTATTGTTTTTTATTCGCATTAGCCTTAATGGCCGAGCCGCGTCGAACCTAGTCGCGAACTGACCATCAGGGGGAAATATGATCCGTCGTCATTTGATCGGGGCTTTTGCAACGGGCACGGCTTTGACTGCCGCACCGGCTCTGGCATTTGCTGACAGCGCGGAAGCGACTGGCGACATCGTCGTGACGGGCCAGTATCTGGCCGACGATCTTTCGCTTCCCCAGCAAACACTCCCCATCCTCGATACGCCGCAGACCGTCGTCGTGATCGAAGATGACCTGATGGCGGAACAGGGACGGCGGACGCTGCGCGATGCGATGCGCAACATCACCGGCATCAGCTTCCAGGCCGGCGAAGGCAATCCGCCCGGTGGCTCTGACGCCTTTAACGTGCGCGGATTTTCGGCACGCGACGACATTTTCGTCGATGGCATCCGCGATCCCGGCAATTATTTCCGCGACCCGTTCTACGCCGAGCGTATCGAAGTCACCAAAGGCCCGGCGTCAGCTTTCGCCGGGCGTGGAAATGTCGGCGGCACCGTCAATATCGTCACGCGCCAGCCGACGTTGACCAACAGCATTGGCGGAGAGATCGGCGTCGGAACCGACGATTTCTACCGCGGCACGGTCGACGTCAACCAGGTGATCGACGAAGCCAATGGCGTCGCGGTGCGTTTGACCGCAATGGGACACAGCGCCGACGAACCCGGGCGCGATCATGTTTTCAACCGCCGCTGGGCCGTTGCGCCGTCGATCGGCTTCGGCATTGGCGGCGACACCAGCTTCATCGTCAATTATCTGCATCTGGAGCAGGATGACCGGCCCGATGCGGGGCTGCCGAACGGGCGCAATTTCAGCCTCGGCGGATCGGGCTTCGAAGGCCAGACGGCGCCGGTCCGGCGCAGCAATTTCTACGGCTATTCGAGCGATTACCGCAACGTCGAAACCGATACGGTCACCGGACGGTTCGAGCATGATTTCGGCGGCGGCGTAACGCTTCGCAACGTCACCCGGTTCGCACGCGTCCACAACGATCAGCTGATTTCCTCGCCGCGCTTTGTCGGCGCGGTGACCACGCTGGGGCCGACGACGCAGGCGGTCGGCAACCGCAAGCCACGCACGCAGACCGATAAATTGTTCGTCAATCAGACCAGCCTCACGGCCGAGTTCGACACGGGCGGCCTGAAACACACCTTGGTCGTCGGCGGCGAATATGTCGATGAATCGAACCACAACCGTCGGCGTCTCGACGCCAATGGTCCGGCGACGAACCTGTTCGATCCCGTGCTGCAAGCGGCGCCCGACATCGCTTATAACCGCACCCGCGCCCGGACGGATGTCGAGACCAAATCGCTGTATCTGTTCGACACGATCGAGATCGGCGAGCAATGGCGGATCGTCGGCGGTCTGCGCCATGACTGGGTCAAGACGCGCGCACGCGGTTTCGACGACAATGGCATCGCGCCGGGCTTCGTCATCGATTTTGCACGCAAGGACAGCGAGTGGAGCGGCAATGCCGCGCTGGTGTTCAAGCCGGCTCCGAACGCCAGCCTGTATGTCGCTTACGGAACAGCCTTCGAACCCGGCAGCGGCGCCGAGGTGGTGCAACTGGCGGGAGGCAACAACAATCCTCCGGTCACCGCCGCCAATTTCTTCGTCGATCCCGAAACCAGCCAGGCGTGGGAAGCAGGTGCAAAGGTCGATCTGATGGAGGGCGGCCTGCAACTGTCAGGGGCGCTGTTCCAGATCAAGCGCGACAACGCCCGCACCCCTGGCGTCAACCCCGGCGACCCGCCGGTGGTGCTCGACGGCGAACAGCGGGTGCGCGGCATTGAGCTTCAGGCGATCGGCCGAGTGACCGCACGCTGGAACCTGTTCGCGGGCTATTCCTATCTCGATGGCGAAGTGACCCAATCGAACCGGGCGTTCGAAGTCGGCCAGCGCCTCGATGGCACGCCCAAGCATTCGGCGACGATCTGGACAAGCTTTGCGGTTAGCGACGCGCTGACCGTCGGCGGCGGATTGCAGCATGTGTCGAAACGGACCAGCAATATTCGCCAGTCCGCGACCGCCGACTTTGTGATCGTGACGCCGTCCTACACGGTGTTCGACGCCTTTGCCGAATATCGGTTCAGCGATCGCATCGGCGCGCGGGTCAATGTCTATAACATGGGCGACAAGGATTATTTCTATTCGGTCGCCAGCGGCCAGTCGATTCCGGCGGCGGCGCGCTCGGCGACGCTGACCTTGACCTTCGACTTCTGATCCCGGAAGGCTCGGTCGCGATGATGATCGAGATCGAGCAGCTTCTGGACGCCGCGGCTGTGCGCCGGATGCGCGAACGCCTTGCCGTCGCCCCGTGGGCCGATGGCAAGGTGACCGCGGGCTATCAGTCGTCGCTCGCCAAGAACAACGAGCAGCTTCCCGAAGGCTGCACCGAAGCAAGCGAACTTGGTACGGAAATTGCGGCCGCGCTTTCGCAAAGCCTGCTATTCCAGTCCTTCGCCTTGCCGCGCGCAGTGTTTCCGCCGCTTTTCAATCGTTACCGCGCGGGACACGGCTTTGGATCGCATGTCGACAATGCCTGGCGTCCGTTGCCGGGTGGCGGGCGGCTGCGAACCGATATTTCGGCGACCTTGTTCCTCAGCGACCCGGACGAATATCAGGGCGGCGAGCTGGTGGTCGAGGACGGGCATGACGGCAAGCGCGTCAAATTGCCCGCCGGTCATCTCTTCCTCTATCCCGCCACGACGTTGCACAGCGTGACGCCGGTGACCGCCGGGGCGCGGGTAGCCTCGTTCTTCTGGATCGAAAGCCTTGTCGCCAGCGCGGCGCACCGGGCGACGCTGTTCGACCTCGACCTCGCGATCCAGTCGCTGCGCCCGCGTGTGGGCGATGACGACGCGGCGCTGATTGCCCTGACCGGATGTTATCACAATATGCTGCGCGAATGGTCGCACGGCTGACCAGTCAATATTTGAGAATCGCTCGCAATAGTGCTAGCAGCGAACTGAAGCCAAGCGATAAGGAGATGATAGTGCAAAAGAGGCTGGTGACGACGCTGGTGGCCGTGACGATGCTTGGCGCCTGTTCGGGCGGCGAGAAGTCCGCAGATACGCAAGAGGTCAACCTCTACACCGCGCGCCACTATGACAGCGATCAGGCGCTTTACGATCGGTTCACCAAGGAAACCGGCATCAAGATCAACCGCATCGAAGGCAAAGCCGACGAGCTGGTCGCGCGGATGAAGAGCGAGGGCGCGAACAGCCCCGCCGACCTGTTCATCACCGCAGATGCGGGGGCACTGTGGCGCGCGCAGCAGGCGGGGCTGTTCCAACCGACGGTTTCGGAAACGCTGACGGCGCGCATTCCCGCGAACCTGCGCGAACCGGGCGGCAACTGGTATGGCTTCATGCGCCGCGCGCGCGTCGTCGCCTATGATGCGGCCAAGGTGAAGCCCGAAGAGATCGACGATTATGCCAAGCTCACCGGACCGCGCTTCAAAGGCAAAATCTGCGTCCGGTCGTCGGACAGCGTCTATAATCTCTCGCTCGTCGGCGCGCTGATCGAGGCATGGGGGCCCGAACAGGCGGGCGAATGGGTCAAGGGCATCGTCGCCAACATGGCGCGCCCGCCCGAAGGCGGCGACCGCGACCAGATCCGCGCCGTCGCAGCGGGGGTGTGCGAAGTCGCGATCACCAACAGCTATTACTATATCCGCCTGGCGACCGGCGACGATGCTCAGGACCGCGCGGTGACCGACAACGTCAAGCTCGGTTTCCCCAGCCTGGACGGCAAGGGCGCGCATGTGAATATCTCGGGCGGCGGCGTTGCGAAAAACGCGCCTAACCAGGCCAATGCGGTCAAGCTGCTCGAGTTTTTCGCCTCGGCGGATTCGCAAAAGCATATTTCGGCGAACAATAACGAATATCCTGCCTCGCCCGACGTCCCGGCTCCGCCGCCCGTCGATGCCTATGCGAACTTCACCGCAAATCCCATGAGTGTCGCCGCCTTTGCGGCGCGGCAACCGGCGGCGCAGTCGTTGATGAGCGCGGCGGGCTGGCGCTGACGAGCGCCGCCACCCTTTGTCGCTCTGTCCCGTCACCGCTCGCCAGTCTCGCCGCGCTGGCGGGGCTGGCGGTGGCGTTGCCGCTGATTGGCGTCCTGCTCGCCGCGTTCGGGACCGATACTGCCGACATCGCGGGCCGCGACATCGTGCGCTATGCGCTGACGTCGGCCTGGCTGGCGCTGCTCGTTGGCTGCCTTACGGCGTTGGCGGGGACGATCGCCGCGTGGCTGGTGGTGATGCACCGTTTTCCCGGGCGCGGCCTGTTCGCTTGGGCGCTGGCCGTGCCGCTCGCGACCCCCGCCTTTGCGCTGGCCTATGGCTATGCCGACCTGTTCGATGTCGCGGGATCGCTGCGCATCTGGCTCCGCGACACGACCGGACATGATCTGCCGTTCGAGATGCGCAGCATCGGCGGGGCGGCTTTCATCCTGTCGGCGGCCTTCTATCCCTATGTCTATCTGGCGATGCGCGCCGCTTTCCTCAACCAGTCGGTGAATGTGCTGGAGGCGGCGCGGATGCTCGGTTGCGTTGGCGGGCGTGCGCTGTGGCGCGTCGCGCTACCGATGGCGCGGCCGGCGCTTGCTGCGGGGGTGGCGCTCGCGGTGATGGAAACCCTCGCCGATTATGGCGCGGTCCAGTTTCTCAGCGTCCAGACGCTGACCACCGGCGTCGTCCGAGCCTGGTCGGTTTACGGTTCGACGGTCAGCGCGGCGCGGTTCGCGCTGCCTTTGCTCGCCGCCGCCGCGCTGCTGCTGTGGATCGAGCGCGCCAGTCGTAGGGGCGCAACGCACGAAACGGGCAGGGCGCGCTGGCGGACGATCGATGTGCAGCCGCTCACCGGGGTACGGCGCTGGCTCGCCTTCGGCTTCTGCCTGTCGCTGCTGACGGCGGGGTTGCTGCTCCCGGTCGGCTGGCTGATCTGGAATCTCGCGCAGACGACGCCCGATTGGGTGCGGCTCGTCGCGGCCACGCGCAACAGCCTGTTCTTGGGAATCGCCGGAGCCTTCGTCACCGTCGCGCTCGCGACGATGCTGGCGCTCGGTACGCGGCGCCTGCCGATCGCGGCGCGGATCGCCAGCCTCGGCTATGCAACCCCCGGCGCGGTGATGGCGATCGGCCTGCTCGCGCCTGCAGGGCTGATCTGGAACCTTGCGCCGGGGTCGGGAACGGCGGTCGCGATCGTGCTGCTGGTCCTTGCTTATGCGGCGCGGCTTATGGCGGCGGCGCTTGAGCCGATCGACGCGGGGCTGGCGCGCGTCACCCCGTCGATGCGCCACGCGGCGCGCACGCTGGGACGCGGCGAGACCGGCGCGGCGTTCGCCGTCGACTTGCCGGTCGCGCGCGGCGCGCTGCTGACCGCGCTGCTGATCATCTTCATCGATGTGCTGAAAGAACTGCCGGCAACACTGATCCTGCGCCCGTTCAATTTCGACACGCTTGCGGTGCTCGCGAACAATTATGCGCTCGACGAACGGCTGGGTCAGGCGGGGCTGCCGTCGCTGCTGATCGTCGCGCTGTCGCTGCCCGCGGTGATCTGGCTGACACGCCGCATTGCAACCGCGCGTCCCGGCGACTAGGCACTTTGTCGTGACCGATGATCCCGTTCTCGAGCTGCGCGATGTCGTGCGCGCCTATCCGGGCCGCACCGCAGTCGATGGCGCGTCCTTCGCCTTGCCCTCCGGCGGGATAACCTGCTTGCTCGGGGCTTCTGGCTGCGGCAAAAGCACTTTGCTGCGGCTGATCGCGGGGCTGGAGTCTGTCGATGTCGGCGATATCCGGATCCGCGGGCGGACCGTCTCCAAACCGGGAAAGACGGCGGCGCCCGAACATCGCGGCGTCGGGCTGGTGTTTCAGGACAATGCGCTGTTCCCGCATCTCGACGTCAGCGCCAATGTCGGCTTCGGCCTCACCGGCATGGCCTCCGACGCCCGCCGCGCAAGCGTCGCGGCGCTCCTCGACCGCTTCCACATCTCGTATCTCGCCGCCGCCTGGCCGCATATGCTGTCGGGCGGCGAGCAGCAGCGCGTGGCGATCGCGCGCGCGCTGGCACGCGAACCGTCGCTGCTGCTGCTCGACGAGCCCTTTTCGGGTTTGGACGGTCATCTGCGCGGGGCGGTGCGCGATGCGCTCCTCGCCGATCTCCGTGCGGCGGGCACGACAGTTCTCATCGTCACCCATGATCCCGAAGAGGCGATGATGATCGCCGACAATTTGATCCTGATGGCCGAGGGACATATTCTCCAGACGGGACGACCGGAGGATTGTTACCATCGACCCGCGTCGATCGCGGCGGCGCGCTTGCTGGGCGATTTGGTCGTGATCGACGCCATCGTTGCAAACGGAATGGCCGACACGGCGCTGGGCGCTGTAAATGCCGATGGTATTACCGATGGTGCCGCTCAGCTGGCCGTCCGGCCCGACGCGATTGTGCCAAGTTCAACGGGCGTTGCCGCGACCGTATCGGGCGCACGTTTCGCGGGACGTTTCTACCTGGTCGACGCCCTTGCGTCTGATCAGCAAGTCACCTTTCAACTGCGGGAGAAACCTCCGGCAACAGGGGAGGCCGTGACGCTCGCCCTCCGCTCAATTTGTAGCCCATTGGTTGTGGGGTGTCGCGAGTGAACGATCGTGCTCTGGCGACGTTACATAGTGACCACCGTGCCTGCCCGGTTTTTCCGTTTGACCAAGACAAGCTCCCCGCCATGTGTCCGACTTGAGCGTTCTTCCTTCGGTCATTTTGGCCACAGGAGAACGATTATGGGTAGGTCACAATTCGATTATTCGTCGCCTCGTCCGGCGTGGAATGCCGGTAGAAAGGTCGGCGCCAAGCGCCCGCTGAAGCCACGGCAGATTTGGGCAATTCGCTTTCATCTGGATCGGGAGCACCGGCTTCGAGACCGGGCGCTTTTCGACCTCGCAATCGATAGCAAGCTACGAGGCTGCGATCTGGTGAAGATCAAGATCGGCGATCTTGTCACTGGTGCCGAGATGCGAACTCGGGCGATAGTTATTCAGCAAAAGACGGGTCGGCCGGTTCAATTTGAAATCACGTCGGATGCTCGCCGAAGTCTCCTCGATTGGCTCGAGCGGCGCGGCGGATCGATCGAGGATTATGCTTTCCCCAGCCGCATCGACCACGCTGCTCATATGAGCACGCGGCAATATGCGCGCCTTGTCGATGAATGGGTGACGGCGGTTGGCCTTCGAAGCGAGGACTACGGAACACATTCGCTACGCAGAACAAAGGCATCAATTATTTACAAGGCGACTGGCAATTTGCGCGCGGTGCAAATTCTGCTTGGCCACACCAAAATTGAAAACACGGTCCGATACCTTGGCGTCGATGTTGAAGATGCACTGACATTGGCGGAAGGCATCGAGGTCTAACCGCAAAATCTCGATATCCTGGAGAGCGAACGCTCTGAACTGTGTTGGAACGTCCGCTCTCTTTGTTGGTCGGCCAAAAGCTGCCTGACCGCAATCGTTGAGAGTTTCAGACGCCGATAGGCGTCAGAAAGTCTTCGGTGCCCGAACCGC
>VFQN01004108.1_pt1 | contig 19636 bp, 25 predicted proteins | sample 3512371 | NCBI WGS metagenome assembly VFQN01 (sample SAMN10412370, study PRJNA504923) | tailings metagenome | isolation source: Replicate 2 from Balatoc abandoned mine | place: Philippines: Itogon, Benguet | collected 2017-08-28
TTGGTGGGCCCGGCAGGACTCGAACCTGCAACCAGACCGTTATGAGCGGCCGGCTCTAACCATTGAGCTACGGGCCCGGCCGGCGGCTGAGGCGCGGGCGCGTACTCATAGCAATGCCGGGCAGCAACGCAAATGCCGCCCGGCATAAAAATCCACAAAGAGCAGGCGCGTGTGTGCCTGGACTGGACCTGCGCTACCAGACCTGATCGCGCGGGTTGCCGACCGCCGTCGAAGCGCCGCGGCGGACTCGCTTTGTGGTGTACTGGCCGCGTGCCCGACGAGCCTCCGAAGAGAATTCCGGCAACGGTGCGCCAATCGCGGGTGCCTGCACGGTCGCATACCCTTGCGTGTAGCGTCCGCCGTTTGCGAGCGCGACAGCCGAAGAGCCCTGACGCCGCGCCACATCGTGATAGCCGCGCGCGTAGAGCGCGACCGCGCGATCCGGATTGCCGCCAGCGGCGCGATAGGCGCCGGCAAGATACTTCACCGCATAGGTCATGTTGGTGTTGGGATCGAGCAGTCCTGCTGCAGATCCGGTATAGCCCATGGCGCGCGCCGTCCCGAGACGGATCTGCATCATGCCGTAATTGCCCTTTGACACAGCGCGCGGATTGTAACGGCTTTCACGCATAATCACGCGATGCACGAGCGATGGCGGCAGACCATGCGCAGCAGCGTGACTTTGAACGAGGAAGGAATAGGCTTCATTAGCGCTGGCCCCCGACATCGGGATCAGGCCCGCGGCAATGACGCCAAGCGAAAGCAGGGACACGCGTATCGTCGTTACACGAGACATCTCAACTCCGGTCGTTGTTGGGGATGCGCTTGTTTACACGCGGTAAACCAGCCGAGAAAACGGCACGTTCCGTGCGGGTATTCACGCTTTGTGACCCCATATTGCAGCAACGGCCGCTACAGCTTGCTAAGTCGCCGCAAGTCATGCATTCGACGCACGGTTAACGCTGCGACGCCGCCGACGCGCAACACTTGCGGCGAAAATCGGGCAATCGGTCTCAATCAGTCAGTCGTTGCGGAACGCGCGAGGCATCGTTGTTGAGCTTCACGAGCTGGGCGAGCAGTTCAAGCAGAACGCGCTGATCCTTTGCCGCGAGCGGCGCGAGGATGCGCTGCTGGGTCCGTCGCACTGCGGCTTCCGCACGGCGCGTGACCGACCGTCCCTGCGATGTCAGTTTGAGGAGTTTGATGCGCTTGTCGTCTTTCGAGGGATATCGTTCGACGAAACCGCGCGTTTCAAGCCGCTCCAGCACATTGCCGAGCGTGGATCGATCGAATGCGATTTGCGCCGACAATCGAGTCGCGTCGATACCCTCATGCTCCTCGATCGCGACCATCGCTGCATATTGCACCGGCGTCAGATCAAGCGCCGCACATTCCTCGATGAAGATCGCGACTGCGATCTGCTGTGCACGGCGGATCAGATGTCCAGGCTGGGTCTGCAATTCGTCGAGTTGCATCGCACGCGGTGCCTCTTCCGATCAGGCTGCGCGTTCATCGGACTCGGCCCTCTTCGCGCCGGTGAGGCCGTTGCCGCCATAAATCCAGCGGACCGAGTGATTGAATTCGTCCGGGGTCTTGTCCTTGAGCCAGGCGTTGCGAACAAGCCGTTCGACGCCGTCGACATGGAAGATACGGCCCAGTTCGCGCGACGACAGCACGACGCGATAGGCGCGCGGAATTCGGATCGTCTCGTAAGCCTTGAAAGCCGCCGCCACGTCGCCGTCGGCCTTTTCGAACGCATCGGACAGGCAGACTGAATCCTCCATCGCCATACATGCGCCCTGGGCAAAGTACTGATAGGTCGGATGCGCGGCGTCGCCCAGAAGAGCGACATGCCCGTCAATCCAGGTCGGGATCGGGTCGCGGTCGCCGAGCACCCACCGCCGCCAGTCCTTCGGTATTTCGAGCACCTTCCGGATCCGCGGCACGAGATGTCCGAACTTCTCGACCACCTCTTCGCGCCTGCCCGGTTCGTTGCTGCCGACATTCTCCAGATCCGTCACGAAAGTCGCGACCAGATTGAAGGTCTTCCACCCCTGCAGTGGGTAATGCACAAAATGAGTTTTCGGACCGACCCAGATGCAGGCCGCGTTCCAGCGCAGATCTTCCGGCATCTGCTCCAGCGGCAATACCGCGCGATATGCAACGTGACCGGACAGGCGAAGCGGATCGCCGCCGGTCATCTGCTCGCGGATCATCGAACGGATGCCATCGGCACCAATCAGTCCATCGCCTTCGTAGACGGTTCCAGCCGCCGTTGTAACGCGCACGCCGTTCGGCGTGTTTTCGTAAGAGACCACCCGCTCCCTGTTCACCAGCGTGACATCCGGTGACGCGCGGCATGCATCAAGAAACGCGCTATGAAGATCGGCGCGGTGGATCACCGCATAGGGATTGCCCATGAACTTGCGAAACGGCTCGTCGACCGGCGCACGCAGGATCTGCTCTCCGGAGAGACCATCCATCATGATCAGCGCGTCGATATAGACAGCGCGTTCGCGGCAGGTCTTGCCGACGCCGAGATAATCCATCGCATGAAAGCCGTTCGGCCCGATCTGGATGCCGGCACCGATCTCGCCGAACTGGTCCGCCTGTTCGAGCACAGTGACTTTGGCACCGGATCGCGCAAGACCCATGGCCGCCGACAGACCGCCGATGCCGCCGCCGGCCACGATGATCGATGGTTTGGATTTTGCCATGACTGCCCTCCCTCTATGCAAAGGCCCGATTTACAAGGCCATTTTTCATAAGCATACTGTTTTTCAGTATACTGTCAATATAGCCGGGGTGAGACTCCATGCCTGGTCCCCTTCCGGAAACTCGTGGTGGCCGGACCAAGCCCGGCCATCACGACTTAGGATGAGGTACTCTAAAGCTTCAGCAACTTCTTCGCATTGCCGCTCAGGATTTTGACCTTGTCCTCGTCCGACAGCGGAATCGTGTCGACCCAGGCCGTACCCGGCTGGTTCATGACAAACGGCCAGTCGACTGCGAACAGGATACGGTCGACGCCCATCTCCATCACCGTGCACAGCAGCGCCGGGTTGGAGAAGAAGCCCGATGTGGTGACATAGAAATTCTTGCAGAACACATCGCGGAAGCTCATCGACTTATGGCCGGGACGAGACAGCGCCTGGTCGATACGCCAGACAAGGAATGGCAACGTCTCGCCGAGATGACCGAGCATGATTTTGAGTTTCGGATGCTCCTGGAACATTCCAGACAGGATCATGCGGATCGCGACCGTCGCCGTCTCGACGGTGAAGCCCCAGGCAGCGCGGATCACCATCGGGTAATCCTTGACGTAGTCCTTGTAGTAGGCGTCCATAACAGCGGGAAGCGGGATCGAAGGATGCAGATAGACCGGGACATCGAGCCGCTCTGCCTCTGCGAAAATCGGGCGGAGTGACTTGTCATCGAGCCAGACGCCGTTGGCGAGGCCGTGAATCATCGCGCCCTTGAATCCGTTGCCGATGCAGCGTTGAAGCTCTGCGGCGGCCGCCTGTGGATCGGACGTCGGCAGCGCGCAGAAGCCCGCAAAGCGCGTGGGATGTTTTGCGATGGCCTCGGCAAGGCGGTCGTTGACCCGCTTGGTCAGGGCGATGCCATCCGGCCCTGTGAGCTGCTGCACCGACGGAGAGCCGTGCGAAATCACCTGCATGTCGATGCCGGCTTCGTCCATCTCCCGGATGCGCAATTCGCCGAGATCGCGCAGACGCTTCTCCTGTTCCGGATTATGGGTCGCGCGGCCGATGCCGGCATAGGTCGCCGACAGTTCCTCGTCCCAGTAATGCTCTTCGATCGCGATAACCGGACAAGCAGGCTTCTTGAGCATGAATTCCCCCAGCATTGATTTGGCTGGGGTGTGTAGCACAGCGCAGAGGTGTCCGCTCACTCCCAGTGCGGAAGTGAGCGGAGCTTTCGCGATCAGAAAGTTCTGGTGAAGACTACCGCGCCGAGCGCTCCAGGTGCTCGCGCAGGATACGGACGTTGCGGCGGTTGGCGCGAAACATCACGTCGAACACATCGCCAGCGACCGGCACGGCACCGACCAGCCCGTCCACGGCGACATTTCCCAGCATGCGCACGAGAACGGCTTTCGGCACGCCGAGCCGATGAGCCTCGTAAACGATATAGAGCGCCAGTGCAGTCGTCACGACGTCGCCGACGCCCGGCGCAAGACCGATCAGGCTGTCGGCGCCAAAGCGGAACTTCGTGAAGGGAATCCCGAAGCGGGCATCCAGCAGCGTCGCCACCCACTCGATACGCGCGATGCGATCGGCACGCGACGCGGAGCGGCGGGCAAACCGGGCATTGCTGGCATTTGCAAACGTGGCGTTCATGGCGCGCATCACATGGTGAGGTATCGCCACATTGCAAGATCGTGCGACGTTCATCTGCGATTTTGCCGGCGTCGAAGACGCGCCACACTCGTGCGCGATGGAACCCGGTTCCAGCTTGCGCTTCCTCTCGCCGACAACTAAAAGAACAAAACAGGAACTAAGCCGTTAACTTGCATGCCGTTGAACCTCGCTCAAAAGCTCGAGATTTTAGCCGACGCCGCCAAATATGACGCGTCCTGCGCGTCATCGGGCGGCAGCAAGCGCAACGCCCGCAACGGCGGGATCGGATCGGTGACGGGAGCGGGCATCTGCCACGCTTACACGCCGGATGGCCGCTGCGTGTCGCTGCTGAAAATTCTGCTGACGAATTTCTGCATCTACGATTGCGCCTATTGCGTGAGCCGGCGATCGAGCAATGTGCGTCGCGCGCGCTTCACGGTCGACGAGGTTGTGCGTCTCACGCTCGATCTTTATCGGCGCAACTGCATCGAGGGATTGTTCCTTTCTTCCGGCATTGCGCGGTCCGAGGATGACACGATGACCGATCTCGTTCGCGTGGCCCGAACTTTGCGCGAACACCACGGCTTTCGCGGCTACATCCATCTCAAGACGATCCCCGGCGCGAGCGAGGATCTGATCGCGGAAGCCGGCCGTCACGCCGACCGGCTGTCTATGAATGTCGAATTGCCGACTGACGCCGCTCTACAGGATTTCGCGCCCGAGAAGAGCGCGGCGAGCATTCGAAAGGGCCTCGCTGCGACGCGGCTTCGGATCGAGGCATCGAACGATCGTGGCGGGAAAACGACGTCACCGCTCGGCAAGGCGAAGCCTCCACGGTTTGCGCCGGCCGGACAGTCCACCCAGATGATCGTCGGAGCGGATGCGACCACAGACCAGACGATTCTTGGCGCATCGACGACGCTGTATTCTTCTTACGCGCTCAAGCGGGTCTACTATTCCGCCTTCTCCCCGACAGGGCACCCGTCGCAAAAGCTCGCCGCGAGCCCTGCTCCGCTTTTGCGCGAGCACCGGCTGTACCAGGCCGACTGGATGCTGCGCTTCTATGGTTTCGACCTTCCGGAAATCGGCACCGCGATGACGGACGGAATGCTCGATCTCGATATCGATCCCAAACTCGCCTTCGCTCTCGCGCATCGTGAGCGCTTCCCGGTCGACGTGAACAATGCGGACCGCGAAATGCTGCTGCGCGTACCGGGATTCGGTACGCGTGCAGTTGAGCGCATTCTCGCCTCACGCCGCTCGGGTTCGCTGCGGTACGACGACATAGCGCGGATCGCCGGCGCGATGTCGCGCGCGCGGGATTTCATCGTCACCCCGGACCATCGCCCGCGGGCCTTGGATCGGGCCGATATCCGTGCACGCTTCGTAAAGAAGCCGATGCAATTGAACCTGTTCGGATAAATCATGTGGGCCGTGTCGTTGCCGCAAGATGCCGACCAGGACGCATTCCGTGCGGCGGCCAAAGCTTGCATCGCTCATTCGCTCGCGCCCCCCGAGATTGCCTTTGTGTCGCCGGATGAACCGACGTTGTTGCCCGCGCTGCCCTCGACAAGCAAAGCGAATTTCGCGATCAATGTGCCGCGCCCTTACGCCATCCTCATGAACGATGCCATCTGCCACAGCGCGGCGGATCGCTTCGCGCTGCTCTATGGCGTTCTTTGGCGTATCCTGGACGGCGACCGCGATCTGGCCGAGCGCGCGAGTGACCCGCAGGTCGCGCGTCTGATGGACTACGCGCATTCTGTCCGCCGCGATATCCATAAGATGCACGCGTTTCTGCGGTTCCGGGAGCGTCAGATCGAGGCGCGCATCGTCTATGCGGCATGGTTCGAGCCCCATCACCACATTCTGCGGCGCGCGGTACCGTTCTTCGTGGACCGTTTCAGCAATATGGATTTTCTGATCGCCACACCTCTTGGCACAGCGTTCTGGACCGCGGGCCGGCTGCATTACGGGCCGCCCGGCACAAGACCCGCCTCGGACGCTCCCGACAGCGTACTCGACGAACTCTGGCTCACCTATTACCGCACGACCTTCAATCCGGCGCGCCTGCGGCTCAAGTCCATGGTCAACCATATGCCGCGCGACTACTGGAACAACATGCCGGAAACCGCGCTTATTCCCGAGATGGTTCTGGATGCAGGCGAGCGCGTTGCAGGTATGATGGACAAGAGCGCCGATCAACCCGAACTGTTCGCCGAACGGATTGCCGGTCACATGGCACGAGCGAAAGCTGTTGAGTCCCATGCTGATGGCAGTCTCGCCGCGATGCGCCACGAGGCTGCGAGTTGCACGCGCTGTCCACTTTATAAGGATGCTACGCAGACGGTTTTCGGCGAAGGCCCTCGTGACGCGCCTGTGATATTTGTCGGCGAGCAGCCCGGCGATCAGGAAGACCTTGCCGGCACACCATTCGTCGGCCCCGCGGGTCAGATGTTCGATCGCGCCCTCGCCGAAGCCGGACTGGACCGAGCTCAGGCTTATGTCACGAATGCGGTCAAGCACTTCAAATACGAGCCGCGTGGCAAACGTCGCATCCACAAGAAGCCGAATGCGGGTGAAGTCCATGCCTGCCGCTGGTGGCTCGACGGCGAGATCGCAGCGATCAAGCCCAAGCTTGTGGTCGCGCTGGGCGCCACGGCGGCGTTAGCCTTGGCGCATCGGTCCGTGTCGGTCACGAAGGTTCGCGGACCTTACGACTTCGCCGGGCAGCCGGGATTTATCACGGTCCACCCTTCTTATCTGCTCCGCATCTCGCGCGAGCCCAATGACGAGACCGCCAGGCGCGAGTACCTCGCCTTCGTCCGCGATCTGACTCAGATCGGCGAATTGGCGCCGGCGATCAAGGCTCGATCATAACGACAGCACTGTCAGCGCGCCGGGACGCATTTCGTAACGCATCGGGATGTGTTCGCGCCGCAATTCTCCGTCGGTGGCGGCAAAGGTGCGACGCCGCTCGCGTCCGATCACGACATGGCGAGCGACAATGGACCGGATGCCGTCACTATCGTTTTCGTTGCGCCAAGTGCCGGTAAGCAAATTGGCGCTGGCTTTCAGCTTGGACAGGGCGCCTGCATTCTCGACGATGTGAATTTCCATCGTGCCTTCATCGAGTTTCGTACGCCGCCAGTCATTGCCGAACCGATTGTTGGTAATGAGCACCGCCAATGCCTCAACATGCTCGCGGCGGTTCTCGGTGCGAATATCGAGTGAGAACGGCGCGGTGCGGTGCAAGGCTCGGAGCGCAGCGATGCCCACTCCGACCAGACGTCCGAGCTTGTGTCCCCGCACCTCTTCTCGGGCACGCGCCATTTGGCTGAAGAAGCCAAGTCCCGATAGCGAATGGAAATGACGGCCGTTAACACGGGCAAGATCGATGCGCCTCGGACGCGCGTCCGCGATCGCTTCGATGGCGGCTTCAACATCAGGTGGCATGCCAAGGTCGCGTCCGAACAGATTCATGGTTCCGAACGGCAACACGCCGAGCGTCTTCGACGATCCGGCCAACGCATCCGCCGCGCAATTGGCCGATCCATCGCCACCGCCCACAATCAGCGTCGAAATATCGCTCTGCGCCGCGCGAAGAATTTCGTCTTTCAACGCGCCGGGCCGGACAAGGCGGATATCAACCTCCTCCGACCGGCTTTTCAGAGACGCTTCCAGCGCGGCGCCAACACGTTCGGCGCCCAAGTCAATAAGCGCGCCGGCCCGGGCGTTCAACAGAACCAGCGTTTTGCTCATCCATGAAATCCAGGGAGGGAATGATTCGAATCTACATCGCAAAGATGCATTCGCAATGACGGCCGGCCCTGCTAACGCACGAATTCGAGATTCGTTTCACGTTTCGATCACGTTTTGCGGGATCGGCCGGGGCTTACCGTCCTCATCAATGGCGACAAACGTGAAATTCGCGTCAGTGACCTTTTCATGATGATGCGTCATGAAGCGACGCGCCCAAGCCTCAATATGTATTTTCATCGAAGTGCGGCCGACTTTTTCAAGCTCGGTATAGACTTCGAGCACATCGCCAACCCTGACCGGCCTGATAAAGGTCATGGCCTCGATCGCGATTGTAACGGCGCGGCCCTTGGCGCGCTCGACAGCGGCAATTCCGCCCGCCTGATCCATGCGCGACAACACCCAGCCGCCGAAAATATCGCCGTTGGCATTCGTATCCGCGGGCATCGCAATCACTCGCACTGTGAGCGCGCCGCGAGGTCTGGCTTCAACCATGATCACCCCCATTCGCAACGAAGGGATGCCATGCGGCTGCGCGCGCACGCAACCGTCAGACGGAGTCATATTGAACTAATCGTATAGATTGCATATTGTGGACTTGACAACCACATGAGAGAGCAGCGGCAAGCGGTCCGAAGACGCATGGCATGCATGAGCTTGCGGTGTTTGCCGTGACCGCACGGTGACGTAGGCTTGGTCATGATCAATAGACTGCGCGACATATTGCGGGAGCCGCTCTACCGGCTATTGCTGATCAATCTCGCGACCGGACTGACGGTGGCAAGCGTCCTCTTCGGCGGATTGCTTCTGATCAATCCCGCACATCTGCGCGACCTGATCCTGTCAGACAGGTCGCCGGGAATTGCGTTGCTCCTGCTCTTGTTCGGCCTTGCCGCGACGTTCGGGAGTGCCGCCATGGGTACCGCGATCATGGCGATCGGGGCGCGCCGGACACCGTCGTCCGGAGCAAAGCCAACGCCGCTTCAGCCGGCGCCAATTGCTGCGACCACGATACCGCGCCGTTAGCCGAGCCGAAAGAGCCAGGCCGGAACCTCGACCTATTTCAAAGATTGCATGTTCGTCCGGCCGCAACTCGGCCTTGAGCATCGGAGGATAGGTCTATGCCGGCACGAACCAAGAAGCAGCAGATGGCAGCGGGTGCAGCACTCTCAGCAAAACGTGGCGAGCGATCGAAAGCAAGTTTGCGCGGCGCCTCTCGCAGCATGGCGAAGTCCATGACGAAAGCCGAGCTCAAGGATCTCGCGGAGACCAAGCGCAGCAAGCTGCCCAAGAAGGCTGCCAAGAAGCGCAAGTAACCGGCGATAGCTCGTGCAGGGCTTAGTCCTGCGGCGATCGCCCATCATCCACGTGAAAGCGGTGCAGGACACGGTGGAACACCGGCGCCAGGATGAAGCTCGTGGCGATCAGGATAATCAGGCCGGACAGCAGCGCATAGAAGCCTGCGAATATCTTGGTGCTTTGGTTTTTGAGGGCGTCGAACACGCCCATGCCAGACAGGATCATGGACGCGTTGACGAATGAGTCGACCAGCCCCATGCCCTCGAAATAGGCGTAGCCGGCCATCCCGATTGCCAACCCGACTATGGTCAGAGCGGCCCACAATCCGATGGCGAGGCCCATCCTTGCAGCGAAGCGTCGGCGACCGAGCAAACGTTCCGAACGATGCTCGAGCCTTGCAAGCCGAGAGAAGCCTTCGTTGGCGTGAGTCATGGAACAGAGCCACCCGATTCGCGATGCGCCATGATAGGCGAACCGCGACGACAGTCTGTCCAGGGCGACGGCGCAGCACGCGCCGCCAACCGGAATATGTCACCGGGCTTGCGGCGTCGCTTTTCTCGAGCCCTAGGCCAACCGCGTAGTCGGCGCCGACCGGGGACGTTATGACGCCGCTTTCAGCTTTGCCGGCGGCGCGTCGCTCAGGAACGTCTTCTCGAGGTGACCCATGACCCGCATCGTCGGCAGACACTGCGCGACGCTGCCATTCGGCTCTCGGCCCTCGCGGATCGCGGAGATGAACTCACGGTCTTCCAGTTCGACGCCGTTCATCGAAATCGCGACCTTCGAGAGATCGACGGCCTTATCGTAGCCGTCAAACAGATCGTCGTAACGGGCAACGTAGGTGCCGTTGTCGCAGATGTAGCGATAGAAAGAGCCTAGGGGGCCGTTGTTGTTGAACGACAGCGATAGCGTAAAGATCGCGCCCCCTGGCGCCCGTAGCTGGATCGCCATATCCATGGCAATGCCAAGCTCGGGGTGGATCGGCCCCTGCACCGCTTGCATCTGCGATGGATATTCACCGGTCTGATAGAGGAACAGATCGATCGCGTGGCATGCGTGGTGCCACAACAGATGATCAGTCCAGCTGCGCGGCTGACCGAGCGCATTGAGGTTTGTTCGCCGGAAGAAATAGGTCTGCGCGGCGAATTGCTGAATCTTGAGCTCACCGCCCTTGATGCGGTTGTGGACCCATTGATGGCTGGGATTGAACCGCCGCACATGCCCGGCCATCGCGACGAGACCGGTCTTCTGTTGCAACGCGACGAGCCGCTCGGCGTCCGCGACACTATCGGCCATCGGAATTTCAACCAGCACATGCTTGCCTGCCTTCAGGCATTGCTCGGCCTGGGCTGCATGGATCTGTGTCGGCGTGGCGAGGATCGCCGCCTCCACGCCAGGCCGCGCGAGACCTTCGTCGAGATCGAGCGTCCAATGAGGCACGTTGAACTTCTTGGCCACCTCGGCCGTGGTCTCCGCGACACCGCCGACCAGCGACACCACCTCGACGTCGTCGATTTTGGACAACGCGTCGAGATGCTTGCAGCCGAAAGCGCCTTCGCCGGCCACACAGATTTTCATACGTGCCATTCGCTCGGTCCTTGTTCGAAGCTGCTGAATATACTCACGCCGCCTGACGCTGCATGATCGGCTGATGATCAAGCACCAGCGTTGCGCCCGCGGTGTTGGAAATCGGAACGTGGTAATTAGTGTGAACCTGCGTCACCCGGCCACTCATGGTGCCGCGCATCGTGATCCAGTTGAGGAATTCCACGCCCTGCGAACCGGCATATTCTACCAATTGAGGGATCGTGTAATGCGTCAGCGCCTCCGGATCGCTCACGATCTTCTCAAGGCACAGCCGGTCGAAGTCCTTGTTGATGAAGCCCGCGCGGGTACCGTCAAGCTGGTGCGAGAGACCGCCGGTGCCGAGCACAAGGACACGCAGATTCTTGTCATATGACTCGATAGCGCGACCGATGGCCTGACCGAACTTGTAGCAGCGCGCCGGACTCGGCAGCGGGTGCTGAACGGTATTGATCGAGATCGGAACGCTCTTGACCGGCCATTTTCCGTCGCCCGGCCAGAGCAGCCCCATCGGCACGACGAAGCCGTGATCGACAGCCATTTCCTGACAGGTGACGATATCGAATTCGTCGTCGACGAGAGACTCGATCAGGTGCCAGGAAAAATCGGCGTCGCCCGGGAAGGAGCTCAGAACCGGCAGGCCCCAGCCTTCATCTTCGTTTCTATATTCAGCCGCCGCGCCGACGGCGAAAGTCGGCATCTTGTCGAGAAAAAAGTTGAGGCCGTGATCGTTGTAGATGCTCACAACAATGTCGGGCTTCGCCTTCGCGAGCCATTCACGCGCGGGAATGTAGCCGTCGAAGAATGGTTTCCAGTAAGGATCGCTCTGCTTCTGTTCGGCAATCGCCTTGCCGATGGCAGGGATATGCGATGTTGCGATCGCGCCAACGATGGTTGCCATGATTACCTCCCCGCCGCGGCGAGCTTTTCCTTGAAGGCCTCGACAGTCATGCCGGTCTGCTGCGCGCCGATGTCCTGAACATTGAGGCCGAGAATGCCGGCGAATTTCGCGAGATAATAAACATTGCCGCCGGCCGCGATCAGATCGAGCACGTTGCGCGAGCGGATGGCCGCGCGCTGCTGATCGTTCAGCCCGAATTTGCTGCAATAGGCGTCTTCGTCCCTGGTGAACTCGTCGCGCGCCGCCTTCGCGTTGAACGAGTAACACATCTTGTTAAGGGCGTAGCCCTTCTGGGCCTGTTCGCCATCGAAGATGACGGTGCCCGGAATATCGTGATGATGCACAGGCGTCCTCCCGTTGATGGCTGAAAATTGTCAGGAAGAGCTCTGCGTCTCCTTGATCTGGGTCAAGCGAGTTATGCGCCGAGACTCGTGAACCGAACACCCGGTCGTGCGTTGCCCGATCACGCACGCGCCGTGTGACAACCGGCCATAACGGGGATGTCGGACGCAGTTGATTTTGCCGGTTTCTGACTGCGACACCAACGCATCGGTACGCGTCGGCGTCTAACCCGTTCGCGGCGCGTGCACCCTTTCTCAGTACCGCCGAAACTTTCGGCCGCGGGCGTCGTTGTCTCCCGACATCATCAAACCAGGAGACAGCCATGCCAGGACCGCTGGACGGAAAACGCATCCTCATTCTTGCCACAAACGGCTTCGAGCAATCGGAGCTTGAGGTGCCGCGCGACAAGCTCAAGGAAGCGGGCGCGGAGGTCCATGTCGTTTCGCCCGAACAGGGCGAGATCAAGGGCTGGGACAAGAAGGACTGGGGCCGGCCGGTGAAGGTCGACAAGCCGCTCCGCAGCGTGAAGGCCGACGACTACGACGCCATCGTGCTGCCCGGTGGCCAGATGAACCCCGACACCCTGCGCGCCGACAAGGACGCGATCGCGCTGATCAAAAGCTTCTTCGACTCCGGCAAGACCGTCGCCGCCATCTGCCATGCGCCGTGGCTGTTGATCGAGGCCGGCATCGCCAAGGGGCGCAAGATGACCTCGTACACATCCATCAAGACCGACGTCATCAATGCCGGCGCCAAATTCGAGGACTCCGCCGTGGTCACCGACAACGGCGTAATCACCTCCCGCAATCCGGGCGACCTCGACGCCTTCTGCGTCAAGATCGTGGAGGAGGTTCGCGAGGGCCGTCATCAGCGCCGCGCCGCGTAACCGCACCGCGCCGAAACTGCCGCCGGAACGGGCAATCCCGTTCCGGCCCGCGCCGGACTGCCGCGGCGCGCGATCCATCGGGTCACTTCTAAAGCCACAATTCCCGTGCGATATTGGCCGACCCGATGTGAGGCCTCACCGCATGTTTGCCCGCCTGTTTGCCCTCCCGCTCGCCTTTTGCCTGATGGCAAGCCCCGCGCTCGCCGTCCAGTGCGGGGGCGACTTCAACCGATTCATCGCCGACTTCTCGCGCGAGGCGCAGGGCAAGGGAATCTCGCCGCAGGTGATTTCCGTGGCCTTTGCCGGCATCACACAGGACCCGAAGGTGATGGAATTCGACCGCCGCCAGCGCGGCACCTTCAAGAAGAGCTGGGAGGATTACGCCCGCACCCGTGTCGGCCCTGCCCGCATCAAACGCGCCAATGCGATGATGCAGAAGCATGCCGCGCTGCTGAATCGCGTCGAGCAACAATTCGGCGTGCCGAAGGAACTGATCGTCTCGATCTGGACCATGGAGACCGACAACGGCGCCGACATGGGCAAGCTGCCGATCGTGCGCACCCTGGCGACGCTGGCGCATGACTGCCGCCGCACCGACCTGTTCCAGCGCGAACTCTTCGCCGCGCTGCAGATCCTGCAGCGCCAGGACCTGCCGCTGAAGGAAATGATCGGCGCCTATGCCGGCGAGATCGGCCAGACCCAGTTCCTGCCCTCGTCCTACATCAAGTATGGCGTCGACTATGACGGCAACGGCCATGTCGATCTGCGCCGCTCGGTGCCGGACGTGCTCGCCTCCACCGCCAATCTGCTCAAGGTGAATGGCTGGCAGCGCGGCCAGCCCTTCAACATCGGCACCCAGAATTTCGAGGTGATGCGCGAGTGGAACCGCTCCGAAATCTACCGCCGCACGCTGCATTATTTCTCCGAACAGCTGCGCTAGGCGGCGCGGCCAAGGGCGGCGCGACCAACAGAGGCGCGCGGGCGGCAGACCGGCGCGCGACAGCGGGCCTGTTGCATAGGCGCGATTCAGCGCCCGTATTGTTTGAGAGGCGCCGGGCGCGCCTTTAGTCCCTCATCGTCCGTTGCCCTTTTTCACTGCGATATCGGCCAGCCGATAGCGCAAGGGCGCGCGGAACGCCGGGCTTCCGGGAAGCCCGCAGCCTCGTGTGGTTGTGTTGAGTTTGTCCACACGAGCGTAGTCACCACGGACACCGGTTGCCCGGCGTTCCGCGCGCGGTGTGAGTGGCTTGCTCTGCGACAACCCCGGAGGACATACACCGTTGACCGGCATCGCCGGGCGGCTCGTCTTGTTATCCTCCGCTGGTGACCCACGGCCGGTGAGCCGGATCATCGCAGCTTGGGCCTCCGTGTTGCGCTTCACGTCTTAAAGCGCGCACACGGCCACCGCTCCCCGCCCCGCGTCTCATGACGCTGATCAGACGCCCCTTGCTCGGGACGGGATGACGGGGAATATAGTCCTAACTTCTCCGAATGTCAAGGTGACTGAACCGGACGGCGGCCCGCAGCGTACAAGGTTGGGATGACACGTGTCCCGCGCTTAGGATGAGGCACGGCCACCGGGCGGACCGCGATGCGACGCTTGCTGAAATTCCTGCACACCATGGGCGCGATCGGGCTGATGGGCGCGATGGCGTGCCTGCTCGTTCTCCTGCAAATGACGCCTGCGCCCGCCGAGCTTTCCCAATATGCGCTGATGCGCGAGGCGATCAGCCGCGTGGCCACCTGGATTTTCCTGCCCTCGCTCGCGCTCACGCTGATCGCGGGGCTGCTCGCGATCGCGGTGAACCGCGCCTTCCATAATGTCGGCTGGCCCTGGGCCAAGGCGCTGTCCGGCATCCTGCTGTTCGAATACGGCTTCATCGGCGTGCAGGGCCCGATGAAGCAGGAGGCCGAACTCGCCGCGCGCGCGGTTGCGGGCGAGGTGCCGGTGACGGAGCTTGCCGCCTCGCTCGGAGCCGAGACCGTGTCGCTGTGGATCCTGCTCGCAGTCGCAACCGCCAATGTGGCGCTGGGCGTGTGGCGGCCGCGGTTCACGCGGATTCCGGCGTAAGCGGGCGCGTGAAGCGCGAGGGAACGTTGCCGATTGTAAGCCAGTAAGCTATCTTACTCGGCATGAACCGCCCCGTTCGCCCCGCCTCCACCTTTTCCAAGGTCTCGGTCAAAAGCCAGACCGTGATCCCCCGCGAGGTTCGCGAACGGCTCGGGCTCAAGCCGGGCGATACATTGCGTTATCGCGTTACTGACGAAGGCGTGCTGCTCGACAAAGCCCCGGTAAGCGAAGCGGACGATCCTTTCGCAACCTTCTCGGAATGGGCGAACGAGGCCGACGAGAAGGCTTATGGGAATTTGTGACGCCGCAACTCTCGCCACGTCATGGCCGGGCTTGACCCGGCCATCCACGCCTGACTTTGCCGCGGGTCCAAAAAGACGTGGATGCCCGGCACAAGGCCGGGCATGACAACCGAGAAACAGTCTCGCTTCGATCCCTTCGACATCGTTGTCGTCCCCTTCCCCTATGCCGACCGCCTCGCTGAAAAGCGCCGGCCTGCACTGGTGATCTCGAACCGCAAACTCGCCGCGCATGGCCTGATCTGGGTCGCGATGATCACAAGCGCCGACAACGAAGGCTGGGCGAGCGATGTGGCGATTACGGACCTCAAGCGCGCCGGGCTGCCGGCGCCCTCCGTTGTGCGCGTGGCCAAGATCGCATGCATCGAGCCGGGACGGATTGATCGACGGGTTGGACGGATGGCGAAGGCAGAGGCGAAGACGGTGGCACAACGGCTGCGGGGATTTTTGGGCGAGGGGTGAACCGCGCGGGCAACCAACTTAATCAAACGCTTCGCTCAAACGAGTACTCTGAACTGTATTGGGTATCGGGCCCACGGCCTTCTTGCTAAAGTCATTTTTTCCACGAAGCTGACTTGCCGGCTGTCTTAAGTTTCAAGTTATCGAGAATGACCAAGAAGATTTTGACCATAGGTTTTGAACTGGCATCGCCCGCAGTGGAGACGCGCAGCTTTTCTTCGAAAGCGTCTCTTCTTGACTGGGATATTATTTTGATACGACCTGATTTCGTAGACTTGATTGAGCACCACAAAACATTCCAAGGCAAACCAAGCCTGATTGAAAGATCATCGTTTTCTGTAAAGGAAGCCTGCGAGCATTGGAGGCGGGAGATCAAACAGGCGGTCGATAATGGAAAGACCGTGATCGCGTTTCTATGTTCAATGACTGAAGTTTATGTCGACACGGGGAAACGCGAGTATTCTGGGACTGGGCACAATCAAAAGACAACCACAATTGTTGACCTGTATTCGAATTACCAAGCGTTGCCGGTTTCGATAGTCTTTGTGACCGCGAACGGCGCCAGCATGAAACTCACTGCTTTAGGAACCGATCTGCTTGGGCCATATTGGGCCGAATTCGGCTCACTGTCCGAATATAAGGTTCAGCTCCCCCTGGACACGAAATCCGCGTGTATCACTACAAGAAGCGGTGACATGCCTGTCGGAGCAGTCTTCCGCAGCAAGTCATCTCTAGGCGCGCTAGTACTATTGCCGGAGGTCGACTTTTTTCGAGACGACTTTTTTGAAGATGGAGCGAACGATGATGAGACCGCCGGCGATGATGGCGGCAAAGGCTACACTGACAAGGATGCGTCCGACGAAGACGCAGTCTCATGGGCACCGGCGGCAAATGTTTTTGCTGCGAAAATGATCGGCGCGATTGTAGCTCTCGACAAAGCACTCCACTCGTCCGCAGATGTCACTCCTGAACCGGCTTGGGCAACCGAGGCGCGCCACGCCCTGCCCAAGGAAGCCGAACTTCGAGCGTTACTATTGGAGGCTGAGCGCCAAGTGGAAGACGCTCAACAGCATAAAGAATCCATTGCCGAGCAACTGCGATCGGCAGGCCAGCTACGCGCTCTGCTTTTCGAAAAGGGCAAACCCTTAGAAGCCGCGATCATTGAAGCTCTCGGGGTTCTCGGTTTTCGAGCCGCGAACTATACGGACGGAGACTCAGAATTTGACGTTGTTTTTGAAAGCAGCGAAGGCCGACTACTCGGAGAAGCTGAAGGCAAGGACAATAAAGCTATAAATATTGAGAAGCTAAGACAACTTGCGATGAATATTCACGAAGACTTGCTCCGACCCTCCGTCGAGCATCCAGCAAAGCCGGTACTGTTCGGAAACGGCAATCGACTAACGCCCCCGGAAGAACGAGATTTACAGTTCACTACAAAATGCATTGCCGCTGCAGAAGGATCAAATACAGCCCTCGTGGCAACATCAGAATTGTACAATGCCATCCAGTACCTGTTGCGCGAGGATGACATAGAATTCGCACGAGCATGTCGAGCGGCAATACTGAATGGATCCGGGCTAATAAGACTCCCTAAACCGCCTGATCTCCCACCGACCGCATCGAACTCAATTGAGAGCGAAATGCCTTAGTCTGGGTCCCCGCCTTCGCGGGGATGAACGGCGGTGCGCCGCACGCCCCCTCAACTCCCCCCGATCAAAATCCCAGCCGCCAGCACCAGCGAGCCGCCCAGCACCACCTGAAACACCGAGCGCAGGAACGGCGTTTCCATGTAGCGGTTCTGGATGAAGGCGATCGCCCACAACTCCACGAACACCACGATGCCGGCGATGGTGGTCGCGACCCAGAAATGCGGAATGAGATAAGGCAGCGCGTGGCCGAGACCGCCCAGCGTCGTCATGATGCCCGACGCAAGGCCGCGCTTGAGCGGCGAACCGCGGCCTGAAATCACGCCGTCGTCGTGCGCTGCTTCGGTGAAGCCCATCGAGATGCCGGCACCGACCGACGCGGCAAGGCCGACCAGAAACGTGGTCCAGGTGTTCTGCGTCGCGAATGCTACGGCGAAGATCGGCGCGAGCGTCGACACCGAGCCGTCCATCAACCCCGCGAGTCCCGGCTGCACATAGGTGAGAATGAATTGCCGGCGCGCCTTCTCGTCCTCCTCGCTGCGCGCGGACGTGCCCTCCTGCGCCGCCGCGATCTCCTCGGCCTTGTGCTCGTGCTTGCGCTCGGCCGCGGCGAGATCGCCAAGCAGTTTGCGGGTCGCGGGATCGCTCGCGCGCTGCGCGGCCTGCACGTAGAAATTCGCAGCGTCATCCTCCATGCGCGCGGCCTCGGCGCGGATGCGGTCGAGCCCGAGATTCTGCACGAGCCAGACCGGGCGGCGCGAATAGAAGCCCGCGACATGCTCGCGCCGGATCAGCGGGATCACCTTGCCGAAGCGCCGCTCGTAGGTGTCGATGAGAAGGCGGCGGTGGCCGTCCTCCTCCGCCGCCATCGCGTCGAACATCTCCGCGGTCGACGGGTAGGCGTGGCGGAGCTGCTCGGCATAGGTCGCGTAGATGCGCGCGTCGTCCTCCTCGGAGGAGATCGCGAGCGCGAGAATTTCGGCCTCCGACAGATCCGAGAATCGCCGGCGCGAGGCGAAGGGGGAGAGCATGGGCGCGCTCCAGTCTAGAATGATTTTAAACTGAGATAGCCCCGTGCGGCGGCCGGGGCAAGCCGCGCGGGCGGGAGAAAGCGGGCGAGAGACCGGAGCGCGAAGCTGCGGCGGGCGCGACTCGGATTACGCTGGCGCGGCCTCACGCAGGGGCGCCGAACCTCCCAAACAACGGGACATTCCCATGTGGTCCTTCCAGATCGATCCGCTGATCGCGCTCGGCGTGCTGGTCGCAACCGCGACCACCGACGCGGCCTATGTCATGTTCACCGCCTCGGTGGTGGCGCGAAAACGCGTGCCGGCCGCGAGCTGGAGCAGCGTCTGGTACCTGCTCTCGTCATTCGCGGTCATCAGCTACACCCAGAACTGGCTCTACGTGGTCTTCGCCGCGGTCGGATCGTGGGTCGGGGCCTATCTCACGCTGACCTTCGTGCACCGCAATCCGGAGCCGCCGGCCCCTCCAGGCTCCGCCCCCGGCGATGGCATTGTGCGCTGATTGCGCGCCGCGGCATTGTCATCATTGCGTCGCAACAGAAAATGTGCTGCGATGCACCATCGTCGGAGCACGAAAGGCATGCCGTTGGTCAGTGCGAAATTCCTTCTGCGTCGGGCGCTGGCCTGTGCGAAGCTCGCCCGAGAGACCGAGGACGCCGATTGCCGGGAACGTGCGCTGCGGCTGGAGCAGGTCTATCGTCAACTTGCGCTCGGCGAAGGCGGCCGCGATACGCCGTCCGGCAGCCAGGGTGCAAATCTTTCGGCTGAACCCCATCGCGACGCGCTGGCCTCCTGATCCGGCGCGCTGGCAGGACCGGACATGCGCGCCATTCTCACCCATTGCACCGGCATCCCGCTGACCGACATGCCCGACGGCACCGTGCTGCTCGCCGAGGGCCAGAAGACCGGCCGCATCTACGTGCTGGCGGAAGGCCGCATCGAGGTGCTGAAGGGCGACACCCAGATCACGGTGCTGGACGAGCCGGGCTCGCTGGTCGGCGAGA
>VFQN01004109.1_pt1 | contig 19635 bp, 23 predicted proteins | sample 3512371 | NCBI WGS metagenome assembly VFQN01 (sample SAMN10412370, study PRJNA504923) | tailings metagenome | isolation source: Replicate 2 from Balatoc abandoned mine | place: Philippines: Itogon, Benguet | collected 2017-08-28
GCGCAAGCGGCGCTGGCAGGAAATTATTTCTTGCACGCGCATCCGGGTGCAAATAATCTCGGGTTCACTAAAGACAGGGCCCAACGGGCCTGGCATTTAATCAGAACTGATATACCGGCTTGGCGGAAGATGCCAGCCCTGGACCAGGTGCGCTTCATCCTTGGCGGCGGGAACTTTTTACCAGTTTCTACCTTTCGACGAGACGTCTGAACAAAGTCCAGAGCTTACTTAGGGCTGCGCGGCTGCCGCTGCCACTGCCACCGCCACCCTGGGCTCAAGGCAGCTTGGGGCTGGGGCCCGGGGTGCGGCTGGGTGTGCGGCTGGGGCGGGGCTGGGGGTGGGCGACGGAGGCTCGGAGGGCGGCGGCGGTGCAGAGTTGGACGGCAGTGCCGCATCTGGGGTAGCGAGTTATGGCAGGAGGTAGCGCAACTTCAATCTGAATACGTGGTGTAGAGGCAACGTTGTGCCTGTCAGGGTACGGGCGCATTTTCCTTCAGCAACGTGGGTGCCCTCCAAGCCCCGGCCATAAGCTGCCCCCTTCACGCCACATGCACCATTGCGTTCCATGGAGCCTTGTCGATCTTTTTACCGAAGGTGCGGGTGTGACCATGGCTAACGGAGTAAGTTGCGGCTTGCGCGAATTGAAGGAGGTTGCCCTGGCAAGGAGCATGGGCAGGGGGCTTCCTCGGCGCATGGGAATGGGTGTAGGTCTTGCAGTAGGCGGTGGCCTGCACACCGTGCGCACATTCACGCAATCCGTATATTTGACGCTGGCAATCTGTCTATCATGCATCAGTTCACATGGCTGCTTTGACTTGCCCTTTGCTCCCTCTTTTCCGATACGCAATATCGTAAGTGCCTTCCATTCGTGCGCACACCACTAGATATTTCAGGAACATGTTAGCAAGACTTCATGCGGCCAGATCCTGGCTGCAGGCGGAGTCCATTTCGACATGCGGACGAGAGGCACAGGCGCGCGACGAAGAATGCCGGGCCCTAGCGATCACACTTAACCAGGAGATGAAAATGTTGCTGGGGCTATCAAGCCTACCCGTCCTCGATGCGATCCGCCGGTCGGCGCGACTCCCCGAGATGTTGGCACTGTACTCCGCTGTGGTCCACTTGCCAGACCCTCTCACCACGTTTGTCCGCGATCGAGGAAGTCTAGCTCTATACCTTGCCGTGGCGGACTGGGCCTTTCGCGTTCTGGTCAAGGAGCGTCGGTCGGCCCTGCCCAGCGAGCTGCACCTGGCTGTCGCGGACGCCCTCCTTCGCTCCCAGCTGCTGCAGGGCTTGAGCCGACAGCTGGCCAGCCTGACAGATGCAGTGGCAGCCGCTGCACAGGTCTCCGGAGGTCACACCACGCAGACCAGGGCATCTGCTGTGGAGCCGTCCTCTGCCGCCGTGCTGCTCTTCGAGGTGGCGTCCTCGATCGCCACTATCACGGCCGCGCTATCCGACCTGCGCGAAACGCTACCGAACGACTTGCCGCTGAGGCAGAAGGGCGGCTGGGCGCGTACTCAGGCCCCAGATGGGGAGGGAGCCCTTGCGCAGAAAGGAGACGCGGAGCGTCCACAGGACTCACACGCCCAGGCACAGCGGCAGAAGGTGCCTGGGGAGGGGCGGGAAGCCGTCCTTGAGGGGAGCAGCAAACAGGGGCAGCAGCAGGGGCAGGGGCAGGGACAGAGGCAGGGGGGCTGCCCCCAGCCTGCTGTTCAGCTCACGGCCGCCACCCTGGTTCCGGAGCTGCTGGCGGCCATGGACGACAGCGGTGTGCTGGAGCACCTATCGCGGGGGGTGCTGCTGCTGGCGGGCTGGCAGCAGCGGCAGCCCGACCAGCACCTTGCATGCGACCTGCAGCACGCTTGCGTGTACACGCTCAACACTTTTCGCGACCTCAGCAACGTGACAGCCAACTCGAACTTCCTTGACGGGAGCAGCGCTGCCGATGGAGCTTTAGGCAGGCAGGCAGCAGCACCGGAGGACCGGCCTCCCCACATGCCGCCCATATCAGCGCAGTTACACGTGCTCGGTGACGCACACGTGTCAATGCTCCGACGGGTCCTGTTGGGCCCGTGCGCCCGCCACCTGATGCTGTGCATGGGGTTGTGCGCCCTGGCGGAGCTGGACGGGGGCAGCACGTACTGGCTGCCTGAGGCCGCTGGCCTGCAGCACGTGTCAGTTACGGCGGTTGACGAGGCTGTGTACGGCACGTCGGAGAGGCGCCAAGCGACAGCTGTCTTGAATATGATAACACTCCTCGCTATGCGCCCTGAGGACCCGGGGGCAGGGACAGGGGCGGGGGCAGGGGCAGGGGCGGGGGCAGGGGCGGGGGCGGGGCCAGGGGTGGGGGCAGAAGCAGGGAGGGGGGCGGGTGCAGCGGTGGGTGCTACGGAGCCTCCTGGACGCGGCATGCGGCTGCGGCTTACACTACGGGCAGCTCGGGCGATCGCCGCGGGCGGTGCCGTTAGGGCCCGTGCTGGCGACTGCGACGGGGACAGCCACCTGTCTATCGTGTACGTGTTGATGGTTTCGGTGCAGGCGCTGCAATTTGCGTGGCGGCACATGCCCCCGCCGCAAGGGCTTGGGCACGGGCGGGGCCAGGGGCAGGGGAGGGGACGGGGCGGCCGCCGGGGCCGCCGGGCGGCGCTGCAGCAGTGGGCTATGAGCGCCGAGGCGGTGGCTCGCAGCGAGCTGGTGATGGCGTTGAAGTCAGTCCGGTTGGGAAACGTGCCGTTCCGCCTGGGTCTGCTGCTTGGGCTGCACCCCAGCGTGGTGGGGCCTGTGGAGCGGGCAGGTGGGTGGCGGGGCGGGGGCTGGAGGTGTGCGTATGGGATTACATGGCACGGGGCAGCACGCCATCGCACCGTCTAGACTGCTTGCCGGAACCACACCCACTGGCAGTGCCGCTGTTGCATGGCTAGATCACACCATCGCTGCACATCCATGCCTGAGCGCATTGGTTGCGCTCTTGCCCCACCGTGACCCACGCCGCCCTCCCTAACAACATCACCCTATCACCAGTAAGCGCACTGTTACAAGTCCAGCAATAAAGTAGTTCGTAGCTGACCTATGGTATCGCAAGCTAGTTGGTCGATGTGTGAATCGTCAATCCACAGACCTGCCCGTTCTTCGTTAACCCACAGACCTGGCCGCCCTGGTCGCTGGAGGCCACCTGCTGCGGGGTGCGGAGGCGGCAGTCCAGCACTTCTTGAAGTTAGTTGATCAGGAGCTGTTGGCGGGTCCAGGGGCCTCCGCCAGCTCAGCACAGGGCGACCAGCCTGCACCTGGACCCTCCCACTCCCCTCCATACGCGTGTGCAGCAAGCAAGGCACACTGCTACCAGCTGTTTGCGCTCGCGCGGCTACACCCCTGGGGGGCTGGTGTGTGGTCTCGGCCGCTGCGGGACCTGCTGCTGCAGCCGGGGGAGGACGAGCTGCTGGCGGGGGCGGGGCAGGGGCAGGGGCAGGGGCAGGGGCAGGCGCAGGGGCAGGGGCAGGGGCAGGGGCAGGAGGAGGGGCAGGCGCAGGGGCAGGGGCGAGAGGAGGGGCGAGAGGAGGGGCAGGAGGAGGGGCCGCAGGGGCAAGAGGAGGGAGCTCCGGGGCAGGGCGGGGGCAGGGGCGAGGGGTTTTAATAGCAGGCGAGGGATGGCGACGGCCTGCGGGCCGCTGCATCGCTGGCGGTGGCGCTGGGCAAGCTGCTGTGGAGGTGCGAGGGGCGGCTGGTGGGGGCCGTGGGCAGGTGCCGCGACATGGAGGTGGGAGACGTGGATGATGCGTTGGGGGACACCGCTCTGGCCGTGGCGTGTGCGGCGTGCGAGGTGCTGCTGACCCGGCCGCACGATGTGGCGTTTGCACACCTGGGCAAGGACAGGGGTGGTGCTGGGGGTGAGGGTGGGGGCGGAGGTGGGGCGGATGGGGGCGGGGCGGAGCAGGCGGTCAACAGGGAGACGGAGGCGGAGGCGCGGAGGCGGGTGTGGGTGTGCGCGTACGGCGCGTGGCGGTGGCTGCCCACGCTGGCGAGTGTGGCGCGGAGGGCGGAGGCGGCAGGGCACGTTAACAGTGTCAGCCTGCTGCTGTGGCGGGCGGTGCTGGTGTGGGTGGGGCGGCTGTGCCTGGCCTGCTGCTGCGACACGCTGGGGGCGGAGGCGGGGGCAGCAGGATGCAGCGGGGAACGACTGGCATCTGCCGCTGCCCGTTTAAGCACGGTTGCAGCTGCAGGGGCTGCGGGGCGGTGTGCGGCGGAGGCTGCTGGCGGGCGTTCCTGTTGCGGGACGTTGGGGTGGTGGGGCTGCTGGGGGCGGCGCTGTGCGGGGTGGTTCCGGAGCTGCTGGCGGACGACGACGAGGATGAGGAGTCACGGGGCGTTGTGGAGGCCGCAGCAGAGGCGTGCGTGCTGGCGGCGGTGGCGTTCCCGCAGGAGGTGGCGCGGGGGGCATGGGGTGCGCCGGCGAACAGCACTGCAGACGGCGGTGGCGGCAGCAGCAGCGGCAGCAGCAGCAGTGCTAGGGGTGCAGCGACCTGGCACCCCAAGGTGCTGGCTGCGCTCGCCATGACTGTGGGAGGGGAGCGGGAGGGGCGGCCGCTGGGCCGGGCCCTGCGTGCGATGGAGGAGTGGGGTGTGGAGTGTGGGAGGGCGGGCGGGCCGGTGGGGCCCAGCGCGGAGCAGCGGGGGCTGTTGGAGCAGGCGGTGGCGGAGGTGTGTGGCCGCTCTGGGACGGACGTTGAGGCGTGGTGCGAGCGGGATGCGGCGTTGTTGCCGCCGCTGTGCGCGCTGCGGGGCCTGCTCCGCAGCTGCAGCAACCCGCGGTGCACGGTGCTGCCGCCGCCGGGGCAGACGGAGGCAGAGGCGGAGGTGGAGGTAGAGGCGTGCCGTGGGGACACTGGTGCAGTGTGGTACTGCTGTGCAGCGTGCCGCGAGCAGGACCGCCTTGCATGGAAGGGGGAGGTGTGTGGGGCTGTGGCACCTGACAACTGAGGGTGTGGTGGGTGCTGGGTGGGAGCCGTGAGACTGCCGCAGTCGGTTTTGCGGTAACGGTATAACTGCAGCATTCGTATCGTGAGCCAGCCGTACCGGTATACCTATGAAGCTTCCAGCACTGGCAGTTGTGGGGTTCACGGTGCATGCTGCAAGCACGTGCCTGGGTGCGGGGCTTGACGTACGGTGGGCGCTGCGAGGCTTGGGGGCGGGGCTGCAGGCTCGAAATGCATCAGCTGCACTGCTGCATATGCTCGGTGCGGCACAGCACGGCAACAATCATTACCTTCATTAGTGGCCATAGCCTTTTTCGACGAACGTTCCTTGGATAGGAGCCAGTTTTTTGGGGTAAGGTGGCCCACGTAGCCAGATCGAAGGTGCAAGTGCGGCGACAATGCTTACCGGCAATACCGGCCATAACGGTACTTGCATTGGGCACGTAAGCCCTGAACCCACAGATATGGAACCCTCACATGAACGTCTGATGCTCACAGTGCACGACATGGCGACCTATCGTCCGTACGCGTAAACATCGGGCAGCATGCGCAAGGGGTAGTTGTCAAAGCATCGTTGCACAATTCTGGGCCACTTAAATCCCTCGCAGCAGGGTTCGCATAACTCGGCTCCCTAACATCAGCAATATACTGCACTCAGTTTCAGTTCAGTTGCTACACATGGCAGGTGCAAAATCCCATACGAGCCGTAGGGCCCAAGGGATACCACTGCACCATAGGGCCTGTATTGTGTAGGTGCTGGTACATCTTGACCATGTTGGTTGCGGGACCCTGCGGTTGCGGCGCATAGTACAGATGACGACAGCACATGCGGTGGTGCAAGCCTTTAAGCCCTGACATGACCAGCCGTCACGCGCAATGACGCTGTGCACCCCGTCCAGCCCCATACATACTGACGGCAAGTATGTGGTAGACACGTCGAGGCAACGTGCTGGCATACCGTACCGGTAACCAACCAGTTGTTGGTGGACACTGGATAATGTGTTCAACCTGGTGCGGTTGTACACGCATAACCGTCTTAACCGAACCCCCGTCAACCTGCCCCACCAGCCCCAAGGGCTCCAGTCCAAAGCCACAATGCGTACGGTAGGAACCCGTCAAGCCCTGCAACCGTGCCACTCCAACGCCCCAACGGCTTCACTCGAAAGCAGGTAATGGCCCCAAGGGAAAGCCACATTACCTAGGACCCCGCCATGCCCCCGCAACCATGGCACAGCATCCTCACCAAGACCCCATGCCACCCGCGCCAACAATAACGGTGCTGTCCATGCCAGCCATACCGTCCATCGCCGCCCCTGGTGCAGCAACCACCGCAGGGGTGGCATGAGCAACCATTCTCAACCGCAACCCCTCCCACCAGCCGTCCGCTGCCCTAGGTACTGCTCATTAATGAGGGCCATATGCCCCTGCTCTCAGGCCACCCGATCTGCTGCCCCATTCACGCGCTGGGGTCTGTGCCCCGCACACGCGGGCACCTCCGCCACCCCTCCCACGCGGTCCCATGACACCTAACAATTCAGCCACCTAGCACCTACGTATTCCCGGCGTTGACCATTTGTGCGTCAGCTGCACCATGGCGCCACGTCCCCTTCCTCAACCTTCTGAGCAACTTCCGGACCCGCTTTTGCCCCTTACGCGCACAACCCACACTACCCATCAGGCCCCTGCCCCCGGCTCCCCTCCCCCCAGCCTGGCCTCGGCCTGCAGCCGCCACCCCCTGCAGCCATGCCGCAGTCTGGGGGTCCATGTTCCCCTCATGCACTGCAGACGCCACCACACGGATCACCTCATCTTCCGGCCCCAGCGGCGCACCCTGTTCCACCAGCCAGCGCAGGGTGTCCATCGGGGTGTCCTCATACACCGCCTGCACCACCAGATCCTCCGGAAACCACGGCACGCGCAGCCGCCGCAGGGCGGCCAGCGTGCCCAGGTCGTCGCACATCGCTGGCCACAGGTACGGCGAATCGTTCTCTGTGTATATGTAGTAGCCATACTGCTCCATCAGCCACTCCAGCAGCGCCTCGCATCCCGCTTTGGCAGCAGCGAAGAGCACCTGGCCCCCTGGTCGGCACCTCGCTGCCTGCTGCAGCCAGTACGGTACTGCACCAGGGCCAGCTCGCCGCGCCCCGCTGCAGTTGCAAGTGCCGCCAGCTCATCCAACAACCAGCACCCCGCCTCGCCCACCAGCAGCCGCACCGCATGCAGCAGGTCCCTGCCATTAGCGCGTGTGTCCCGGGGCCAGTGATAAAGCAGGTGGCACATCTCCACCGAGACCGGCCCCGCCGGGGATACCCCTGCCTCCTCCACCAGCCATCGGACCATGGCCAGACTGCCGCTGTGCGCGGCGCAGCAGAAGGCCATCGCCGTGAACGCACAGCTGCCATGCTGTCGGATGACTTCTGCGTGCCATGGGGATGCGACCGGACTGGGCAGCGGCCTCTTGTAGCTGAAATTGGCCCCGTTCCATCCGTCCCCTCGCTGGGCTGCTGCAGCAGGTACTGCAACAAGTCCACTTGGCCGCCTTCTGCCAGGGCTTGCATTACTGGTTCCAGCTGCGGACAGTCCGCATGCAGCGGCGGCGCCCCCCGCTCCCGTAGCCACTGCAGCTTTGCCACGCCGTATGTGTTCTGGGCACATGCCGCCATCAGCCCGTACCAAGCGCCGTCGTCGTCGTCTGACGGCGGCAGCCCGCACCCCGCCTCATCCACCGTCCACTGCGCCACGGCCAGATCGGCCGTGCTGGCCCTGAGACCCACATTACGGCCAGCACTCAACACCCACTCGATTTTGGCCTCGGCGTCTTGGGTGGCGGACCCTGCAGGCGCTGCAGCTGCGTCCAACACCCCCCTGTTTGGGCATAGGGAGGTGGATGCAGCTGGGGGATCTGGCAGGGCGGCCATGCCGCAGCCCCTCCCACGCCGCGCCGCCTGCAGCCCCGCCAGGTCGCAAAGACGTGCCGCCGCCTCGAGCACATGGTCTGGGTGCAGCAGACCCGGGCAGTGGCGCAGCAGCCGTCCCAGCAGCTTTGGGTGGCCGGCCTCAATAGCCGCAACCCCGGGGTCATGGTACATGCGCAGTTCTTCCCACGACTTCGCGCCCTGCTGTAGCACGTCCGGGAAGATGCTGGGCTGCAGTAGCGCCAGCGCCACCTCCAAGTTCACCTCGCTGCCGCTGGCGGCTGCCGTGCACATCAGCTGCAGCTTGTGCCGAAAGGGCAGCTGCCACACGTGTTGCTGCCCTGCCTCCAGGGCCCATGGCACGGCGTGGGGCGGCAGCGGCTGGGACAGGGAGGCGGTGCAGTGCTGTGCCCCGCTGAGGGCGTCGGCAACGTCCGGGGACACCAAGCGGCCGCCGAGGGCGCGGTCGTCGGGGGGCAGGAAGGACAGGACGTGCAGCTGGAGCGCGGTGGGCAGCTGCTGCAGGGTTGTGGAGTTGCAAGCCTCCCCGTCCATGCTTGCTGCCTTGGGTACGGGTAAGCTAGGGACTCAGGCGCAAGAGGAAACCCACGGACGTGCGGCAAGCACGCCCATATCGACATGGTACGGTACCCTCTACCCTATATGGTACTCCCCGCCTCTACCCTGTGTTTCAGGGCATGCGTCGGTGCAGGGATGGGGACCCGTCAAATTCTTCGTGCAGCAGCACCACCTGGAACGACAATGCCTTAGACTCGCCAGCATTGCGCAACTGGAAGTCTGGAACATCAAACCGTCCCGTGCCATGCGCAGGTATTGCGCTTCACCGTAACAACCTCGCGCTCCTCACCTGCTCTCACCATGGCAGCTCTACTTCTTGCCGCACCTCCATATACCGTACCTGTCTGCGGCTCCGCACTCTACATCGGGACGCTCTCGTGCAGCATTCTTCTAGAGTCCTCCACGGCAAAACGGCAGCTAAGTGAATAAGCTAACAGTGCAGGTGCCCTGGCCAACACTCACACGTGGCACCGGCAACCGTTGCTCAACCGCTGCCCATCGAGCATGTGGGTAACAGGCCACATGAAGCAGCAGGCCCGGGTAGGATGTTGCTGTTTCAATTGTCTACACCAAAACACGCGCAAACACCGTACGAGCAATCTCCTTTGCGGCGGCACGCAGATGCACACGCCATGCGGACCGGCAGTCGCAATCAACCGGACCGCGCACCCACGCTCATTTGCATGCGCTCAACCGCCCCGCAACTTCGGCGGTCTGATGATGCAAAGCTAGGCGGCCACTAGGGCGGACCAGTGCCACTGTTCAAAACTGGCGCCAGCTCAAATGTCAAAGCCCTCGTAGCCCCCTCCCGCCTGCACTGCGTCAAACAGGGATGACTTTGGCGGCGCGGGCGGCGCACGGCGCGGGGAGCGAGCCCGTGGGGGAAGGTAACGTGGGGAAGGGGAGCGGGAGCGGGCCAAGCGCGCGCGGGATACAGCCGGCACGCCATTGGCCGGCTGCGGCGGCGCCGCCGCAGGGAAGATGGACGCGGCCGTGGCGGGCGCGGCCTCCGCCGCCGCCCCGGCCGCCGCCGCCGCTGCCTCCGCCGCCGCCGCAACGGCCGCGATGGCGGCGCTCAGAGTTGCGGCTGGTGGCGCCGCTGCCTCTGCAGCCTGCTGCTGCCGCTGCTGCTGCCTGGCCTGCATCTCCATGACCTGCTGTTGGAACGCCACCGTCGCCTCCACCGCCTCCGCCTCCTCCCGCCGCTGCGCCTCCGTCAGGTTGACCCGCCGCTCGCGGTCGCTGCTGAACCGCTGCCGCGCCGCCTTCGCGCTGTCACCTGCCGCCGCCGCCGCTGTCGCCGTCGCCGTCACCCTCTCCGCCCCCACCTCGCCCTTCCGCGTCGCCGCCGCCGCCGCCGCTGCCGCCGCCACCCACGCCGCCGCGGCGTCCTGGTTCCTCCGCAGCTCCAGGTCACCGCTAAACCGTCGCAGCGCCGGCGTCGCGCTTCCCCCCTCCGCCGCCTCCTCCTCCACACCCCTCACCGGCAACTCCCTCGCCTCCGGCGCCACGCCTTCCACCTCCGCCTCCGCCATCTTCGCTGCCGCTCGAGACGCCGCCACGCTCCGCCGCCCCAGCCCCGCGCCCCCCCGCCGCAGCGCCGCCGCCGCACTCCCGCTGCCGCCGGCGTCACCGACGGCAACCTTCCCGCCGCGCTGCTTGGCGCCGCCGGCGGCGGCGCCGCCACCTGCCGCTGCCGTACCGCGGCGGGCGCCGGCGGTGGCGGCGTCGCGCTGCTGGCGGAGCTGCTCGCGCTGCACCGCCACGGAGGCGCGCATGGGGCCGTCGGTTAGTTCGTTGAGGATGTAGGCCGCCAGTTGGAGCCCGAACAGCGCGGGCAGGTACGAGATGGTGCCTGGATGTGGTGGAGAGTTTGGAGTTGTGGCATCCGTGTAAGAGGTAGAAAGATGTGGGGTTCATCCACCCAGCATCGAGTTGAACTTCCCCACTCTACGATGAGCCAGACACGCGGTCGTAGGCCCCACAGGTTGTTGGTCGAAAGAGAAAGCAGGTGGGTGCTCAAGACTGCAAAAGAGGACCCCTAGCTGCGCCGCGCCCAGCCCCCGCTCCCACCCCCCTTGCCCCACCGTAGTACGACTTCTTGTACCGCGCCCCGGGAGCCATGGCCAGGCTGGTACGGCGGCAGGGCTCCGTGGAGAAGACCACCGTGACGCCCTCGCGGATGCCGTACGTACGGCGCAGGCCGCGGCGCACGTGGGCGGCGAAGGCGTCGCCGTACGTCTCCGAAATGTCGGCGATGCGTACGGCGGTGGCGTCCATGCGCCCGCCTGCGGTACGATGGGCAACACGAGGCTTGCTGTGAACTGAAAAGAGCTACACGACACTTATTACTAGGACTGGAGTACACGTGCAGATACGTGCTGCCAAGCGAACCGTATCCCGCATCGCGCACTGCACCTTAGGGCGCTGGCTCTTTTTGCACACGGTGGTTGCCACCTGCCTTTCCGCCTCTCCGCCCTCCCATTCCCCACCGTTACTTTGGGACAGTAATGGGCCCTCCGCGGCCCTACCGCTCCCCCGTCTCCTGCCTGGAGTGAGAATCCCCTGCCCCCATGGACGACACCACCCGCATGCCCGCCGCATGCGCCGCTGCCACCAGGGCCATCTGGGGCGCAACCCCCACCCCCAGCCCCAACTCCGCACCCGCAATAAACGACACCGCTCGCATATGAGAAGGCGCCAGACCCTATGCGACCCTGCCATTCTCCCTTCGCTTGCCTGGAGTTAAGATACGTGGTATGCACAACCCCATCCCCGCCCCCACCTGCCCCCATGGACGACACCACCCGCATGCCCGCCGCATGCGCCGCCGCCACCAGCGCCATCTTGGGCGCCACCGAGTCGATGCAGTCCACCACCCACAGCTCCCGGGGGTCTCCCCTGTCACCGCCCCCGTCGGCGCCCCCCGCCGGCGCCCCCGTCCCCTCAGCTGCTGCCCCCGCCGCTGCTGCCGCTGCTCCCTCCGGCCCCTCCACCTGCCCAGAGCCGGACGCGGGCTGCCTGGACGACGCCCCAGGTGCTGCCAACGGTGCATTTTCCCCCTCCTGCTCGTGCCCCTGACTTTGCTCGTGCCCCCGCCCCGCCCCGCCCTGCTGCTCCGCTGCCCCAGGCTCCAGGGGCGGCAGGGGCCGCAGCCCCAGCTGCTGCGCAACGTCGCTCAGCAGCTGGCGGCCGGCCGTGCCGGGGAGCAGGAACTCCTGTGGATGAAGGCGAGCACCAGCAGGAGCAGTGTGACGTGCAAGTGTGGATGGAAGGGCGCACTTGGTGTATTGCATCGGAGCTGGAGTTGAGCAGGCGTCCAGCGGCAAAAGCTCCGGCCCTTGCAGGCCTGGTACGTGGCCATAAGCTCCCAGCTCCTGCCCCGCCCCCCCCCAGCGGCATGCCTGCTGGTTTGGTGCCCGAGTTCAGCAACCTTTCCACTGCAACCCGTTTCTGGCCCCACGCGTTGGGCAGCTCCCCACCCACCTGCTTGATCAGCAGGTCCAGCTGTGGGTTAATGTCCAGCAAGCGCTTGGCCACAACCTGCCGCGAAGCACGGGACGAGAGCGCAACAGGTGAGGGGGAGCGGTTTGCGAACGGTTAACACGACAACGGATGTACTACAGTCGAGTAGGGGAACATCGACGAGATGGCATTCATGCTGAGGGGAAGCCGCTTCCCCCCTTTTCCCTCTGCCCAGCCCCGATTATCCGTGACGTGACCCCCACCTGCGCCTTGTGCTGCCCCACTGTCGAGTCCAGCCCTGGCAGCTGCTGTTCTTCTGGGTGTTCCCCCTGCCCCCGAACAAACATACAAGTACACAACCACATACACACACCCCACCTGCGCCTTGGGCAGCCCCACAGTGGAGTCCAGGGCCGGCAGCTGCCTGTTCTTGTTGGTTGCGTCCACAACGTCGCCGTCAACGATGGCCACGTGCCCCACGCCAGCACGCACCTGGGGGAGGAAGGTGAGAGGGTAAAAACACGAGGGTGCGGTTAGGTGGGTCAATACGCCTGCGCGCGCCTGAAGGGAGGAAAAGCGGTCCTAGGAAAATGGGGCAGGTGACTAGGCAGGTAGGGAGGTGATTAGGTAGGTGAAAAGTTGGTGACCAACTGCTTGCCTCCCGCACCTTGGTTAGCATACTACGCCTGCCATCCTGCCTTCGTACCGCCACCTGGGCCCCCTCAAACCTAGCCCCTCCTTATTGCAGTGCCAAGCCACGGACCTCGCCCTGCACCCTTGTCGCCTCACCAGGAACTCCGCCGCGCTGCTCCCCACGCAGCCCAGGCCCAACATCCCACACTCACTGCCCCTCACCTCCTGCCCCGCGCCCCCCTGGTCGCCGCCCCCCTTGCATTCCACACCACCCCCTTTCCCCCTCGCCCTGCCGCCTGCCATTTGCCCCCAGTGCCCAACACCCTCCATAACTTCTCCCCCCCTCATCGCCTGAAAAGTCTCCCACGTAGCTGCCCCGTAACACCTTGTCCTCTGCTCCCTGTACCCCAGCCTCCTCCCCGTTCACCACTCACCAGGAACTCCGCCACGCAGTTGCCCACACCGCCCAGCCGCCCCCCTGCCCCTCACCTCCTATGCCCCTCTCCCTATCCCCACCCCCTGCCTCTCGCCCCCTTGCCCTACCCCCCCCCCCCCCTCAGTGTTTCCGTTGGTCCCTTTGCCGCTCTGCGGTTACCCCCCTCAAGGTCGCCTCACCAAGAACTCCGCCACGTAGCTGCCCGCACCATTCCATCTCACACACCCCTGTCGTCTCCTCCCCACTTGCCCCTCCCCTCCACCCTCACCCTACCCCCCTACCCCTTCCCGCCTTCACCCCTGCCGCCTCACCAGGAACTCCGCCACGTAGCTGCCCACACCGCCCAGCCCCACCACCAGCACCCGCGCCTCACGCAGGCGGGCCAGGCCATCCTCCCCCAGAAGCAGCGAGGTGCGCTGGATCCAGTCAACGGGGGCAGCTGCCGGCAGCTGCCCCTGCTGCGCGCCGTTGACCGGAGTGTCCCCAGCTTTGTCCCCTGCGCCGCCGGAGCCCCGCTGTGTAGCTGACAGTGGTGGGGAGGATGCGGGGCTTTGGGTGTCGGGAGCTGGATGTGGGAGTGTGGTTGAGCCTATGCCGTACATTTCCGTTTTGGAAATTGCGGATGGCGGGGTGGTTGCTTTGCTCGGGTCGAAGTGCGACAACCCTGCGACGATGACGAGCGAGCGGGAAGCTTCCAGCGCGGCTGCTGAGGCCTCTGCTGCGGCGGAGGCTGCGGCTGCGGCTGCAAGGATAGGGTCGGGCTTGTCATCGCCAGCGGATGGGTGAACGCGGGGCGCCGGAGCGGCGGGTGGCGCACGAGCATCTGTCGATGAGTCTAGCGTCGATTTAGGAGAATGGTCGGCAAGGGACGCCTCTTCCGTCGTTGTGACTGGGGCTGTTCCATGGCAGTGTAAACTAGTGGTCGGCTTGCGCGAAAGCGAAGCGCGAGCCACTGATGTTAGCAGTCTAGGAGTAAGACTCCAACTGTGGTTTGCTGTGCTAGCGGGGCCGTGTGCATGAGGTTGACGAGGACCAAGACTCAAGTTTGTGCGCGAATGCGCGACCAGCCACACAGGCGTCATTGCCTGCTTGTATGCTGTATTGTAGGCGATGACACCCGCCTCACTCGTGAGAGTTCTGTTCTTGGCGCCAAGTTGAACCACTTACAACCAACAACCGACCGTACTCTCTACCTAGCTCTATTATTCTACTGTAGAACTCCGTAAGCTTCCTTTGCATGTGTCGCTGCAATCTGCTGCGCTTTGCCCTGCTTCGAACTCCTAACGGTACAGCACCAACCAAGGACCAACCGCAGCTGTGCTGCCGCGCTATCAGCTCCTCGATGAACACCGTACTGACAGCTTTATCAGTGGAATCCCGCATGTGAGTGGCTTTAGGGGCCCGTAAGCCGGCCACATTCCATGCCATGCGCCCCAAAGCGCCCTTCTCGACGCGGCCTAGTCGCTCAGGCGGAGATGGCAAGTACTACCAAGAAAGCTCTATGACAGGCGTAAGCACAAGGAGGTAGCTTGGCGAGGGCACTGAGCAACAGCCTAGCGTCCATCCCGCCGGCCCAGTCAGGATTAAGGCCGGGTCACTCGAGACACATGCCGTCAGCAGCCCAAGCGCACAGCAGCGGAGAAGGCCACTCTGCCGAGTAACGTTGAGGGGTTCAGCGGCGTTACTGGCGTTCTCATGGCGTCCGGGCGTTGGGACCCGCGTTCTGATTGGGCCGGTGGGAGCGGCGGAAGGCAGCACCCCAGCGACTCCAGCTGGCGAGACCATGGCGGCAGCAGCACACCTACAGACTACTCCAGGCTGCCGACACAACAAGATGGCAGTAGCAGCAGTCCTGTTCCCACGCTGCCCCTGGAGCGCCTTCCAGCCCCCGGCCCACCACACCGTCCCCCTTCCGCCGCTCCTCCTGCTGCACTCTACTCCTACACCACCAGCCCACCCAGCGCAGGCGCACGTAACACCCCCCGTAACGTTGACCCCTTTGGGTCAGCATCAGCTCCGCCGCGGGCCGGGTCAGCCCGGTCAACACAGGCAGCTTCCGGGTCAACGCGGCCAGCTTCCTCCAGGCCCAGTCCACGGTCCAACCGCCACGCCTGGTCTGCTCGGGACGCCAGCTCGGCACGGCCAAAGGGAAATCCCACCCATCCGGCACTGACCCACATCACAGGGGGCAGAGGCAGCACCAGCAGTCCAAGGGGCCTGATTCAGGACCGCCGCCCATCTGCGCTAGGGGCGTCGCTAAGCCACGCTGATTGGCTATCGGCAGGGGCACCTCCCTCCGCACAGCCCAGGGCCAGGGCTCCTGCAGGGGGAGCTGCACCAAGCCATAGGCGCAACATGGCGGCCTGGCCCGTGGGAGCGATTACATCGTCCCTGGGAGCCGCTGACGACAGGGGAGGGCCCGGGGCGAGTGCTGGGGCTGAGGCTGATGCCGGGTGGGGCCAGAAGCGGGACAGCAGGGCAGCGGAGTTCGTTGCAGGCCAGGAAAGAAGCTTCCTCGGCAGCAGTGCCGGCGGGAGTGAAGCTAGCCGGACGTTGGTAGTTGCGGGGGAGAGGAAGAATGAGGCCGGGGACGCGGAGGGCGAGGAGGGCGAGGGGGAGGTCGAGGGGGAGGTCGAGGGGGAGGGCGAGGGGGAGGGCGACCAGGAGGACGCGTCGGGCGTGCTGCACGTGGCACGTGTCATTGCGGCGTGCCAGGCGGGCGGCGAGGGCGGCGGCGTGTGCGATGTGGGCATGAGGGGGGCCGCACGCCTGCCGCGCCAGCTGCTTCGCTTCTTTAGGTGTGTTGGTATTGACGATGCGTGGGTTGGCCTGGGTCTCTGGCCTTGTTTGCAGACTGTCATATCACTCACATTGGCATCCCTATTAGCCCCCCAACTCGCCAGGCCCCCCCAACCCCAAAGGTTGGAGGGCTGCTGCGTGCGGGAGCTGCTGCGCGCCGATGCGGAGTGCCGATATCAGCTTGTCACTCGTTTCCTTGACGGTAGGCACCGCCTCGCTCGGTCCATGCTCTGTTTCCCCAGGGCCGAGGGCGGCTGCGTGCGGGAGCTGCTGTGCCCCGCCAACCGCCTAACCGCCTGCCCGCCCCTGGAGCTGCTGCCCTCCCTGCGTGTGCTGGATCTGGCCGACAACTGCATCGCCGCAGGTGGGCATGCGGTTGGGCAACATAATGGGTGTAATGGTACCACTTGTACACTGTGGGCAACGTCGACGGTGGAGCGCTGTGGCCAGTGGCCCAGTGCACAACTGTCCGTAACATAATAATAATAATAATGTTGGGGAGTGTCCGTAACATGCAGTACCCGACTACCTGGGCGGCCTGACCTGTCGCACACACAGTGTCCAACTCCTATGCCTGCCCGCCTTTCAACGATCCTTGCGTGCAGTGCCCGACACCCTGGGCGGCCTGTCGCGCCTCACGCGTCTGGACCTGTCGCACAATGCCCTAACCGCCCTGCCGCCGACCCTCGGGTCGTTGGGGTCGCTGGAGATCCTAGACGTGTCGTACAACCGCCTGCAACGGCTGCCGCTGGAGCTTGGCGGGCTCACCAGCCTGAGGGAGGCGCGGGTAGGGTAAACTGCATGCGAACTTGTTTTGATGGAAGCATGACCTCACCTCAGTATTGTACCACAGCGGGTGTGTTTTTTGCCTCATGCTGCGTCTGCGGGGGTGGTCCTGGGCAGCAGGCAACGCATGGTTTGCAGCAGGCGCGGGTGCGGTTTGCGCTTATGAGGTGGCTGGTGTCAAAGCTCAGGGTGTCCAGGCCGAAGGTCAACGCGTTGCATGCGGGATGGGCGGGTGGGGTGGCCTCGTTTTGGAGTCAAGAGGGTAGGGGGTCCTCACGGAAGGTCTTGGGCGACACGCAACGCATGGCGTGCGCACGCCTGCCCTCAAGCTACAATGCGGCCCTCGCATAACGGATGCTGGCTTGCGCGTACCCCCAGGGCCCCAGCATCTAGCAGCAGCACAACTGTGTCTGATGGCCCGCGCTTCGCCCCTCGCAGTTGGACCACAACGCGCTGGCCGACCTCCCGCCCTCCCTGGCGGCCCTGCCATCCCTGGCCTCTCTGTCCGCGTCCCACAACCGCCTCACGGCCCTACCCCTGGAGCTGGGGGAAGCTGGGGGACGGCTAGCAGAGCTCAACGTGTCGGCAAACCAGCTCACAGCCGTACCGCACACGCTGGGTGGGTAGCAACCGCTCAAAAGACAAGTTGCAATTGGTACCATGTGTTATACCCCGTGGCAATGCTTTTATTCGCTCGCCCGCTTGTCCCTGATCCATCCCATGTTCCTGTTTGCCTGCAGGGCGCCTGTCTGGCTCCCTCACGCACCTGGTCCTGTACGACAACCACCTAACCGTACTGCCGTACGAGCTGGCGGCGCTGAGCCGCCTCGAGGTCTTGGACGTCGGGCGCAACCCTCTCGTACACCCGCCGGCGGCGGTGGCGCGCCGCGGCGCCGCCGCCGTCAGGGAGTACCTTTGCAGCGCCGCCGCCGGCGCTGCAACCACCATAACTACCTCAACCGCCTCAACCACCATCCAGCCGCTGTCGCAGCCCCCGGCAGCGCCGTCCTCCCTGGCACCGGGCCAGGCCTTTCCCCTCCAGGGCCAGCCGCCCTCAGATTCAGACGCCGGGTACGACATCCCTGCATCTGGAGCACCAACAAAGGCACAATCATCAACCGGGGCAAAAGTACGAACAACTACGGATGTGGCATGGGCAGGGGCAGGGGCAGGGCCAAAGACGCTTCAGGGCGAACCACGAGCCGCTGGGACGACAGACCCACGGGACGCGCCTAGCGGGTGCGTGGCGGGCGGCCGGCCGCCGTCTGCCGTACCGGCAGCCCAGCTGGCGGGAGGGCGGCTGCAGATGGCGGCGTGGGTGGAGGCGGAGGCAGAGGCGAGCGAAAGGGAGGCAGCAGGGGCTGGGGGAAGGCGGGCGTCACAGCAGCAGCGTGGACCGTGGTCTGAGGTGCGGTCTCGGCCGGCATCTGGCTTGGTTGGAGGTGCGATAGTGCAGCAGCGGGCAGGGCCGAGGGCGGGTCCGGGGTCGGGGCAAGGGCCAGGGCCAGGGCAGGAATCAAGGCCGGGTGCAGTTGGTGTTGCTGGGGTCATAGGAGGGTCGTCATTGGCAGGTGTGGAGGCGCAAGGGGCAGTGCCAGCGGGACCCACAGGTAGGCTGCTGGGTACGGGCAACAGCACGGACGCAGCAGGCCCGGAGGGCTCGCATGGGGCGCTGCGGGTGGGGGGTAGTGACATCAAGGTGGGTGGCGGAGGCTCCTGCAGCCAGGAGGCAGGTGCAGGGACACGTGCAAGACCCGTGAGCGGAACACGTACGGCCCTTGAGATCCCGTCGCCGCCAACAGCCGCGTCGTCGCCTGGCGGCGGCGGCCGGCGGCGAGGCAGCGGAGCAAAGCCCGGCCGAATCTCCTTCGGGTACGGCAGTACGGCCGGCCAGGGGCGGTACGACTCGTACGACGGGATGATCATCAACGACGACGGCGAGTCGGACGTCTGGGATGACGGCTTGCTTGGCGGTGGCGGCGGCGGTGGCGGCGGCGGTGGTGGCCTGCGGCGGCCGTCGACGGCGATGTCGTCCGCCGGGCGGCCGCGTCGGGCGTCGCTGCCGCCGCTGGCGGAGGAGGCCAGCGGCCTGTCCGACGGCAGCCGCAGGACTGGCGGCGGCGGCGACGGCGGTGGCGGCGGCGGCGATGACGAGGCTGAGTGGGCTGACGCCGTGTTGGCGGCGACGGGTGCGCCGTTGCGGGCGTGGGCCAGCGGCGACGGCGGCGGCGTCGATGGTGACGGCGCCGCGATGGGCTGGGGTGTCCCGCCGCCGCCGCCGCCGCCTAGGGTGGTGCGCCGGGAGTCTTCTGCTGCCGTTTGCAGCAGATTGCCTTGTGGCGGTGGCGGTGGCGGTGGTGCTGATGCTATGTCTGCTACCGAGCAAGGGTGCAGCGGCGGCGGCGGCGGCGGGGGTGCCACAGGGGTCGCTGCCGGCGCATACGTGGAAGGATTGCCGTCGGACTCATCCGGAGCTGGTGCACGGGAAGGGCTGTTGGTTGGCCGGGGAGCAACGGCTCCTGGTCGGGATGCCGGGGAGGAGCAAGAGCAGCAGGAGCAGGAGCAGCAGCGGAAGCATGCCGCAGAGGAGCATACCGAGGCGGACCGGCAGCCGTCCACGTCAGCAGCGGGCGATGGCGGCGCAGAGGGGGATAGGGCGGAGGCGGCGCTGGCGGAGGCGGTGCCGATGCCGGTGTCACTGCCGGTGGGGGTATTACCGCTGGCGATCGGCGCTGCGTGCAAGCCGTGCGTGGTGCTGCAGGAGCGGGTGGAGCAGCTCGGTGGGTGTGTGGAGACGCGGTGCTGTGGGACATACAATCTAAGAATGTCCGGTACCGGTACCGGGCGGTACCAGTGACAGGGCGTCATTGCGGGGTGTACGGGAAGTGTTGGGGCCGTGGCGATATGTCGAAATGCTTAGATGAGCAAAGCCAGATTCTACTGAGGTGTGGAGGATGGGGTTGCGATCCGGCATGGACTACACACCGGGCCGGGCCCCACGGTGGGGGCCGATCCGGGGCCGCCTCCCGGGGCCCCAACACGCCTCAAC
>VFQN01004110.1_pt1 | contig 19628 bp, 16 predicted proteins | sample 3512371 | NCBI WGS metagenome assembly VFQN01 (sample SAMN10412370, study PRJNA504923) | tailings metagenome | isolation source: Replicate 2 from Balatoc abandoned mine | place: Philippines: Itogon, Benguet | collected 2017-08-28
GACGGGGGACGGGGGACGGGGGACGGGGGACGGGGGACGGGGGACGGGGGACGGGACTGACTGACAGGTTGCGTGCAGCCAGAGTGACCAGACTTCGCAACACGCGGTCGTTGCCAGTGCCGCTGTCCAACCCCCTGGCATCCAAGATTGATTCTTTGATCCCCGTTGCCAGGAGGAGCTGCTGTATGTGGCGGGGCGCACGCTGGCGGCTGTGGAGGCGGGCACCCTGCGGCTGGAGGTGGGGCAAGGGAGGAGGTGCTGGACTAGGGTCGAGCCTGGGCGAGGTACTGGTACCGTTGCTTGCATCGGACAGGCACGGTGTGTCCCAGCCCCAGGCCGCCTGTCGGCTCCCAATCACTGCATGTACCCATTCTTGAAGGTGAACAGTCATGAGCCTCATTCCGACCCCCTGTCCCGCAGGTCACTGGCCGCTACCGAGACGGCCCAGTGAGCACCTTACATACCCTGCGCTGTCCTCCTTTGTCTCTCGTTGCCTCCAACTCCTCCGCGTGCCCTCTTCCCATCACTCATGCGCCTCCTTAGGTCACTGGCCGCTACCCGCTGGCGGAGGCGGCCCGCGCGCACTCCGACCTGGAGGCCCGCACCACCACCGGCAAGCTGCTGCTGCTGCCGCCCAGGGAGTGAGAGGTGCAGCAGAGAGGGAGGGAGGGAGGGAGTCTAACATGGCGAGGTTGAACTTGGCGGTGTTGGGAGCAGGTCGGAGCTTGGAGATACTGTCAGGTGGCAAATTACAGCGCCAGGCCAGCTGTGGCGCTGCCTCATAGGCCTGTGCTCAAATCCGCAGAGGACGTGTTGCGTTGCATACATGGTTTGCGCAACGGGCAAGGTTTGAGTGTTGGCGGATTGGCGGTTGCATTGTGACAATGCCTCCGATGCTGCCGCTGAGGGTATGATGGAGAGAGTGGATGGGGGCCAGGGCGTTAGCAACAAGGTTGGTGTTGGAGCTAGACGGCACCGCCATGCACGGCTAGTGGCTCAGAATGTCATGCAGTCGTGGCCCCAGCTCAAGAGCAGGACTTGTTGCGTTGTGGTACGGCTGAGGCCGAGCCAGGTGTGGCGGGTTGTTTGTTGCTTTTTGTGTTAAGGTGAAGGGAACAGGCCTGGGATGCCAGGAGGAAAGGAGCTGAGGCGTGGGTGTGGGAAGGGTGTAGGTGTGATATGGGGGGGGAGGCTCCTGCCTAAAGAGTTGTGTGAGCTGTTGAGCAAAGCAACATGCGCACTGGAGAGGCGTGCACGTTTGACAGCACCCCTGCCAAGGGGGAAGCCACTTGGGATACCGGTACCGTACTTAACGCTGGTGTTGCTACGTATATATGAGCTTGCGGCATGGGGCAGGGGCCTGTGCAATGCAGTACGGTAGTGTGGCGCGCTGGGCCCACTTGCTTCTTCCCCCAGGCAGGCCAGTCAGGGCCAGTACGTAACAGGTGCTTCAACCTCTCTCGGCATTTTGGATTACAATCACTAGGATCGCATACCAGTAATAGATAGAAAGGAGATTGAACAACGGTCCTGTGTGCAAAGGAGTGGGGCCGCCAAGGTGCCTGTGCCACACAGTACAGGGGCCACGGTCGGCGGTGATGCTGCCCAGGCCCCAGGGTGCCACCAAAAGTACCAACTGCTACACTTCTTGGTGCTGCACACACACCGTCAACTATGCGCCCCGCACCTCCTGAACGCCGTCATTTGACCGCCTCGTCACACCCTGAGGACAGGACAACTACGGCAGCCTTCACCACACCTTCAACACACGTCAGTCGGTGCTGCCGGATGCTGCCGGGCAGAAGCTGCCAGCGCAGAAGGGTGGTCATGCATGAGGCCCGGCGTGTCGTGGATCTGTGCATGGTGCAGACATGATACAACGCATGAAAGGGATCATCACCACAGATGGGTTCGCAAGGGCGCAATGCGGTATATATCTCTACCTCTTATAACAACAATCAACAGCACAAATGAACAAGATGCACTGTCCCAGAGAAGCTGCCAGCTAGCATGTCCGTGTGGTGCGACGCATAGCGCTGCCAGCACGTGTCCGTGCCGCCACCGGGGCCACGTGCTAACCGGCATGCACCACACGAAAAGGCGCCCGCCAGCTCCATGCCGCCATGCACCATGCAGCAACCAGCTGTGTGATACACGCACTGACAGGGGAGTCCCAGCGCGCCAATGAGCAGGATTATTCTGAACCTGTTATCCTACAGATTTCAGTAACTCCAATAAGTAAGCAGCAATAAGTCGAGCCCAATGAACCGGTCGGTGCGCTCGAGGCGTCAGCACCGCGTGTCCGTAAGACACAGCATCGGCAATGACCCGATGCCTTATGTGAGCCCGGAGACGTCAGTAAGCACGAACACACACCGCTAAAGGATCAGATAAAGCGACTGCGGTTCTCATGCCCCCCATGCCCCCCTCATGCGCCCACATGTTGCCCCCACCCCATGACGCGTCCGCCCCTTCACAGCGTCCTTGGACCTGCCTTGGGCACAACCCATCGGATTGTCCCGGTTTTTCCAGTTGCCCACCACGCTACGGTGTACCGGAAGTCTACACAGCCACCCGGCACGTATGCCTTGAAACGGACGTCAGCCTCCAACCAAACAACTATATGCAGTGCGTGCGCCTAATCTGATAAATACTATCATATGAGGTGTCAACAACGACACCAATTCGCATCACATCAGATTGTGCCATACCAGATTGCACCCGTTTGCACAACTTGCTTGCCTGCCCTTTGCAAACGTTCCCGGCGACACAAACCCTTCCCGCTGCTGATCAGCCAACCAGGGCACCTGCCGCGCATCTGCGCGCCCATGCTGCGTCGACCGACCCCATTGCCCTCGCCAAACACGGCTGTCAGGCTCGCCCCAAAGCGCCCCAGCTACATTTCGCCGTCACCGCTGCTATCGCCCTCCCCTTCACCTGCGCCCTCACCCCCGTTGCCCCCCGCCCCTAACCCCGCCCCGCTCCGCCTGGCCCCCCACAGCGCCCCCACGCCCCTGCTGCCCCACATGCCCCCACTCAGCCGCGCCAGCTCCGCCTGCTGCTGCTGCAGCTGCTGCTGCAGCGCCTGCAGCTCAGCCAGCTGCGGCGACAGCGCCTGCTGCTGCGCCTGCAGGGCAGCCAGCTGCTGCGGCAGTGAGGCCCCGCCGCCGCCGTTGCCGCCGCCGCCGCCGCCGCCGCCGCCACCACCGCCACTGCCACATGAGGCCAGGGACAGGCCGCCCGCCGGGCTGCCCCTGGGCCCCTGGGTCGCCCCCAACTGCAGCTGCTGCTCTTGTTGCAGCTGCAGCTGTTGCAGTTGCTGCAGCTGTTGCTGCTGCTGAATCTGTTGCTGCTGCTGCTGGTCACCTTCCTGCTGTGGCTGCGGCCATGTATGGTACTGCAGCTGGTGCTGGCTCTGCTGCGCGTGCTGCAGTTGCCCTTGCTGATACATAAATGGCTGGGACGATAGCGGTGGTGCTTGTAGCTGGCGGCCGTAGGCCTGAGGCGGTACGTGGCCGCCGCTATCCCCTGGCTGGGTAGGGAAGGCTGCTGCAGCGGCGCTCAGGCCCACGCCCAAGCCGGAATCCCCACCGCCGCCACCGCCGCCGCCGCCGCCGCCGCCTGACACACTGGGCCGCGAGGACCCGTGCTGACGTCTCGCTCCGCCGGCGCTGCCGCCGCCGGCGCTGCCGCTGGGGTCAGAGTCTGCCTGGGTGAGGCTGTCGCCGTTGCTGCCACGGCCCTTGGCGCCGAAGCTGTTGCTGCCACCACCACCACCACCGCCGTTGCCACCTCCGGCCTCCCCGGCCTCCATGTCACAGGCCCCACCGCCGCCCGCGTCGCCCTCTGCCAGCCCCAGGACCTGCTGGGCGCCGGTGAGGCTCTGGGCCCCCGCCTGCGTCTGCAGCCCTCCTGGCGGCCCTGGCCCCCCTTGCGACGATCCCAGCGCGCCCGCGGACCCATTGTCGCTATGTGAGTGCGGACACAGCAGGTCGCTGCCTGTTCCAGTACCCGCCGTCGCCCGCACCTCTGCCACTGCTGCACCTGTATCCCGCACCGCAGCCCCCAGCGCGCCCCCAACCGCCGGCCCCAGGGCGCCCAGCGGCACCCCTGCGCTGGCCAGCAGCCCCTCCAGCCGCCACACGCGCTCCAGCAGCACCTGCCGGGGTGGGGGGCAGAGCACACGTGCGCGTATGTGACAGGGCGCGAGTAGATAGCTCTGAGCGCACAGTTGACCGTGCTGCCCTGCCGCCATACATGCGCGCGTGTACGTGGGGCATCCATGTATGTAAGTCAAGCCGTTCTGTGATTGCCCGGCCGCTCTATGATGTGCACTGGGGGGTGAAGTGCAAGACACATACAACCCATCCTGCCATCCACCCACCCGGTTGTGCTGCTCCACCATGCGCTTCTCCAGCGTGAGGCCCTCGATGGCGCGCGCCTGCTGCGCCACACGGCCCTGCAGCTGCGTCAGCGCGTCCTGGGGGCGGCACGTGGGGGCGGCACGTGGGGAGTGTGGGGCTGAAAAGTGGAACGAGGCAATGACAGAGTGAGCGAAGGCGCTAGTTGCCAGCATGCCAGTGGGGTGAAAAAGACGGAGCCCTCGGTGACACCAGGGTGGAATGAGTGCGGGTCATCAGGTAGGTGCTCCTAACGTGAGTACAGTAGATAGGGCCGAACAGGGTGCGTGTAAGCTACCTGGTACCAGCCAGCGCTTACACAGTGCGTGCCATGCAGCAGCACAGCACGACCAGGGGCGCAGCCCTCACCTTCTGCCGCTCCCGGTAGCGCCTCTGCGCCTCGCGGTTCTTGTTGCGCGTGCCGCCCCCCATCAGCTCGGCCGCCGCCTGCTGCTGCTGCTGCAGCTGCGACAGGCTGAGCGCGGGCTGCAGCAGCAGGGACTGACCCTGCTGCGGCAGTCCCTGCAGACCCGGCTGCTGCTGCTGCTGGCGCTGCTGCAGCTGCAGCTGGAACATGGCCACGGGCAGGCCGCTGCTCAGGCCGGGTGAACCCAGCGTCCCAGACCCGGTCCCCGACTGCGACCCTCGCCCGTCGCTGGCACTGCCGCCAGCATTGATGCTGGCAGCTGCCACCGCAGGCCCCAGCGTCACCCCGGTCCGCAAGCCCTGCTGTGCAGCCGGCACAGCGGTCCCCAGCACCCCCGACAGCCCGCCAACACCCAAACCTGCCGCCCCCGCTGCCCTCACCGCCCCAAACCCCGGGGTCCAAGCCATCATGTCCACGCCGCCGCCACCGCCGCCGCCAAGCGCTGCCACCGCCCCACTTGCCGACCCTAGGCCCACTCTGTCATGCTGCTGCAGCAGTTGCTGATGCTGCTCATGCTGGTGCAGCGTGTGGCGCTTGCGGTCGGTGCTGAGGGTGCGAGACAGTAGTCTTCCCATGCCCATGGCGCCACCGCTGCCGCTACCCACCGCCCCGGCGCCTCCACTGCCGCTACCTACCGCCCAGGTGCCACCGCCTGCCCCGCCACTGCCCAGGGAGTCGGTGTGGGGCTGCGGGCTGGCGGCGCGGGAGCTGGTCAGTGAGGCCAGGGACAGGGCGTTGACGGCGCGGGGCAGGGAGGGCGCGGGGCTGAGAGTGCTGGGGGAGGGGCAGGGGGAGGGAGACAGAGGAGAGGGCGGCAGCGGGGAGGCGCTGGTGCTGCCGCCGGACAGGTCCCCTAACCCTGCGGGTGGCGGCAGGTGCAAATGGGTGTTGAGGAGGCAGGATTGTTGGAAAAGTAGGGGACATGTAGCCAAAACCGGTAGTTGCAGAGCTGCTGGGTGCGGAATATAGAACGGGGAGGCACTTGTTGTAAAACGTGCTCCCAGACCCCGAGGCCCCCGTAAGGCCCTCACCTGTGCCAGTGGTGCGCGGCGACTTGCAGGGCCGCCCCACTCCAGGGATGGCCATCCCTGCACGAGCCCCGCCAGGCCCACCGGCAGCGGACGGCAGCCCCACCTCGCCGCCTGGGCTAGCTAGCATGCTGCTGACGCGGAACGCACTGACGCTGATGGGTGTGCCGCCGGCCCTGGCCCCCGCCGCCGCAGCGGATAGCGCTGCCGCACCGCCGCTGGCCATAAGGGCCATGGAACCGCCTGCCGGACTGTCCCCTGTGGCCGGTGTGGCTGCAGGCGCGTGTGCGGGCACGACGAACCCGGAAGCGGAGGTGCGGGCGGACGGCGGGGCTGGCCCGGGCAGCATGGCCAGTTGCTGCTGCAGCTGCTGCTGTTGTTGCTGCTGTTGCTGCTGCAGAAACACCAGCTGCTGCTGCAGTTGCAGGAGCTGCTGGCGCGAGTTGAAGGGGTTGGCGCTGGCGTTCGTGGCGCCCTCCATTTCGCTCCCCGCTGGGTGGCCGGCGCCCAGCCCCAGGCCCCCCTGCCCCTGCTCCATGCCCGGTATTGCCGCCGCCTGCAGGCTCCCACCGTAGGTCGGTGAGGCGAGCTGCTGCTGCTGCCCTGCCAACACCCCGCCCGCGCCGCCCCATGCAGAACCCAGGCTGCTGTGTCCCGATGAGGCGCCTGGCGACATGGCCGCAGCAGACAAGAAGGAGGCCGGCCCAGAGGCCGGCCCAGAACCAGTTGCTGTCCCGAGTGCGCCCTGCCCCTGCCCCTGCCCCTGAACCTGCACCTGGTTCTGACCTTGCTGCCCTAACGAGCCCTGCCCTAAGCGGCGTGCGGAAAAGAGCGAGTTACCCAGGCCGGCACTGGGTTCCGCACCGGCGCCGCCTCCCGGCAGGCCCTGCGTCTCCAGGGGGCTAGCAGCGCTGCCCGCGGGGCGGCTCTCGCCGCCTCGCCCCGCGGGCATGTCGGGGCCGGGGGCAGGTGTTGGCACCGACATCGGCAGGGCTGACAGCGGCCCCGGCTGAAGGGGCTGGTGGGGTTGCGTGCTTTGCGGTGGCGGCGCCAGCTGCTGCGTCTGATGCTCCTGCTGCTGCATACACTGCTGCTGCTGCTGCTGCTGTTGCTGGTGCTCGGTGGGGCTGGCTGGGGCCACGCCCGGCGGGGAGTCCCCCGGCAGGTAAAAGGTGAAGGGGTCCGCGGACAAGCCGTCTGGCCCCCCGCAGCAGGCGGCAAGCAGCGCGTCCACCATGGCGGCGCCGCCAGGGCCGTCGTCATCGCACGACATGAAGTCTGTGGGCGGTTGGCATTTGGTTGGGTGCAGGTAGGTGGGTGCGGGGGCGGCATCGTGCAAGGAAGCTGTGCGGAGATCCTGGAAAGTCGCAGGAGGAAGCCGAGACATGCCGGAACACAGATGCGGTGGTGTGGGGTCGCTGCCGTAGGAGAGGCGGAGGCTGACGGAAGGCGTGGATGCGTTTGGTGCACAGGTCAGCACGCTGGCTGGAACGTGCAGCACGCTTAGCGAGCTGCTGGAGTGCATGTGTGCGCTGAGGGGAGCCCTCGCCCCCAGGCTCATACATGGCAAGCCTTACGGACCATGGTGTCCAAACCCAGGACCCTTGCACCCCGCAGCCTAGCATACGTCCCGCAGTCGTCCGGCATGGCAGCTGCGCCTCGGGGTTTTCGCAGCGTCCCGCCAGTGCCGCAATGAAAACCGCGCTCTCCTCACCCGAAAACGAGGGCTTGAAGAAAGTAGGTGCCGACGCCTGCTGCACCTGCTGCGGCAGCTGCGGGTCCGCGCCCGGCGGGCCCGATAGCTGCGACTGCCCTGTCATTTGCCACGGTTCTGTGTCACTGTCCTAACGCTGGGAGATGCTTCTTATACCGCATGCCCAGCCGGATTTAAAATGCATCTCGTATGATTTGGCAAACAGCCTTGGGCAAACAGCTCAAACCAAGCTTGTCCGTCCTCAACGACTGGGGCGGGGGTCATCGCACACATATACATCTGAGAGAGACTAGATATGCCATGTACCCATGGGCATGTAAGCTGTACTATGGTGCTGATATGAAAGCATTACGCCGGGTCTCAGGTGCGCCTAGTTTGCTTAGGCTATTATTGCCCTCGGCTATTGCTCGTACGTAGGCTGGAAACCTATTCGAACGTCAAAGTCACAGTCGACGGAGTCGCCAATTATTGAACTGGGCAGTTTACGTCACTTGCACATGGGTATTCCCCCCGATACCATGAACCCCAGATGATTATCACCTTCCTGCGAGGCAACCGCAACGGAAGCGAACCTTCCACTCTTCCCAATCCAGGCTTTGCAGCACAGCACAGCTTAGACAGCTGCATAGAGTATGCCCTCTGACCTGCAAACTCGTCCGAACTCGAATATTCTCAGCTGCAACCGTTGCCAACCGTTGCAAGGCCGTTGGCCGGGTTACCTGCGCACGTGTGAAGTTCGTCACCAGTAGGTGGCAATGCCGCCTCCACACGCTCTGCTTCCCTAAGCGGAGAGTCGCAGCGCGTTAGCTGGCACTGCTGCTGGGAATCAACAGGGGAGCATAGGAGTCTCCCCTGGATGCCCTGTCCAGTACGGCAAACTGCGCAGAGTACGCGCCTGCAGGAGTCAACAGACAAACACTACCGGTAATACGCAGGCGTGGATGCATGCATGCATCCTGCTTTCTGCACTTGCGGTGCGCACAAGTGCTTATTACATAGGCTGGCGCTGCCCGCCACGCTACACGCTTCTGCTTGAGCTCGCATGCCACGTCAGCAGTCAGGGGTCACGTGGAATCGGGGTGCCTTCTTCACCATTATGCGGATACATGTGAGTGCACCAACGGGGGTGGGCCAGTGGCCGCCGCTTAAACTGTGCCTCTCACGCACACGTGACAGCCCAGGACAGCCGTGGCAAGAGATGCGCTGCCGCTTACGGCCCCGGGCTCAGCACCCTAGTACGGTACCTGCTTTTGTACCGCAACAGCTTGTATTGTGGCCTTATTGCGCACACATCCATCCAACCCAAGAACAGAGGCGCGCCGAGGCCTCAGTTTTAGTGCTGACCAAGCGCAGTAGGCGACGTGAATGTGCACAATGTGCAGACAGATTACAATAAAACAGCAAACGCAGGCAAAAGCGTTGGCAGTGTTGCGCGCGAGGCGTCAGCCAGCGATATGCGTGGACGTGTGCGACACGTGCCCTGACACGTGGCAGGCGTGACACTGGCTCTGAGGAGGGGAGCTCCCCTGTCTTCAAAAAGGCTCACCTGAGCGCACCGGCCTAGCCTGACGGTGCATGCTATGCGAGAACGTGGGCACCTTGGCCATTCCTAGCAACCTCTATCTATACCTGGACATCTCTCAATGCGCACAACACATCTGCCAAACAGGCTACATCCACGCATGCCCTGCACGCTTGCCATCTTCTGTGACATGGAATGTATGATGCAAGTGCGAAGCAGTCCGCTGTACGTCGTGACTGTAGGTACGGGACTGCCGCGCGGATGCATCTAAGCCCCGGTGTTCAAGCACCCGCTTGACACGTGACCGTGTTGCATGTGCGGGTAGCAGCGTGCGACACGTGAACTGCATGAATCAACGCAATAGAATGCAATCAACCATCCTGCGCTAAAAGGCCGTCGGCCGGGGCCATGCAAGCTCCCAACAACGGGTAAGCGGAAGCGCCCCACCTGGCCCCACACTCGTCCCCTCCGACAAGACAGGTGTTGCCTGTTGCCACGTCTGAAGTCAACGCGCTAAGCCCTACATCGGCCAGCAAGCCGTAACCCTAGAGATCACGTATCTACCGTAGCCCTTACGGACCGCGCTTCGCCCCGCTCCCCAGTGCAAATCTCTACCTCGACATTTACTGTAATCCGCAGAAACCGCAAGCACAGCTGCTGCTAGCAGTACGTGAACGGCCCCCCGCACCAGCCCGTACACACGCCGTACATGCACGTCTCGCCCCGGAACCCGTCTGCAGCCCCCACGCCGGCCCCCGGCGGCGCCAGGGGATGTCCGTCCCCGGCCAAGCGCGGCGCGTCCCTGCAGCTGTAGCCGGAGCACCAGCCCGCGTTGCAGCGCAGCCCGCCACCAGGGCACCTGGGGCGAGTAGGTCGAAAGGAGAGGAGAAGGGGGGGGGTGAGGAGGGGCTAACAACGTGTTGTGGCCATACCTGTGGATGCTGCGGGCATGTGCTGCTGACATACCGGTATTCGACAATTGCAGGCGCTGAAATTGGGCGGGGGAGGGGAGGCCGGCCTGGGCCACCACGTTACGCGCGGAAGCGTGGGTTACATCTGCTGCTGCGACGGCACAACCGCCATGGCCACCGCCACCATCATCACCACGGCTAATCCCCTGCACTAGCGCTCCTCACCACTTAAACTCCGCAAGGAAACCCGGCGAGCGCTCATCACAATACGACGCGTTGAAGCCCGCGCCGTACAACAGCTTGGTGTACGACAGGGTCCGGGGCGGCGCCGGCGGCGGGAAGGCCAACCCCGGGTCGGGGGGCGGCGGCGGCGGTGCAGGCGGCGGGCGGCCGTCCGGCGCGTGCCCGGGCGCTGGCGCCACCGTCAGCGTGACCAGGAGGGGCAGGCGGGGGGAGGGCGTGCCGGGCACGGCGCTGCGGACCAGGGGAGGGCAGGGGGAGGCTAGGGTCAGGGGTCCCCTGGCTAGCGTGTGGCGGTAGCACACGGGGAGGGACAGGGGCGTGCTGCATGCCTGCTGTGTGTGAGTATTTTGGCGAGGTGGAGGCGCTGGTGCTCTTTGCCAGGAAACCTGCATACGCTTGCTGCCGCTGAAAGGCTCACCACACGCGGTAGGTCCCCGCTGGTGGCCCTGCCCCTGAGGCGGGCCAGTACACCGCCCGCCACGCGCCACCCGCCCCTGCACGTGCGTCGTACACGCCCCAGTCCGTCTCGGGTCTTGGGACGGTGCTGGCGGGCCCCACCAGCTTGCCCCCGGGGGTGGCCACCAGCAGGTCCACAGGGCCTGCGGGGGGAGAGGGGATATGCAAGGAAGGGAGGGCGTAACTTTAATGCTATTGTTATTCTGTTGACAGCATCAGATATCAACAACCTCCACCCGTCGGCCACAAGCAGGCCGGCATCAAGGCTGGAGAAAGGGCTGGCATGGGAAGGGTGGCGGCACCCGACTGATGAGCACCTCAGACCGGTGGCAACAACGCTGCGTGTCGCCCTCAAGGGCTGCTGGCACGCCGCGCGGCACTGCCCGGCACACCTCGTGCGCCTGTGACCCACCCCGCCCCACACACAGCCCCGCCCAACATGCCACTCCCTGCAGGCTGCCGCCCAACACACCTCCCCCACCCTCCGCACGCCGACACATGTCCCCAAAATCCCTGCCCCAGAACCCACAGGCCCCCGTCGCACCCCGCTCCCCTGGCCCTCACCGTCCTCGCTCCACACGATGGCCACCCCCAGTCGCCCGCGACCCACGCACACGCGCTGCGCCCTGCCGCCGCGCAGCCCCGCGGTCAACACTGTCTGCGACTGCACCTCCGCCCCCGCCCCCTGCTGCAGCAGCTGCGGCCCTGGCCCCAGGCCCGTCCCCGGGGCACTCCGCTGCGTCCCGCCGCCCTCCAGGTGGTCCCACGATAGCGCCTCCATGCACACCTCGTGCTCCGGGTCACAGTACGACATCCCCGTGTCGTACGATCCGCAGGGTGTTGTACAGGCAGGCCCCTGCGCGGGGTCCAGTACGGCGCAGACCTCCCCGCCGCTGCAGCCGCCTCCAGCCCGGGATCCGGGCGCGGGTCCGCCGCCTAGGGCGGTGCAGGTGGCTGGGGTGCGGGCAGAGGAGCCGCGGGGGCAGGCGGGCGAGGGGGGCGGGGGGCGGCCGACCGCCACTGTGCCCCCGCCGGCGGGGTAGCCGGAACTGGCGCTGGCGTTGGCTGCCCCGCCGGCGGTCCCAGGCGCGGGGCACCAGTCGATGCGGGCCACAAAACCAGGGTGGTCGGGGCCGCAGCGGCTACGGCCAGGGGCAGGTTACAAGTAAGTGCAAGTCCAGCCGCAGTATTCCGGATTACCGCAAGACGGCAACGAGCAACCTGTACGACTACGCTCGCCCGCCGCAGCCCTGGTCACAGGGTCACAGTGTATCATTTACAGACCCGGGCCCCACCTGTAAAACACATCCAGGCTGTCCGCCGTCTTCAGCCGCGGCACCTCTGTAACCACCGTGCCGTTCTTGCCGCTGCCGCTGCCGCCGCCGCCGCCGCAGCCGGCCTGCCCCAGCGCCGCTCCGCCCGCCCCTTGCGCCCTCAGCTCCACCGTCAGGGAGTCCCGCCCCCCGGGGTGCCAGGTGGGCAGGCCAGCGGATGAGTCCAGGGGCGTGGCCACGGCGCTGCGGAACGCAGGAGGGGGAGGCACACTTGGCGCAATTAAGTGATAGTGGCCGTGTGCCAGGCGTAGGACTGCACTCATCAGGGGACAAGGACGCTGCCGCTGTGAGCTTCAGCGTACCAAGCCATATGAGATTTGACGAAGCCGCACGAACATGTACGGTTCACCCAGGAGAAGCCACACTCCGCTGATGCTCACCACACGAAGTACGGCCCGGGCGGCGGCGGAGGCACGCTGCTGCCCCACACCGCCTCTGCCCCGCCGCCAGCGCCCCCCGCCGCCGCCAGCACCGCCAGCGCCCCCCAGTCGGTGGCCGAGGAGGGCCCCGGCGTGCGCGGGCTGAGCACACGGCCGGCAGGCGTCTGCACCACCAGGACTACGTCGCCTGGGGGGCAGGAGGTAAGGCAGAGGGAATGGGTGCAGGAAGGGGAGGAGAGACAACATGGTCGGTGGGTATCGAGGGGCGGATGCAGGTTACGTGTGCATGGAAGGCCCCAGCGGGGAGATTGTTGTGCCATGCAACCGGCACCCTCAAGGTGCACAGGGAAGGCACGTTACCTTGAACGGCAGCTAGTGTGATAAGCCCATTGCCTGCTGGTGTGGCGTTGTGCCGTGCGCAGCAGTTCGCTTCCAGCCAGGCCCCTGCCAGCGACGGCCCCATGGGCTCCACTCCACCCCCCAGACCAGCCCTGTTCCCCTCGCCCTTGGCCCCACCTGCCAACGGCTCCACCGCTCGCAGCGCCAGCCGCAGCGCCGGTAGCGGCAGCGAGCAAGCGCCCGCTGCCGTACAGGTTGGCAACTCTGGCGGGCAGTACGACACGCCGTACGGCACACTGCCGCACGCCAGGCGGCACTGCGGCGCCTGTCCCTGTCCCGGTCCCTGGGCGGGGTCGGCCCCCAGGTCGACGCACGTCCGGCCCGCGGGGCAGGCGGGCTCGGTGCCGCAGCGGAGGGCGGGGGGACAGGAGGCGCTGCTGTTAGCCCCGCCTGGCAGGCACCTGCGGTTGAGGTACGCGTAAAACGCGGGGTTCAAGAAAAGGTGGCCAAACCTGAATGCAGAACCAGCCATGCACGTGGCGTTCCCAGGGCCTGCCCGCTGCCAGTTTCCAAACCCATCCAGCCCCAATGCCGGTGTGTTACACATCCAGGCCTTGTGAGGAAAGCCTGTCTCCACCCCCACTCCTGCGTCCTGCCACCCACCAGTCCACGCTGCCCACGTAACCCGGCGACCCCGCTTGGCACGTGACGTAGCCGTTGGGGTCGGCGGCGGCAGGCGGGCCGCCCGCCATTGCTAGTGTCGTATCCAGGCCGCGGCTGGCGCCCACGGCACGGTACGACAGGGTGACGCCGGCGGGCGGGGGCACGCCGGCCGCGCCGCGCCACACAGCGCCTGCGGGGAAGGGGTGGATGAATGAGGCGGGGGGCTCGCGAGGCGGCAATCCATCAATCTGCGCTGGAGAATGGCACTGACTAGGGCATCGATCTGCCGCATGGATCGGCGGCTGCCCTGCGGTCCCCACACCGCGTCTGGGGCAGCCCCCACCGGCTTTCCGGCTGGCTGCGCCTCGCCCCGCGCCTCCAGCGCCGAGGCCGGCTCGCATTGCTGAAAGACGTCCTTGGTCGACATCCTTTTACCGGTACAACTCAGCCGTGCCTTTTTTTTACGCTATGTTGCTATCTTCCGCCCTCCCTCAAGCACCCGTCCCTCCACTCACACAGGTGGTAAGTGCCCTCCAGCGGCGCCTGCGACGGCAGCCACACCACGCTCTGGGCCACGCCGCCCGCGCCGCCGCCCGTCGCCACACGCCCCAGACTGGGGTCGTAGGAAGCGGCGGCGCCCGCGCTACCCGCCCCGCCCGCCAGCAGCGCCCCCGGCCGCCTGGCGCTGAGCACGCGGCCCGCGGGGTCGGCCACCACTGCGTCCCACGACTCCCACAGGCTGGGGTCGGAGGGCGAGGCCGCCCCTGCCGCCCCCAGCCCTGTGCTAGACCCCTGTGCCGCTGCCACCACCAGGGCGAAGCGCAGCAGTGTGTCCTGGCAGCGGCCCGAAACACACACCTGGAGGGCCGAGCGTGGGGGGGAGCAGGGGTTAGCCGAGGGGTGAGTGAGTAGGAGCGCGCCAGGGTGAGGCCGGGGTGCAGGCCGCATGCGTGTAGCCGCGCCAGAGGCGAGGGTCAATACACAAGGAGTATGGACGTGCGTGTTGGTATCGCACAAGTTCAGCAGCCAGCGCGCGATGAGCCCTCGTCCCCACCACCACCCACCACCCACCTGTAGGTCAGGTCGGCAGAAGTCCGCAGGCCAGGCCCCAACGCTGCTCCCACTGCCCCGATTGCTACCGGTGCTGTTGCTGCTGGTGTCGAAGCAGGGCACGGAGCACAGCGGGCCCGACCAGGCGGCACGGTCGGCGCACACCAGCGCCTGCTGCCCCTGGCCCTGGCCTGGGCCCGCCTGGGCCGCCCGCCGCACCACAGCACCCCGCCTTCCCTGCCACAAGGGTTCCCTGAACTGCAAAGCAGACAAGCCCGAATGCCCAAGGCTCGCTGCCCGGCGGCTGTCCCCCATCCAAGATCCTAAACCTTCTGGCCCTCCATGCCCCGTCCCGCTCCCCTGGGCCGCCCCCAGCAGCTGCCGTGCGGCTCGCGGCGCACCGCCCCCCGCCCGCCCCGTCTGCGTGGGGCGGGGTGATGGCGGCCCTGGCGGCGCCGGCGGCGGCGGCGGCCCCGCGGGCAGCAGGGCCCAGGGCGCCGCGCAGGAGGCGACGTTGCCGCATGCGGGGGGCGGCGGGGCGGGGCAGCCGCCGGCCGGCAGCACGGTCCCGAGGCACCACACGACTGCGGTGATGAAGCCAGAGGAGTCCGCCGTGCACGCCCTGAGGGTTGTGCAATGTCAAACGTGGCATGCAAGGTGAGAAATGCGGGAGGCTGCGCACGGGGCACGGTAGGTTGGGAGGAAGCGGAGAACGTGAAGCGGACCTTCCAGGCCTCCGACCCACCTGTACCCGCTTCGGTCGGCCGCCGCGGGCGTGAGTGTGCGGGTGGTGGTGGTGTTGAGGCGGCCGGCGGCGCCCACCGCCTGGTACGTCACGTTGAGCGGCAGGGGGGCCTCGAACGCCACGGCGCTGGGGGCGGGAAGGGGCTGAGCTTAATACAATGTGGGCGGTGAGGACTGCAAGGGCCCGAGGCCGTATGGCATGTGGTATTGAGTACAAAGGTGTGGAAGGAGACATTGTAGCGAAGGAAGGGGCAGCACCGGGAAACCACACGTATCGCTCAGCCCTCACGCCCTCACGCTGTCCGCTGCACCATGTCACCACGCCTGCCAGGCCCCTTCCTTGACTGCATGCCCATGCGCCTTTAGGAGGCGACCCACCACAGGTAGTAGATCCCCTCGGGTGGAGGCGGCGGGTCGGACGCCGCCACTGGTCCCCCGGCCCCGACGCCGCCACCAGTGCCGCCGCTGCCCAGCTGCCCGCCTGGTGGCGGCGGCGGCCCCGGCGGCGGCGCCGGCGGCTCCAGCCAGAACACGTTTTCCGCGCCCCGCGAGCCCACCGCCAGCTGCGCCCAGTCGCTGCGCGGCCCGGGGCGCGGCTGGCCGGCGTTGGCGTCCCCCGCCCGGGCGTCTAGGGAGTAGATGACGCGGCCGGTGGGGGTCTGGACCACGGCGTCCATGTCGCCTGGGGGCAGGGAGTCGGGGGTAACCGCAAAGCGGGAAGCAAGGGAAATGGAAAGCCTGGGGCGGAGGGAGTGATGGCGGCAAGGCGGTGGGGAGAAGGTGGCGTGCAGGGCTGAGGCCACGTGGCATTCAGGCCAGGCTGCCCTGATGGCTGGGCCCATTGGGGGGCTACGCAGGTCAAAGTCAGCCCAGTGCACACCGTAGAGACAGGAAACGCTCCCCCCAACCCCGCCTGCCCCTCCCCAACGCCCTTCCCTTCGCCACCGCCGACACACCTGACCCCCTTCCCCAACTCCCCCTCCCCCAACTCGCGTTACTTCTTTCTTGTTCCCCCAATATTCCCGCATGCGCCCCGGCCTCACCCCTGTTTGCGTCCCACGTAAGCGTGAAGCGCAGCGCCACCCCCGCCGTGCGCACGCAGGAGGGCCCCCCCGCGCCACCCGCCTGCCCCTCTGCCGGTAGCAGGCACGAATCGGTGGCGGCGCACACCGTGAACTGCCCGCCGCAGCGCGTGCGGCACTGCAGCCCCACGCACGACTGGCCAGGGGCGCACACCGCCCCGCCGCAGGTGGTGGTGCAGTTGCCGCCGGGGCACCTGGGGGTGGGGTTGGAGCCGAGGGCCGGGGGCGGGGTGATATGGTGGGTGTGGGGTGCAGGCAAGGGCCGAGAAGCCTGTACCACGGGTCGGGTTCAGGCCGTGGCAGCCGCAGAGTAGGAGTGCATGCACGCAGAGAGGGCAGGTAGGGAACGGGAGCCGGGTTACGCCAGTTGTGGGAGGAATGGATGTTGCTACGCACCAAGCCCCGTGGACCGTACCCTAAGCCAAACCCCGCCTGCAGCAACCCGCTAGACCCGTTCCGCCCTACCCCGTCCCACTCCCCACCCACGCACCACAGTAAAATTGCTGAGTACCATGCACCCAAAAAGGACCTACACAATGTATCCCAAATTCTGCATCCTGCACCACCTGACGCACCAGTTAAAGCTGGTGATGTACCCCCGGGAGGAGGGGTCGCAGGCGGCGTCGTCCCCCGGGCCCCACCCCGCGGTGGGCAGCTCCCGGCTGGCCGTCACGTCCAGCCCCGCCTCGGCGCCCACCGCCGCAGCAGTCACCACCAGCGGAGCGGCGGGGGCGGGAGGGGCAGGCGGCGGAGGGGCACCCGAGGCGGTGTCGCCTGGGGGCGGCGGCGTGGCGCTGTGGTCCCGCAGCACGCCGCACACGTGGTAGGTGCCTGAGGGGGGGCTGCCGCCGGCCGCCACCCACCAGATGTTCTCGGGGCCCCTGCGGGGGCGGAAGCGAACGCGGTTGTGCATCCTCCCACTATAAAATTTACATCATTGGCGTGATACACCGCTGCACTCCAGCGGCGCCCTCGGAAGTCACCTACCTAGCATCCATCACCGGAACCATCGCCCTCCTTGACCTCACTGCACAGGTCCATGGCATTCGCCGCTCCAAGGCAACCCTGTCCTCTCGGACTTCACGCCGTCCGCCCATACCTGCCCTCATTACCTGAACCGCCCGCACCTGTCCCCCCACGCTCGCTCCAGCCCACCGCCCTCCTTCCACCACCCCATCACGTCCCCCCACCGCCGGCCCCTTGCCACCCGTCCCCCGGCCCCCACCCTCCCCTCACCTGGTGACGTCCGAGTCGAAGGGCAGCCCCACGAACTCCACCGCCCCGAAGTCCGTGAAGGCCGACCGCTGCATGGGCGCCGCCACCAGGTTGCCGAAGGGGGTGGTCACCAAGATGTCCACGTCGGCTGGGGGAGGAGGGGGAACAAGTACTAGTAACGCGAGGTGGTGGTAGTGGTAGGAGTAGTAAACGTGTACGGTAAGGAGAAATTTGACCCACTGAAGTTGCGGTCCGCCTTCAAGGGATGAGGGGGATGCGGCGGGAACAGTGATGGGTATACCGGTGTAAAATCACAGTTTGCCGTTAATTAAGAAGGTCAACAGGATGAGGCGGTCAAGATGGTGGACCGCCAAGGGTCACCAGGATATCCACGTCGGCTGGGGGGACAAGGGTAAAACAAGGGCGTTTGACGAGATTGCCGTGTCTTTGAGGGTACGGGTAAAAATGGGCTACCGTAGGGGAGCAGCCGGAGATGAGCGTCCCCCCCCCCCCCCAAAAGTCTCAGCAACATAGTCTCAGCAACACCCCCGTTGACCTCGTCCCTGCTGCCGCCCCTTTCCGCCCCCCTCACCCGGCCTCGACCAGGTGAGCGTGACGCGCAGTCGGCCGTTGGTCACGCACGTGCCCTGCACGCACGCCTGTCCCTCCCCGCAGAACGCACTGCCGCACACAGCCACGCAGCGCCGCCCGGTGGCAGCCGGCCCGGCGCCCGCCAGCGCGCCCGCCGGCACGCACACGTGTGTGTCGGGGTCGCACGGCACGCCGTCGCAGTCCTCGGCGGCGCACCGCGTGCCGCCGCACCTTTGGGCCAAGGGACAGGAGATGATGATGTGACGGAAGTCAAGTGGTGTACCACATTGATGGGTGCAGGCACAGGGCAAGGGCCAATGGTGGCGGGTGGTGTACGCGGGATAAATGTGCCGGTAATACTGTGCCTTGCCAGGAGGGAACGCAGCACTGTTGTGTCACGCTGTCTCGTCTCGAACCAAACAGCCACCTCGTTTGCTCCCACGCTGGCTGTGTCCTGAAAGCAATCAGTTGTTGGTATGGTAGGAGCGCATGGACGGAGGATTTATCTCTTTCCGAAACACAAGAACGGTTGGAACACAGGCGGCAGCAATGTGTATAACCCGTAACCCACCCCCTCCCCCTGCTGCCCGCGCCGCACCCACCACTGCGCCCGAGCGATGAAGCCCGGGTGCCGCTCGTCGCAGTACGAGTACTGGTCGGGCGCCGCCGCGTACGACACGATGGTGCGGTTGGCGGTTAGCGCCAGCGGCCGGCAGTCTGGCGAGGCGCAGGAGGCGGGAAGGGGTGCCGCCGCAACCGCCGCGACCGTCACAGGGACCTGAACGGGGTGGAAGTTGAAGAAATGGACGAGAAGAGGTCAGGCCGAGCGAAAGCAATTGAATTGGCTTTGTCCCCACCACCCCCGCGCAAGCCCAGCTCCCCAATAGTGGCCTTCCACGCGTTCTCCTTTGTCACGCTTGAGGCGCCTGTTGTGCCCCACAATGTGCCCAGCCGTCCGACCCAAGCACCTTCCCCTCGGCGACCTCCAGCCCCTCAGCCCCCTCCAGCCCCTACCCCTCCCTTCCCGCAAAACCTCCCCGTTTCCCGACTCTCGGGCCCCTCCTATCCCTGCGAACCCGCACCCACCGCCTGCGGCTCCGTCAGCACCGCGCACACCCTGTAGGTGCCCTTGGGCGGCGGCAGGGGCGTGCCCGGCTCCCACCACACGCACTCGGGGCCGCCGCCCTGCGACTCGCGCTGCAGGCGGCCCCAGTCGGTGGTGGGGCCGGGGCCCAGCGTGCGGGGGGAGATGATGGCGCCTGGGAGGCGTCGGGAGCGTGTGTGTGGGTGAGTAAGCTGCATGCAGCTTCACAACGGCACCAAACGAATGTGTCCCCGCCTGGCAAACAGAGTATGCACTTCTGTTCCCACGCAAACGACGAGCTATCGTCGAGAAGCCCGAAATCACCCCATCGCATGGGGTGTAGCCGTCTCAGAAGTGCTCACCGAAGTGCCCATCCCCTCCCCCTCCCCAACCCCCCCCCCACCCCCCCCCCCCCCCCCCCCCCCCCCCCCCCCCCCCCCCCCCC
>VFQN01004111.1_pt1 | contig 19626 bp, 30 predicted proteins | sample 3512371 | NCBI WGS metagenome assembly VFQN01 (sample SAMN10412370, study PRJNA504923) | tailings metagenome | isolation source: Replicate 2 from Balatoc abandoned mine | place: Philippines: Itogon, Benguet | collected 2017-08-28
CCAGCGCCCACACAGATTCCCTGGGGCACGCCCTTGAGACGTAGTCGACTTGTGTAGCATGTGTGCAGCCCTGCCGCATGCATGTGAAAACGGCCCTTACTGGGCAGCTTATGTAGGTGGCAGCGCATTCACGCCAGAGTACAACAGCAACCGTAAGCCTTATTGGTGGCTTTCAGTGCGCCAGTGGGCGCACGTGGCATGTCCGAAAGCGGCCAAGAGGTAGCCCGCACTGAAAAAGCACGGAAACCCGGTCAATGCGCTGCCGCGCTGCTGCCACTGGCTGCCATGATCTGTAGTCCAGGGAGCGCCCGTACGACGACAGGAGTAGTGGCATGAAGCCGGCAGTTACCGACATATTCACCAAGACCTCCAGTTTGCCCGGAGCAACCCTTTCCATGCGCCGCAGGTGCCCCTGGTGCGCCGTGCCTATCTCCCCTGGTGCCTATGCCCATCTGATGCTGTCCCCTGGCCAGCGGCCTGTCCCCCCGGTTCCTTTCATCATCACACATTGTAACCCACGGGAAAGGAAGCAGTGTCATGGCAGCATCTGTGAGTTAAACTGGACATGCCTCATATGCTGCTCCCTGCGTCTGCTCCCTGCTCCCTGCTCCCTGCTCCCTGGACTCCCCAGTGCAGCCCAAGCGCAAATCATCGCGCGACTGCACGCACTGGGCCAGCTTGAGCTGTCGAAAATCATTTACAGATAAACAAGATGATGGTTCCTATAGCATAAGGAGTGCTGTGTGCATTCCTTGGCCAATGGTACGGCACGACAAAGCGCGGGAACCTAGGATGTTGGTCGGTGCTGCACAGGCCTCTTGCGCTGACACTGACCCCGTACATATACAAACCTGATATAAGTGAACGCTTAGGTATCACTGCCCCTGCTTTCGCGCTGATAGTTTGACGTGAGCGACAGCGGCAAAATGGCCGTCGTTGTCCTCCCCAACCAAACCGAAGCAGCAAGTACGTTAACTGACTTACAATTGTGTCTGACACTTGGTGGTTGGCAGGGCTATCTGAAGGGCTGCGTGACGAATTGCACTCCGTGCCCTTTCCGGTGCGCGCAGCAAATTGCGAGAAGTTCCTTAGGAACTATGTCGACCCGGAGAATGAGGAGCCTAAGTACATGCAGATGCTTGTAAGTGTCTGCTGCGACCGGGCTTTCACGCGGGTACCATCCACCTTGACACTGTGCCCGAGCGACGTTCCAGAGGAATCCCGCAATCCAGCAATTTTCCTGTCATTGCATTCTAACATGGATTACTGCTGGAGTCAGCAGCAAACCAAGTCCATGGGGCTGGCAAGCTGCCGCTCTAGACTTGCCCTGACCCGTTGCCTACACCCCTCTCTTGCGTTGTCCCATTGCTTTCCAACAGCAAGAGATTGCCAACCGACGCAGCAAGGTCCTTTCCATCTCTCTGGACGACGTTGAGGACGTAAGCCCCTCTCCGAACTCCTGGTGCCACCTAGGCTGACGCAGTGCTGGTCCACAGCGCAGCAGCAGCTGCGCGCCTGTGTTGCCACCTTGAACCATGCTTCAGCCACAAGCTGCGCTGGAACCGTGCCCCTGCTGTTGGTACTACACGCCCGCTGACGGGCACTGTCCCATGCACCTGCACGCCTTGTTCATGAAGCCCGACTTGCGCCCCTGGCCCCCTTCTTCCCCTCACCAGTTCTTCACGCGGCAGGACATGTCCCAAGACGCCGACCGCCGGCCAGGCTTCGCTGTAGACATTGAGCGCAACAGCCGCACCTACCAAAAGCTAATGGCGGAGGCGGCAGACCGCCTAATGCCCCCGCCCGACGTCTCGGCTGCATCCGTAAAGCCAGACGTGTACGACATCCTCTCTGAGCACGTGAGCAGGGCGGTGAACAACGCGGTTGGGCTGCCCTATTGGGCAGCCTTTCGGGGGAGGGCTTTGCGTTGGAACGCAACGCCGGCGACAGCTGGATGGCGGGGACGAGAGGAGCGTCTGCAGTGCAGGCTTCAGATGACTGCATTTGGTCCACCGCCACTGGCGTAGAGCCTGAGGGAGCCCCACGGCGCTTTGGGAGGCCAGAAATGGCACCCGTACGCAGTCATGGGACCTATGGGCAGTCTCTGAAGCAGCGCGGTGCGGCGTCCATGCTTCACATGTGTGCAGTGGCTAGGCCTCGGGTACGTGCGGGTGTTGTTGTCCTGGCTGTCACGTGCCTGGGGTTAACCTGCCCCTGCACCCCTATGCTCCCTGCAGCGCAAGGTCATGGACCGGAGCGCCCGCGCAAAGGAGGCGGTGAGTGGACAGAGGTCCCGGGAAGGGCAGGGCAATGATAGATGGAGGATACGGGCAGGCCGGAAGCCGAGGCAGGGAGCATGAAGGTACTAGCAGCAGCTGTTTCAGGGAAGTGGAAGCACTTGATTGTTGCGAGTCCCTTGGGGCGGGAGTCTCGAGGGGCTAAGCCGCGCCCCGGCTGCACACGGCCCATGAGGCACGGCTGAGTGCATTAACAGCATGGCAGCCCAGCCGCGGCCTGAAAGGGCTCGCAAGTAATGACACCGGATGCGCTTATCTGTTAGAAAGCCCAGCCACAAGCATCCCTTCCTACCACCTCGTAACTAACCCGGCGCCTGCTGCTTCCCTGCCGTCCTACCTGCAGCAAGAGACGGGGCAGGCCAACCACGCCAAGGGCGCGGGGGCGGTGCCGGGCACGGTGCGCGGCGGCTGCCCCGACATCCTGCTGCGCCGCTTCGACGTCTACTTTGCGCCGCGCACCAAGATGGCGCCGCTGCCCATGCGCGGCGTGCGCGCAACGCACCTGGGGCAGCTCGTGCGCGTGAGGGTGAGTGTGGGGGCAGCGTGCAAGGGAGGGGAGCTTGGGGTGGAGGTTAGAGGTGCGGGAGTGGGGGCAGGGGGCGGGGACGGGGGTGGAGTAAGGGCATGAGGCGGGGCAGTCGCAGAGACGAGAGCGGGGAGGCACGGCAGAATGGGGCAGGGGGCAGGCAGGGGGAAGGGTGTGGGCTGTATAGTCCGATGGGGCGGACTGAAGCGTTGGGCCAACGGGCGTGGTAACTGCGTTTACTGCGGGCAATCGGGAAACAGCAGGCGCGGCGTGCTAGAGTGGGGCATGTGCGTTGCTTTGCCATGCGGAGGATACGGAGGGGAGTTGCGGCAAACCGAAGGGTCTCGGCTGTACGGTTGGCGGTGTAAGCCTTGACGGCAGAGGACAAAGGGTGGACGCGCTACTGACTGCGGCCTACCTTGCTGCTTGGTGCTGCTCCCTGCCTAGGGCATCGTGACGCACGTGACGGACGTGAAGCCGCTGGTGTCGGTGGTGGCGTACACCGACCCCGAGACCGGCTACGAGGTGTACCAGGAGGTCACGGGGCGCACCTTCAAGCCCCTGGACAACGACAGCAAGGAGGTGGGGAACTGGGTGGCACGTGGTGTGGGCGGTGGTAGTGCAGTGCGGCTGGGGCTGTGCGGGTCGGGCCGTGGGGCCGTGGGCCAACCCCAAAGCCAGCTGGGCAATGTGCGTGCTGCAAGGCACGGCGTTCTTGTGGACTGCGATGCAGCACATACGGTTCGCACGACTTACCGCTGAGCTTGTCCGAGCCTACCGGTACCGGTGCCCATGGCTGTGTGCTCCCCCACGCACCCTTACATTCCTGCACGCAGCGCTCCAAGGTGAACCGCAAGATGCAGCCGGTGATGGAGACCCGCGGGTCCAAGTTCGTCAAGTTTCAGGAGGCGCGGATACAGGAGCTGGCGGAGGAGGTGGGCCCAAGGGGTTGCACCAGGCCTGCACCTCGCTACCCGGGCCCATGGATGCTGCCTTTGTAACCTCGGGCCCTGCTAGGGGACGGGAGGGACCCGCGGGTGACCACCTGGATGGGTCCATGGGCCCTTACCACAGTTTCGGTGTCGTGGGAGGAAGTGCGCTGCTGGACCGGCTACATCCGCCGCTGCACCTTGCATCGAGGCACGACCCCGCCCCACCGCGTAATTCCAAGCATCTGAGCCCCTGCGCAGCCTAGGCGTACGCGAGACACGCCCCTGTAACACCGGGAGGCCCGGTATCCCCTTTGTTCCGGACCCAGTCGACACGGGGTGCCATCATGTGTCACACGCTGCTCCCCTGTCCGTGCGCAGGTGCCCGAGGGCGCCACCCCCCGCACGCTGTCCGTGCACCTCATGGGCGAGGTGACGCGCTCCATGAAGCCCGGGGACGACGTGACCATCACCGGCATCTTCCTGCCGGAGCAGTACACCGGCATGCGGGCCATGCGGTGAGACAGGGGATAACGACCAAGTGGCTGGCGTACGGGGTTCGGGGCTGAGGGCAGTACTCCGGCGTGAGGGCGCTATGCTGAGGCGGAGGGTGCTGCGCGTCCGGAAGGAGCGAACCATGTGTGGAAGGATGGGAGGAGCACCCCACTTGTGCCTGCAATTGGTTGCAGGTTGCGGTAGAGAATGGGGATGAGGAGTGTGCCGGCAAGGAAGGCAGTACCAGATGAACATTGCTCAGGCGTGCATGCCCGAGTCCCAACATATGCCTTGCATGCTGCCCTTAAAGGATGCTACCGTACCCTGCAGCGCCAATTTACCGGTACTGGTGAGCACCTACTCAAACTCGCACCAACTCACCTTCAAATGCTACGTTGTCCCTCGCCCACCTTCATCACAGGGCGGGCCTGCTGATGAGCACCTACCTGGAGGCGCACACGGTGCAGCAGGCCAAGCGGCAGTACGGCAGCGCCTTCGAGCTGTCGCCCTCCGAGGTGGCGGCCATCGAGGCGCTGGGCGAGCAGGGCGACGTGTACGGCAGGCTGGCGCGCAGCATCGCGCCCGAAATCTTCGGCATGGAGGACGTCAAGAAGGTGGGTAGGCCCCGGAGGGACAACGAGCATGACGTGAATGCACACCATGGCACCTCTTAGAAACCCAGTGTGGTCCAGGAGGGCTAACGGACATATGCCTATTGGATCCTGTTCCCTGCAGACAGTTCTGCTGCACGTGGTCGAACGCACATGCAATACACCCACTCAACCTCACATGGCTTTCCACCTCACCTGCCCTCAGTAAGTGCCCCAAGCACCGCACGCCATTTCCCTTGCCCGCAGGCGCTGCTGCTGATGATGGTGGGCGGCCAGACGCGCGTGTTCCCCGACGGCCTCAAGCTGCGCGGCGACGTGCACGTGTGCCTCATGGGCGACCCCGGTGTGGCCAAGTCGCAGCTGCTCAAGTACGTGTCGCGCATCATGCCACGTGCCGTGTACACCACGGGCAAGGGCTCCTCGGGCGTGGGCCTCACGGCGGCCGTGCTGCGGAACCAGGTGCGGGGCGGGATGGGTCTAACCTACCGTGTGAGGTGCAGGAAGGATTTTTTAGGGTCGGTCGATGCAGGTTGTCTTGTTGGTTGCTTGTGTGGCCCACATAGGGAGGTTTGGGAGGTTGGGAAAGGTCCATAGGCGCGGCGCAGGGTGCAGAGTACGGGCTCTGAGACTACAGCCAACAAGCAAGTATGCCCTGCGGTACGGTGGCGTGCATAATCACCTCATGACTGCTGCTAATGAGGTTGCTCCTCCTGCTGCTCCCGCTCCCTGCCTGGCAGGTGACCAAGGAGCTGGTGCTGGAGGGCGGCGCGCTGGTGCTGGCGGACAAGGGCGTGTGCTGCATCGATGAGTTCGACAAGATGGAGGAGGGGGACCGCACTGCCATCCACGAGGTGCGTGCCGGGGTGCTGCGGCATAGGGGGCTGGGGATGCGAACTGTGGCCAAGGCCAAGGAGGACACACCAAGCGGTAGGGCGTGGCGCTGCATGCATGCTGGTTGCCTGCGTTCCGTTGTCGTGGGCGGGTGGTGGCGCAGTGGACAGCGCTGCACCGCACCGCCCTCGTCCTTACATCTCTGGTTTCCCTCCGTAGGTGATGGAGCAGCAGACAGTGTCCATCGCCAAGGCCGGCATCACCACCACCCTCAACACGCGCACCACCATCCTGGCGGCCGCCAACCCGGCGTACGGCCGGTACGACAGGCGGCGGTCGCCCTCCGAGAACATCAACCTGCCCGCGGTGAGCGCAGCGTCCAAAGGGCCCGACACAGCCATGCACAAGCCCACAGTGCCTGCTGTTGACAAATTCGTGGCTGTCGGGCTGCGGCGACATCCGTGTCAGCGTCGGAGTACCGTCCCACGCGCCGTACACGCGGCACTGCACGTGGCCCGTCACTAGTAATGGACTCCTTGTTCATACTGATTGCCAACCGCTGTCTGTTTCCCCCCAGGCCCTGCTTTCCCGCTTCGACATCCTATGGCTGCTGCTGGACGAGAGCAGCAAGGAGAACGACACGCGCCTGGCCAACCACATCGTGCGGGTGCACCTCACCGGCAGGTGGGCGGGGGCCCGGAGGATGGGCAGGGGAAGAGGCGGGGGCTCGCCTCCTGGCGGGCCCATTGACGCATGCGCCTTGTTGCCCGCCCTGCAATGACGGTTACGGGCGTGTTGAGGTCGTTTCACGCTGTATGCGGCCGCAGGGCCCCCATTGCGGAGTCTGCCGACGGCGAGGGCCCCGTGCCGCTGCGGCTGCTGCGGGCGTACATCGGCCAGGCGCGGACGTATGAGCCGGACGTGCCGGAGCACCTCACAGGTGGGTGCGTGGCAGGACAGGGCAGCGTGTTGCGTGGCTGTGGCTTCAGCCGACCGCCGACATGACCGTCCTTCGAGCGTCCCCGTGCGTCCTTGCCAGCAGTCAATCTCCTACATCGTAGTTCCCCTTGGCGATCAAATCGTTGTTGCCTTGTCTTGGCCTCCATGCCCCGATCAATCCCCAGAGTACATTGCGTCCTTCTACGCGGAGCTGCGGCAGATGGAGAAGGCGGCCCTGGGCGCCGCCGCCACCTACACCACGCCCCGCACGCTGCTGTCCATCCTGCGCCTCAGCCAGGCACTGGCCAAGCTGCGCTTCAGCAACCTGGTGGAGCAGGTGCGTCAGCATGTGTATTAGCGCTTGTGTGTATTAGCAACGGGTTCATACTGCACCTTCGAGTGGCGCTGGCTAAGCTGTGCTTCAGCAATCTGGTGGCGCCGACGTGCCTATGAGCACGTGTGTCGACATGTGCCAGTGCGCGCAGCCCTGTCGTAGCCCCCTGCCCTCGGCACGTGTCGACTGGGTCAAGCACGTGCGCGTGTGCAACGGCACGGCAGGGCTGGAGACCTGTAGGATTGGACTTGGCAATGGCGAATCTATACACAACGTGTCCCACCTTGTCCTCACCCGACCCCAGAGTGACGTCGACGAGGCGCTGCGGCTAATGCGGCAGTCCAAGGCCTCCCTGGAGAGCAGCGGGCCGGCGGGCGGCGAGGGCGGCGTGTACGAGGACGCGGTGTCGCTGGTGTACCGCCTGATCCGGGAGTACAGCAGCAGGAGCGGGCAGATGGAGGTGCCCTGGGCCAAGATCCAGGAGCTCACCGCCCGGCAGAACGTGTCGGTGGGTACCTCTGGTGGCCTGTCCCCGTTACGACCGCGCGCAACTTCATACCTGCACTCACATCGTAGTCCTTGAACTCGGACATACGTACTGACACTATGTACCTCGCTGATGCGCAGCGCGAAGACATTGAGGAGTGCATCAGCGAGTACGAGCGCATCGCGCTGTGGACCGTGGAGCACGACCAGCAGGGCAACCCCGTGCTGCACCTGCAGGTGGGTGTGGGTTAGGGACACGCACGTGTTTGGGTGCGTGCATTTAGCCCCTGGGGTCCGTCGGAAGCACAACCAGCATGGCATTTCCGCAGTCACTTAGTCTTCATGCCGGGCTGAACATAGGGAATGTCGGGCGGTTCTCGGGGGGACGAGCACGCTGGTGGCTAGGCAATGTGTGGGACTACGCCGCATCTTTGTACAGCTTCTGCATTGTGGGCTTGACTGGTGACTTGTGCCTGTGACTACGTTGTCAGGCCGTGCTGCCGAGCGTGGAAGCTGACGCTGACCTGGGCTTTCGTCGCACTGAAGTGGTTGCTGATTACTGCTCACCGGTCACGCAGTGCTACGCCGTGCAACAACAGCACTCATGCCCAACTGCCCAACCGCCACCTGCCCGCAGATCAACGACGCCGCCTTCGCTTAAGGCGCTTGCACGGTGCCTGTCGAGGTCCAAGCTGCATCTCAAGGCCGTGCGAGGCTTGACGGCCGCTTGCTGGAAGTTGCGAGGCCGGTTGGATATACGTGGGTCGGTCTCCCTGCGCTGTGTACCGAGGCGTCCCAATTGTATGCCCTGGTGCGGTGGATGGTGCCTGAGGGGACGCTCGTAGAGGGAAAGGGAGCTGGGCAGGCAGCTGGGGAGGCGGCGGGCGGCGCGGTGCGTGGGGAAGCAGGCAGGGACCCAATGTGGCAGGCAGTCGCGGAGCTTGCAGCACGGGTGCAGCAGCTGGGCCAGGAGCAGGGGACCTCACTGACGACATGGCGTGGGTGAGGTTGAGCAGCTGGGTTTGGTCGGCAGCAGCTCGCAAGCCAGCTGTGGATGCAGCAACCCGGGGGAGCATGCTCGCCCATGTGCTCGCTGGATGGTGTAGGGGCTTTCCAGTGTGCCAACAGCATGTCTGGGGTGTACTTGTTGGTGTGGGGAAGTGGTGGGTGCTCAGTGAGGCAGCTGGATGCCTGCGTAGTGTGCATGATGCACGGCGCCTTCGGGTGTGTTGACAACATTACCGTTTACTGGACAGGCATTCGTGCATCAAGGACTGACAGTAATTTGAGATGAGAGCCGCTAGGACACATGCAGTGTTGCCTAGCATACAATACACGCACGTTGCTGCCAACTGCAGCCGCTGCACGCTGCGCTCGGACAGTTTACACCAGACGAAAAAACACTGAGACACTCGGATAGTGTCACAATGATATGACTGCTGGCGTGGGTGTTTTACTACCCTACAGTGTGTGGGGAAGTTTCGGGAAGGCGCCACCGGGCTGGTAACCAGTATTAGTGTATGGGTTGGTGAGGCACACGAGTTGGTAGGGCGTTGGGAACTGCATCTCGGCTTTGCATGCTGCTATTGATAGCAACTATGTGCGTGCCGATGAGCCGAATGGTGGTACGGTATGCAGTGTTGTTGTGTTGGTCTGCGGCGTCTGGCTCAGGTGCTCAGGGTCTGGGCCATGCACAGGTTCCTCGGACTCATGTGGGCAAGCGACCCTGCCATGGGTGCACACGTGCCTGGTATTGTTAGACAGGGCAGCAGGGTCGGCCCGCTGGCCAATGCCAGCAATGTACGGCTGCACGCTCTGCCAGGCTGTGCCCTGTAATACGCGCTAACTTCACTACGCGACTATGGACGACTGGACGCCTATGGGAGCTCCCCTGGCGCTGCCTGGGCCTACGCAAGGGGCTGCGCTGGCGGGGATCCGGGGAACGCCCCTCAGGTGCTTGCAACCTTGCATCTCCCCTGCTTGCATGCGCTGCTCGGAGTCTCCCAGAGGCGCCCAGAGTCACTACGCTACTGATGTGCCCGGCGAAATGTGCCCGGCTTACACACAGGCAAAGCCGCTCTCCTGCCTTGCTTCGCCATACCTTGCCTCACCACATCCTGTCCGCTGTTCCTATATGCTTGCAACTGTAGCAGGCCTTTTCTGCCTACATCCCGAACCGCACCCGCTACACAGGCAAAGGCAGCAGCAGCGTCTCACCTGCACCAGCCCAACAACCGTACACGTGTGCAACCGTGCATTACGGAATGCCGCAACTGGCCGCAACCTGCCGCAATCCAATTCACAACTCCACAACGCAACAGGAAGGGCAGTCAGACTGTCAGAGCAAGCATGCAGTCGATAGGAGCAGACAGGAGTCTGCTCAATAGGAGCACTCGGGTCACAGACTGCAGACCCGGCCTTCCTCCAACCAGCTACTCAGACAAACTAAAGCATGCTGCGACGTGCAACCTTCCGTGTACCCTCCTTGCCTCAGTCAAGCGCACAAACAAGTCAACTGCAGTGTTCTCTCTTGTCGCAATCCTGCACAGGGGGGCCACACACGCGGAGAGCCACCGGCTGGTTAGCTACCCTGCGTGGCCCCTGCGGGCTTCCCCAACCTCCCCCGGCTGCTCCACTACCACAGCCTGGCCCCTGCGGGCCTGCCCCGCCTCCCCCGGCTGCTGCAGCTGCTCTGCTACGGCCGCCTGGCCCCTGCGGGCCACCGCCTCACGCACGAGCTCCCTCGCCCGGACGCTCTGCCACCAGAGCGATACGACCAGACGTACCCATGCGCTCCAGGAGGGGTGCCGCGGTCTTGCCTATGTATGGCAACCAGCTCCAGACAGCACTCCGCGGAGGCACTGACCACCTGCTGCAGCTGCACGCCCAGGTCCCGTGCCGCCCCCAGGCTCGCCAGCAGACGCACGCACGAGTGCCAGGACCGGTGTGTGTCAAAGGCCTCGTGGACGCTGAGGGGGGCAACCCCGACTCCAGCGCTGGGATGTCGTTGGCGAGTTGGAGCGCCAGGCTGCGTCGTGGGCGCACTAAACTGCTCCCACAGATCGCTGAGGGGCGCTGAGGGACGCCAGGTCCACGACACGCGGCACGCACGTGCCCACGGAGCATGTGATGTCGGTGTCACCGCTGCGGAACAGAGGGTACCCGCCGGCCAGTGCGTCTTGTTCAAGCCCACAGCTCGCTGAGGGACGCTGAGGGACGGCAGGCCCATGGTCCCCACGCGGACGAGGTCGCAACGCCCACGCCGGCCAGTGACGTGTCTGCGCAGCAGGGCCAGCGGCACCGCCCTGTGAGCACGGGTCAACTCGGAACTGTCTGGCACAGCACGAGCGTGACGGCTTGCATACATGCGTGGTGCGCTGAAGGGCACACCCTTATGTGTGCGTGCACGTACGGTACCCCAACCCATTTGCAGTCCCCCGAGGCGGGATTGCAGCCCAGACATCCAACCGGGATACGAAAGCAGCAAAGCACGCACCTGCCCCTGACTCCCACCGCACGCGTGCCCTTGCCACGTTGAAACCCCCACCCCTATGCAAGACGCCACAGCCCCGCCCCTGAGCATGGCGCGATACCCCCAGGCCCCGGTCCTCACCCGCCCACAGCCCCACCCTTCCCGCCGCCCGACGGGAGCAGCGCCTGGAGACTACCACCCTCGCCACGGCCAAGGCCCCCGCTCTGCCCGCCCCACCTTAGCGTCTGCCACCACCACGGCCACGCTTGCCGCCCTTGCTGCGCTTGCCGCCACGCTTGCCACTCTGGCCGCCGCGCTTGCCGCCCTTGCCACCCCTGCCGCCACCCCTGCCGCCGCTGCTGCCACCACCACCGCCGCTGCCAGCACTGAGCTGTGGCTCCTTATTGTACTCCTCGATGGCGACCTCGACAGTGCTGCGTGCCAGCTTGCGCAGCTCCGTAATGACCATGCTCGAAACGTGCGACACGCGCATGCCAAGCACGCGCGGCAGCGCCATCACCACGTCCACGTCCACCAGCTGCTCCCCCTCCCCCGCCCAGGGCTTCTGGTGCGCCAGCACGTTGCGGCTGAGCCTGTCGGGTTCAGGCAGCCAGATGCAGTGTGAATAAATGATGTGGCGGCAATGCGCGCGGTTCAGGCAAGGTGTGTCTTAAAGCAAATGCGCTGCATTGCGTTACCACACCTGAGGAAGAACACGAGCATGTCGACGTCGGCGACCAGCAGCCCCTTGTTGAGGTCGAACCAGCTGCGGTCGTCGCTGTTCCACTTCGACTGCAGGGCCTACGTACACATTATGGCAGGAGTTGTGCGAATCATAATGAGGATCTACATGAAGCACCGAACAGCCGTTGTCGCTGTAGCAATGTCGGACTGGTGTCTTAACGCCCCACCGCTCTCGAACCCACCTCTTGAAACCAGGGCTGCTGCTCCCAGCGGCTGGCCACGCTGCCACCCTCGCTTCCGGGCAGCTGCTTTGACACCTCCTCAGCCAGTGACTGCACACACAGCGGAACACATACGGTACATAAATCAGTACGTCTAGACGTTTTCAAGAAGCCGGCTGCCATCCTTCAAGGGCATTGTCAAGTGCCATACATCGCGCTCCGTTCCCAGGCACGCTCCATATAGCATGTACGGGAGGGCGGCCCCGCACCCATCTGCACGCCTACCTCAAGCATGCGCCACAGGTGCTCGCTGCCCGAAGGCCGCGCCGTTCGCTCCCAGTACTGGCGCTTGCGCACTGAGAACAAGTAGTCCGCCACCGCTCCCAGGCACATCAGCGTACAGCCCCAGTCCAGCTGGCTGAGCGTGGCGCCGCACTGCAAGTCGTACCAACGGCTCGACAGGCTGCCGTCCGGGTCGATGACCATCTGTTTGACAGTTACAAAAAACAGCGGGTCGTTGCCTGGCCGCCCGTTTGTAACCCACCGGACAAGTACACGCACGTGCGAAGGGCAACAGGAGCAGGCGCCTGGTTGGATCTTTGCGGGGTACAAGAGCAGCTCGCCACCTGTCGTGTGCTGCAGCTGAGGCGCGTGCCTTGTGCCGGTTGTGCTCTCCCCAACCGGTTAACACGTCGTTCGCGCTGGGGTGCAACTATTCCTCTACGCCTACTCTATTCCCTTTATGCCTATGGGCCAGGACTCAATCTCCGCGCCCGTAGCACTGTTCGCCCCCCGCCCCCCCCCCCTCCCCCCGCGCCTAACTGCAACGACGGCGTTGTGTGGCCTTCAACAGCAACGTCTTACCGCAAGTGCACCCCATCACATACCCACGCACATTCCCACCCGCAGCATCTGGCGCTGGTAGTCGCTCTTGAGGAAGAAGCAACCGTGCTCGGTGACTTCTAGGTAAGGCTCCAGGAAGCGGGTGAGGCCCTTGTGCAGGAAGTCAATATTCGTCCCCACTCCTGCCCATGCGAGGTCCAGCACGGTGCGGCGCGCCTCGGGCGGCATGTCTGACAGGGCAAGCGCCCAGCCCTTCCTCGACTGCGTATGCATGTTGATATTCCAGAGCAGCGAGGAACATGTCTTAAAAGTGGATGCCAGAGGGGTATGTGAGGCATCAACTGCAACAACGTCATACCACCGTGGCCATTGCAGCTCACCTGGAATACCTAACCCACCAATGTCTGGCCAAGCACTTGGTTCGTTTTTAACATTCAGGAAGAGAGCCAGGGCCAAAGGCCACGTGTGACCCCTGCCCAATGTCCCCTTACCTCGTAGACGATTTTGTCATAGACGAAGCCCGAGATGACATTGTCCACAGCCTGGGGCTCCCCTGTTAACTCGAATCGCCCCACAAGCCTTGTCATCACCCCTGTCACCAGCGCAGGCGAGGTATCACACCACTCCAGCAGCCGAGCGCCTAGCTGGGACTTAGCTGTGAGACCAAACTGCTGGTGGACGAGGGAGGAAGTCACAGCAGGGTAGGCCTTTAATATAACGGATTACGTGACCCAGCAGCCAGGATATCTCACATGTTGACAATGCGTGCCCACAACATGTACATATGGAGATTCGATGTAAGTGCCTGCTATGGCGCTGCTGCAATTTTGCATGGAGACTGGGCGCTGTAGACCATGCTGCACGGTGGTGTGGCGGGGGCATGCATGCTTATGTGAACAAGTAGTAAGAATGTATGGGCCCAGAACAGCGGCAACATACATACACTTGTGCGGTGTAAGCACCGTTGGTAGCTAGGTGCGCTGGGCTGGTGCGCCTTTGTCAACGCTCCCAGTGGGGGGCTGTCATTGCCGACACTCACCTGCTTGGCCAGGCGGGTCCTGCCGCCTTATCCTGTCTCAGGCTGATTATTTATAATTACTTTACTTATTTTATTATTCGCAACTCACCTGCTTGGCCAGGCGGGCCCACACAAGCTCCACGAGGTCCTCAGGATACGTGGCAGGCAGGTCCACCTGCGTGCCCAGGCGGGTGGGGTACACAGGGGAGGTGTGGGTGACATGGCGAGCAAGGACAGCTGTGAGGACCAGGGACTACTGCAGCACCAGGTATAAAGCATGCCGGCATTTGCTCTCCAGTCCACATCCCAGGCGATGGTGCTTTTCTGAATGCAGTCGTGACAGTGAGAGCGGGTGGTGAAGGGCACACCCCAGCAAGCTTTCAGGCCTGCAGACCAACACCGGTAAGTGAATGGCAGTTCTGGCCCAGCACCTGTTGCTGCAGCAGTGAATTGCCTGTGCCTACACGCCAGATGCGATAGATTCTGGACTGGCAGGCACGCACGTCAGGGTTCACAGGAGCGTGGGAGCAGAAACGGCCTGCAAGGTCGGCTCGCGTCCTCACCCGGGGAGCCATGGACAGCAGCAAGGGGCCGTTGGTTGGCATGTCTGCGATGGCCATCCACACCAGCGCCATGTCGCTGCCGGTGAGGCACCACAGCAGGCTGTTCGGCGCGTACACTAGCAGCTTCTTCAAGACCACGTCGCGGATGTACCTGGCACCCGGCTGGTCCAGCTGCCCGCCCACGTTTGGTTGGAGGAAGCTTTGCAGCTCGTCTGAGGGGGTGGGGAAGCAGGAAACGAGCGTCGGAAAAGGCGAACGAGGCACTAGCAGCCAACGAAATGAGGTGGACTGCAAGAAAGATTCGGTTGCTGCTCGCATGCATGCACACGTGGTACCCAACTCACCGAACAGCACCAGCACGGGCACCTTGAACCCGTGCATCAAGCTGACGACCGCGTTGCCTGCCTCGTCCACGCGTGCATGCCCGGGGCGCTTGGCCAGCACGTCCTGGGCAAAGGCCCATGCGGTTTGGTCCACGGGAACGTTACCATCAGCCGCCCACCTCGTAGCGGTAGCCAGCAGGTCGAGCAGGAGCGCGGTGGCGCCACCCTTCTCGGCGGGAGGAGTTACAAGCAAGGGGCACAGAGTGTGCAGCTTCGTTCAGCCAAGTGCTACAGATAACATCAGAAAAGGATAATATAGTGGAAAGTGGTTTGACTGATGGCATCAAAACGTTAGTAACTAACCCCGAGGACGTGAATGGGGGAGTGACACCAACGCATGGCAAGGCGAACTTGCAAGCTCTGCTGCACAGGCAGGAAGGCGCTGTTTGCTGAGACCTCGTCACGCACTTGCGGCTGGCTACCTCGCAAATGTCACGCATTGCTACCAACAGCACCTTGGCCAGCATAGGAACCCTCGTCCACTTGCCTGTCGGAACAAGCTGTCGCCGTCAAGGTGCAGCAGCGTGATGTTGCTGAATGCGCAGTCCGGCCGCTTCCTCAGCGCCGTGGACACCACCGCAGGGACGACCTCCAGCAGCGTACACGTCTTTCCCACCTGGAAGCACGTGCACAGCGTGGCGTGCATGCACTGGGGCCGTACCTATCTATCTAGCCTTTGAATGCCCACTCGATCAACATGATGCTGCACCGTACCAAGTGCGTGCGCCAACAGGGTAGGATGCGTCAAAGTACGTTTGCATGCAACATGCCTACCGTACGGCACATCGGCCCAGCCCTTCGCCCGCCACGTACGCGCTCCGCCCAGCTGGAACCATGCGTCAACGCCTGGCAGTTCGCCCTGAACAAACGCTGGCCTCTCACCTTGACAAGCCCAGAGATCAGCAGGGGGCTGAGCGTGAAGCTCGCGCCTAGGTAGGTGCAGCGGTACTCGATCCACCTTTCGATCATCTTGACGACACCAGACGGGTCCACGTACAGGCCATACGGCTGCCCGCCGGCATTATTGATGCCAAGCTCCCAGGCTGTGGTCTTGCTGGTGTTCCCCACACCGGCTGCTGCGCTGCTGTACGGCCGCAGCTCCCGACCCGCGCTCAGAAGAGGGAAGCGTGGAGGCCCTGACAGCAATGCACCATGGCACCAGCCACGGCAGCACAAGCACACACAGCAGAACCACGGGGTCAGCAGGGTGCATGGTATGGTATCAGCTTACGAGATCAGGCCCAGAGGCTCTGGCGCCAGCAAGGCACATTCACCTTCCGTGAAACAGTGCAGAGCCTCTTTCAGGAGGGGTACCAGACTCGAAAGGCGGCTACAATGCCCCTTGGCCCCGTGTCGCCCAGTGGCGCACCTGCCTACAAGCAAGTGCAATAATCCTGGCGGCGTGCGGCAGGTGGCCTAGTACACTGACAGCATATCGCAGCCGAGAAATGTGTGTCGGCAACATTGCGCCATTGCGTACAGAAGCGTCACCACCACCCCAATGTGTGGAACTGTGGATGACGCACTGGACGCCTACCTGTTGGGGACGAGGCCGACCTAGCCGCTGTGTCTGCAATTCAGGAAACAGTCCATGCAAGCGTCAACAGCCTGCTAATGTCAATTTTGGCAAGCTATGAAGGCTCTTGCGTATTACTAGAATGCAAGTAGTAATACACGTGCCCTTGTCGCAAGCCCTTCCACGCAGCAGCCTGCCGACTTACTCTGGGCCCCCGCAAGACGGTTCTCCATTTTGAGCAGCTCCATGAGCTGCCCTTGCAGGAACGTCAGCTGCTCCTGCAGGAACGTCAGCTGCTCCCGCAGAAACTGCCGCGCTTCGGTGCCCTGCTCTACTTCGAGCTTCGCCTTCAACGCTTTCCGCTTAGCTACACAGTCAGCGATATATTCGATCACTTCCTGTATGTCCTGCTGGACTCTCTCCTGTTCGCTCGCCCTGCCTTGGCCATCCTCCCGCGCTGCATGGCTGCATGGCTTGTTCTGCTCCACCGGCTTGGGGCTGAACGGGCGTGACGGTAGGTCACCCTATGTAGCATGGCCAGACGCGCCAAGAGTTGTTGGAGCCTGCCACCGTAGCACATGAGCGCGACGGTTCCAAGGGGTCCAGAGTTTCACCTTAGGGCCGAAGCGCCGAGGAGCGGCCGCCGCAATGCGATGAGGCACGGCAGGCACAGACCTACGACCTGCCTGGCGAGCCCTCATGGCACCCACCAGGGGCTTGCTGCACACCAGCGAGGCCATCCCGAAAAAGACGCTGCAACGTGTCGGCCTCCAAGGGTAGGTCGCATGCGTAAGACCCCGGGAGATTTTACCAAATCGGCGAGATTTGCAAGGGGGCCAGGGTACCCGCAGCAGTACGGCATGATGGGGGTTGCAGACAGGACCAGGGGAGCTCCCCTGGTCAGGACTTCCAGCGGTGAATGCTGTGGTGGCAGCCAGGTGCCACCCACAGGTCACTATTCTGGTCAACCATGTGTACAAGCCAAGCAAGTCCCTCTGGCATGGGTGTGCCCGTGCGTCATGGTAGTTGGCCAAGGACCGGGCAGCAGGGTAGGCCCACTGGCCACTGCCAGCCATTGCGCGGCCTAACGCCCGTGCCAGGGAGGAGCAGCTTTGGCAGAGCGCGCGTACACGGGCGCTCTGCCAAAGCAGGCCACAGCTGCTCCTCCCTGTTACGTGAAAGCTTCGTACCCTCCTTCCTGCGGTGCCATAATGGGGGATTAGGGTTTCTTACGGGAACCTCAATGTGCAAAGGGGCAGCTCTTGGATCAGGCGTGATGACACCGGTGGCACCAGGTGGCACTGCCCAAGGGAGCACCACCCTGGCACGTGGCACCGCCTGGGGCTGGCGAAGGGGCTGCGATGGCATGGAACGCAAGTACGCAACTGGGCTGCTTGCGACACTGCGTGCTTTTCCGTGCGCTGCTCAAGCATGCGGTCATGCGTTCGGTGCTGCATGACGCCTGGCGACACTCATCAGCCCCAGATAGCGTCAGCCCTGTTACAGAATTGGGTACAGCTGAAGAATGGGGCCTAGCAGCAATCCGTGCAATCAGTCATCCTTGCCCAACGAACCGCAAACAAGTCGGTGTGGCTTTTCAACCAACTACCTAGCATTTTTGCCCTGCTGCTACCTATGCGCCATGGGGCGGGGGCGCCATGCCGTACAGTACAGCTCTTGGCACAAAGGCTTGCTTTCGCTTGTGGCCAGTCGTAGGATCTCGGCACAGTTGCTTCAGTGCACATGGTCCGCTTATGCAGTAGGGCACCGGCAAGCCACACAGCTACTGCCCAACGCCCGCCGCTTACCCACAGGCCCACCGCGACCTGCCGCAACCCAACCGCACGTGGCCCCTTCGGCCGTAGCACCATAGATAGAGACGATACCACACTACACAACAAGTACAGTAACAACGTCAAGTGCCCACTTCAATCTAACAATGCCATTAGCGTGCGCATACCGTAGGAGCATGAAGTGACCTCCTGCTGGGCATGCTTTGCCCAGGGCCCACCCTAGCTGGCCACACCATGACACGTAGTGCAAAAAGTCCTGCCACGCTGACACGCCTGTGGCACCGCCCCGATTCGGCTTGGCAACGTACACAAAGGTGCACATGAGTGGGTGGTTAATGCTCGAGCATACAGTCCTTCTGCCTTCGATACCATTGACGGCTGGTCCCTACCGGTCGTCCAGCTTCCTTGCACCTCTTATCTTCGTTAACTTCCAATGCCGCCATTGCTGGCCATCATGCGGACACACCATTCCGGCGCCCAGCACATAAACTCGCACGTGAAACGGGTCAAAGTCTTGGACCCCCCCGTCATAATCCCTGTCTAGAACCCCAAACTCTACTACCGCACTACACACACCACGGGCACCTGCAGCACCGTGTCTTAACCCACGCCTGCACCTAACACACGTGCACCATCCGTTACCGCACGCCCGGCACCTGCAGCACCGCCTCGCTTCGCTGTGCCACCAGGTGGTGCAGCAGGATGGGCAGGTCGGCCTGCAGGCGCTCCTTGACCAGCGACACGCGCGTGGAGCGCAGGAAGTCGTCCACCACCCGCCGCTGCAGCAGCAGCACGGTGGCCAGCTCGTCGCCCTGCGGAGCATGTGTATTAAGGGGTGTGTATTAGTGTTGTGCGTGCACATTAAGGGGTGCGGAGGAGCGGAAGAATTCGCCCACCACGGCCCACTGCAGCAGCCAGCTCAACAACACCCTGTGGGTTGTTGTACACGCAGTGTGATATCTGTGGTGGGCTAAGGTGCGGCTAATGCAGAGCACACCAGGTACCGGTACCCCAGTCACCCAGCGCCTCTTGGGTCTGTGTACTACAGCGCGGTATCACGATGCGGTGCAATGCGTGCCTCAGCGCAGTGAGGCCCTCCTGTGCTATGGCCATCTCACCTGCGGGAAGTACCAGGAGAACAGCGGCACCGGGCTCATGCGTGTGCATTCACAAACCGGCATTTTTATTATTGTTTACCCCATGTTACTGATCACCGCCTCACCTGCGGGAAGTACCAGGAGAACAGCGGCACCGGCTCGTTCTTGCGCAGGTTGACCTCTGCGTAGTTGCCCTTGCCCCACACCAGCCGCCGCAGCGTGTTGCCCGCTAAGCCACACGCCAGGTGCAGCAGGTTGAAGGGCGGGCAGATGGCCTCCCGGCGGCTGAAGGAGGCCATGATGCGGGCCTTGCGGTAGCGGAACTCCACCTGGGCCTTGGTGCTCACGCGCGTGTACGTGTCTGCATGTGTATTAGCGGGAGGTGGGGAGTGTATTAGCCGGCGGAAGCATGGCAAGCGAGTGTTGCGACAAGGTGGGAGGGTTCCACCTGGGCCTTGGTGCTCACGCGCGTGTACGTGTCTGCATGTGTATTAGCGGGAGGTGGGGAGTGTATTAGCCGGCGGAAGCATGGCAAGCGAGTGTTGCGACAAGGTGGGAGGGTTCCACCTGGGCCTTGGTGCTCACGCG